>LXNI01000198.1_pt1 | contig 75559 bp, 61 predicted proteins | sample 809091 | NCBI WGS metagenome assembly LXNI01 (sample SAMN04870527, study PRJNA318959) | sponge metagenome | biome: 01000161; feature: marine sponge reef; material: water | host: Sarcotragus foetidus | place: Greece: Milos, Mediterranean Sea | collected 2013-05-29 | depth 5-7 m
TGACTTTATAGTGATGACTATCGAGGATTAAATCAGGTACGAAAAGGGCACTTTGGGGGCTATAAAGACCAGATTCCCGGCTAAACTCTCACAGGAAAAACCCGCCTTGGAAATGCAGGGTACGGGCATAGCTAAGTTCGTATTTGAATATCTAGCGAAGATATCCAAGCTGCTCTTTATGTTGGAATGTATGGGTGTTGGCTCGACGAACAGGCTAACAAAGTGTTGTTTTCCAAAGTGCGCTGATACTCGAAATAGTCCTCGCTCAGCGAGGATAGGATCAGCAAGAGTTCGCCCTTCTCTCACCATACGTGGGGAACCGTTATAATCCCCAATGTGAGACAACAGCGTCGGTCTATGAGTATTGTCCTTCGTCAAAGGCTCTGTCTGTTACGACAGATGTCTCGCAGGATGAGTCATTACCGCCGCAATTGGCCCAGAATGAGGGGGTAACTTCCGATTAAATAGATGAATTCTGGTAGTACGAGACGTTTTCAGCCCAGTATGCTAGACTCTTATCCAAGTATTGCCAATCCGTGGCACGCCCAAAACCAATCAGGTACGTCCCAAATACAGATTGGAGCGTCTACCCCTGAATGTGCTATGTTGCACGAGGTTGCTGAATCGGCTAGAAAAAACCCAGAACACTTGCATCCACGTAACCGCGTACCCCGTTAGGTAGGCTTACCTCTACGCCAACCTCTGTCTCCCCGATGAGCGATACCTTTACCCCTTCAGGTACGTCAATACTTCCAGTTTCCGTGACGAGTGTCGTGGATTCGAGAATAGCGGCACCTTGAACAGAACTTCGCTCACCGGAGACCAGTACCGCGATCAAAAGAAGTAACAGGCCTATTCCCAGCGTTCCCACGCGTGCCCGCCTGTGCCAGTTACTGCGCGTATGTGACCAGATATGGTGTGCATACAACAGGCAGGCAATCAGATAAAGGCCCATACCTGCAATCAGAAACCCCCAGGCACTGTATTGGCTAAACAAGCTGTACCACCAGACCTGCCAGAATGGTGTGGGAAGCTCGGAGAATGGACTCTGAACATGTGCCTCGACGATCTGGATATTATGCAGGAGCTGTGGATCATCTCCCAGCAGACGGTGTGCGCGTTCATAATAACGGACGGCTTCACCAATCTCATCCAAACGGAAATATGCACTGGCAAGGTTATGGTACAGTGCACCACTTGCAAAGCCGGTTTCCAGAACAGCCTGGTACTGGGTAATTGCTTCCTCGTAAGCGCCAGACTCAACAAGCCCGTTGGCTTCGTCAAAGAGGCGAAGCGCATCTTCGAGTTGCTGGGCATTTGCTAACCCGACATATGCAACCAAAGTTAATAACAGAGCACCACGCCTCATGGGATCACGGATTCAAGTTCGCGGGCAATTGTGCTCAATATTCGGCTACCCTGAGCGTAATGCTCGTCCATTTGGGCAGTCGTGGGGGGAGCAGGAGCAAAGCGGGCGGCATCACAGGTATCGAGGAATTCTATCAACTCCTGTTGCCTCTCAGCACGAATACCGGCCTTATTTAATAGATCTGCAAGTTGTGCACGTGTAAGTCCACGCTCGTGTACATTCAAACGGTTACCGACAAACCCCAACACAGCCTGTTCAAGGGCTGCGTAGAATGCGTCGGGATCTCCTTCTGACAGACGCTTCCGAGCAGTTTTGAGATGCTTGCGGGCAAGAGGATGTGCACGTTGGTTCCTGGCCCAAGCGGTATCCGTAGCAAGACGGGTTGCCCGTCGCCTCAATACAGCGGTAATGCCAACGCCGAGTACGGGAACCAGGAGCAATAAGTAGAACCATGTACCTCGGTGGAGTGGTATGTGGGTTGCGGTTACCCACTGGGGATCCCGCTTCAGTACTACAATATCATCAACGGGGAAGCCCGAAGCCGTCACAGTTATGGGCGAAGTTGTAGCAGCTGTGCCGGTGACGGTAATGGGATCCAGGTCACTCGAACGCACGATATACCGTACCTGTGAAGGATCAAAGTAAGCAAACTTGATAGGGGGAATCTGGAAGGTGCCATTAGAACGCGGAATCAGTAGCCAAGTGAAGGTCTTACTTCCGTGGATTAAGGTATTGGTAGCCGTTTTCGAGATACTTACCTCGGGGTCGTAGATCTCAAAAATGCCCGGTATTTCAGGTTGGGGGGCTTCAATGAGTGCAATATTACCAGTTCCTTCAATGGTTAGCGTGAGTTGTAGTGCTTCACCGACCTCTAGCGTATTACGGCTCAGCGTGGCACGGAGTGAGTATTGTCCCACTGCTCCCTTGAATTCATTAGGCGCGCTGGGGGGAAGGGGGGTAGACGTGATATTTATCGCGGGGGAAGCTCGCTCAACTGTCGCGTATCTTCGCGAAAACAAAGGGCTACTGAATGGATCTGCGTCAGGGGACTGAACCTCTGCCGAAATTTTGAGCGGATCAATCGTGAGTTCCCCCGCCCGCGTTGGGAATACAGCTATACGCCGGATCGAAATGACTTGATAGCGAATACCATTTTCCACGACCAGGCTAGGCGTGGGGTTTGTAGAGAGATCCAGCTCTTCTCGCCAAAAGCCCTCAGCATCCCAGGAGTCAGCCTGACGACTGTTGCGAGGCATTGTGCCTGGCCGGAAATACAATTTGTAATCAATCGCGATCTGTTCATTCAGATAAACTTCGCGATCGCTCTGGATTGCGCGAATAAAGATATCCTGTTCGGTTACCTCTGGTGAAGTATCAGCCGGATTGTCGAACAAACTGAACCCACCGAAGGGTGATCGACGTCGAGGGCTTGGTCGCTGCGCTTGCGGCACAACAGTTACGGTAACAGGTGGTGTATGAAAGGTTGAGTCGCCAATCGTTACACTCGCCTCAAGGATGCGTGCACTGCCTTCCTTCTCGGGTCTGTAGTGCCAGGTATAGCTTACACTCCGAGAGACGCGTCCATTAACAATGGACATATTGGTACCTCTTGATGCAATCGAGGAAACCAGCATCAGGCCTTCCGCACCCGGTGGGCTGGGATTGACGACATTACTGGCGTTCGTCCCGGAAATCTCCAGTGTATATGACACTGTTTCCTGTGTACCAATAGTAGACGAGGAGACCAGCCCATTGACGGTTTGTGCAATCGAATAATGGGGTACAGACACAACACACGCACTAGCGAGACCCAGTAATAAGATTGTACGCCACATCAGAAATTACCAGTCTTTTGCAACCCGCTTGGGGCGTCCTTCCATTTTTTGCATTTCTCGTAAGAGTTCTTCTTCTTCGTTCTCGAGCGCCTCCAGGATGCGTTCAGCCTGCTCACGGGTCAGTGGAGCCTCGCGCTGTTGCTCTTGCTGGGGCTCCTGCTCCTGTTGTTCTTCCTGCTGCTCTTGTTGGGACTGCTCTTCCTGTTCCTGAGGGTTTTCTTCCTGATTCTCATCCTGTTCCTGGTCACTCTCGCTTGGTTGATCGTTCTGGTCTTGCTGCTGATCCTGTTCTTCCTCTTGTTCCTGATCGTTGTTTTCAGATTGCTGCTGATTCTGTTGCTCCTGCAGCTGTCGGCTTACAAACTCAAAATTATATTTGGCATCCTCGTTGTCCGGGTCTGCCAACAAGGCCTCCCGATAATGCGCGAGAGCCTCTTCCAACTGTTGGTTCTTAAATGCATTGTTTCCGGCATTGTATGCTGGGGTGGACTTGGCCCGGTCATGGGGTGCGTGTGCAAGTGCTTCTCCAAATGCATTGCGCGCCCCCTCAAAATCTCCCTTTTGATGCAGTGCTATTCCCAGATTGTTTTGAAGGCCGTAGTAGGTTTCGTTCACTTCCTGAGTAGATTCATAGGATGAGAGGCCTTCCTGATACGCATAGGCGGCTCCTTCGTATTGTCCCTGCTTCAGGGAATCATTACCATTTCGACCATGCTTCTTGGCATTACCCATCGGAATTACCTGAATACTTGCCAAGAGAATACTGAATACGGTTGCTAGGGTCATTTTGTCAGTTTTTTTTCCTTGAACTAGCCCGGGGGTCTCGGCGGACAGTAATCAGCCCGTCCACGCAAAGTAACAGTAATGCAAGTGCCAAGGGCCATTGGTACTTGAGATCGTAATCTTCAAACTTTTCCTCAGCCAGCGTGGCTTGATCCAACCGCTCGAGTGCAGGAACAACGTTGGAAAGTGCACTGGATGTACGGGCAATCTGAAAATAGGCCCCATCTGTGCTAAGTGTCCTCAGACTGGATTCTTCCAGCCTTGAATGTACAATTTGTCCTTCAAGGTCCCGCTTGTACCCGGTACGTTGACCGTTTGCACTGTATATGGGAATTGGAGCACCCTCAACCTCACCAACGCCAGCTGCAAAAATCGTGATGCCTTCATCGCGTGCCGCAGTTAAAATATCTTCTAGTTCAGCGACATGGTTTTCACCGTCGGATACAATCAGCAGCGCTTTCGAGCGTGTGGCTTCGGAATCAATGCTGGGTGAAGGGGCATCGAAGGCCTGGGTGGCCATCCGAAGCGCTTCACTAAAGTCTGTACCAGGTGTGGGCAACAAGTCAGGATTAGCAACATCCAGAAATAGTCGTACAGCACTGTAGTCGGTTGTAAGCGGACATTGGATGAATGCGTCACCCGCAAAGATGACCAGACCCACGCGATCTCCACGCAGCTCCCCCAGAAGTTTCTTGATTTCATTACGTGCTCGTCCCAACCGGTTAGGTGCAACATCTTCCGCCAGCATTGAAGCCGATACATCCAGCGCAATCACCAGATCAATGCCTTCACGTTTTACCTCACGCAGTCGAGTTCCTACTTGGGGGCCAACAAGGGAAATAGCCAGCAAGCCAACCGCTGCTGCGATGATCGAGGCTTTGTAGCGGCGTCGCCGACCACTAACGCCTTGAGAGAGTCTACGAACGAGTGGAATGTCACCAAAGCGCACTTGTAGTGTGCGCCGCCGCCAGGTCGCGTACAGGCTGAGCGCGATGACTAGGGGCACAGCCCAGAGGGTCCACAAGTATGACTCGTTGAGCCAGGCCATTAGGGAAAACGACGGAGTAGGGTTGTCTTTAACAGCACCTCTATCAAGATCAGAAGTAGCCCAGGCCATAGAAAACGTACGTAACGTTCCTCATAGTCTGTATATATACGTGTTTCGATTTGGGTTTTCTCCAAATCGCCAATCTGTTCGTAAATCTCACGGAGTGCCTGCTCATCGGTGGCCCGAAAATACTGTCCTCCAGTACCCCGTGCAATTGAACGCAGCATGTCCTCATCAATTTCCACAGGGACCATTTGACGTTGTCTTCCGCCAAAGGGGCGGTCAAAGACGAATGGCGCCTCTCCATAGGTGCCGACACCGATCGCATAGACGCGTACTCCCAAGGTTGCAGCAACTTCGGAAGCGGTTACTGGGTCGATTTCACCGCGATTATTTTGTCCATCAGTAAGCAGAATGATAACTTTGCTCTCTGCAGGGGTATCCTTAAGTCTGTTGACGGCGGTCGCCAGTGCGGTACCAATTGCAGTGCCATCTTGGATGACCCCGACTTCGACCTCTTCCAACATTCGTTGCAGGAACGCATAATCCAGTGTGAGTGGAGCCTGCGTGTACGCTTTTGCCGCGAATACGATAAGTCCAACCCGATCTGACACGCGCCCTGCGATAAACTCAGAAGCCACTTCACGGGCTGCCTCGAATCGGTTTGGTCGAAAATCTTCGGCTCGCATGCTTGTAGAGGTGTCCAGAACCAGAACGATATCAACCCCTTCGGCATAGCGCTCCTGTGTTACTTCGCGTACTTGGGGGCGTGCAAGTGCAAGTACGCACAAGGTTAGTGCTCCCATGCGCAGTAATGAAGGCAGGATGACAGCATAAACACGAGGGCCACGGGGCGCATCGCGTGCGGCCCGTAGATTACTGAAGGTAAGGCCTGGAGTAGTCTGTCTGCGCAACCATTGCCAGAGTCCGTAAAGCGGGACTAGGATCAATAGAAATAGCCACTGCGGTTGGGCGAACTCCATGATAGTCAGCTAACTTTGACAAAATCTTCCCTGGCCGCGCGCTGATCAAACTTGACCTCTACACGGTTGACAATTTTCACTGCTTCCTTCAACGCAGATTGTCCTTCGCTTACCGGAGGAGTTACATCAGCAAATTTGACCAAATCTGCAAGAGAAAGGACCTGCCCCAATTGCCCCGGAATACCGGAAGGCACTTGATGCTGCACGTTTGGGTGTACCAGATCTTGGACGAGTTCCCGGGTTGTAGATTCCAAGGCCGGTATGTGCAGTCGATCTTCAACGTACGTGCGAAGTATGTCCGACAGATCTACGTAAAACGTCTCGACCTGTGCTCTTTTGGCGAGGGGAGCATTTTCAAGTGCACGCAGACGTTCCAGTGCCACCATTGCAGGGTCGGGGGGAGCATGCTCTTCGGGTTCACTGATATAAAGAGTTTTTGGATGTTTGCGTCGCCAGATAATATACCAGATCAACGCGCCTGCAATCAGGACGGCAAATCCCAAAAGGAAGAACGGCCACAGTGGAGGCCCAAAACCAACAGGAGGCGCCATATCCTGAATGTCCTCGGCATCCTGTGGGACCACTGACATCACAAGCAACTCCAGGGCTGGTGTTGTGGCTGTCACATCGCCATTTGGAAACCTGATGGTCAGTGGTGCTAAGCGGGCCGTATCCAAGGCAAAGGTAGTCACCTCATACACGGCGCTGTCCAAGCGTACATCTGTGTCTAATAGGCGTGTTCCGGCAGATAGGAGCCTAATGGGAGTAATATCACCAAAGGAGGAGTCCATGTTTGGGAATGATGGCACCTCATCAAACCCATGCATTGCCACAAGTGTAAGCGCGAAACGATCACCCACATTAACGCTGTCCTCAGAAATATAGGCTTCCACACGTTGGGCCTGAAGTGTATTAACTTCGGCAAAGAGGGTAGCTGCCGCAGCAAGTATGGCACACAAATGCAATCTCCTCATCAGGCAATCTGTGCACGTGCACGGAAGAACTTTGCCAGTGGGTCAACGAAGTCTTCGCCGCATTGGATTTCAACGTGGTCAACCCGGGCACGTCGGAAAAGCATTTTAAGTTGCGCGTTTCTGTCCAGAGAAGATTGACGAAACGCATTCCGCACCGCACGGCTTCCCGTATCCAACAGTTGAGCTCGATTGGTTTCCGGATCGAACAGGGTGACCAGTCCAAGGGAGGGGAGGGATTTTTCACGAGGATCCTGTAGCTGTACAGCAACGGTGTCATGCCGGCGAGAGACCATTCGCAATGGTCTCTCAAAGCCTTCGTCCAGAAAATCACTAACCAGTAACACGATTGATCTTCGTCTAATTACTCGAAGGATATGATCCAAAGCCACTTGGATTGCCGTGGCCGAAGAGCAAGGCTCGTGAGCAAACAGGTCACGTATCAGACGTAATACATGCCGTCGTCCGCTTTTTGGGGGCACAAAGAGTTCAACCCGATCAGAGAATAACAAAAGGCCAACCTTATCATTGTTCTTGATGGCACTGAATCCTAAAATCGCACAGATCTCTGCGGCGATTTCCCGCTTGAACTTATCACGGCTGCCAAAATCACTTGAGCCCGAGATATCTACAACAAGCAACAGCGTCTGCTCTCGCTCTTCCTCAAAAATCTTGACGAAGGTATCACCGGTGCGTGCAGTCACGTTCCAGTCAATCGTTCGAATATCGTCCCCAAACTGATAGGGGCGTACTTCCGAGAATTCGATACCGCGACCTTTGAAGGCTGAGTGGTATTCTCCACCAAAAACGTTGTTAACCAAGCCTTTAGTACGGATTTCAATTCGCCGAATTTTGGCAAACAGTTCACGTGGGATCATTGGGAGATCAAAACACACAGGGCGGATAGGTAACGATTTTAGAGGAAAAATGTTGAACCGGACAGCTGAGTATTGGATAACTCGGGAATCCTAGCAGGATCTGTGGAGTTTCAGTCCACGAGATTTTTTTCACCAAAATTGTCTATCGGGGGAATGAAAACACGTTTATTACTTTGCGTCTCTATCTGTCTGCTGGCTTTCTCAGTACCCACTGAGGAGCCGTCGTCTTGGTCGATTGATGCGGTACACTCCAACATTGGGTTCAAAGTGCGTCACTTGGGGATCTCCAATGTTCGGGGCGAATTTCTTGCCTATGATGCAGAAATTCTGATGGACGGTACTGATTTGAGTACATTGACAATCAGTGCTACGATTGAGGCAGGCAGTGTTGATACCGGCAACGAGCGTCGAGACAATCATTTGCGTTCGGATGATTTTTTTGGAGCTGAAGAGTTTCCAAACATAACCTTCACTAGTACAGAAATAACCGACATTGAAGGCGGCAACTTTCATTTAGTCGGTGATCTTACTATCAGAGACGTTACTCAGTCGGTCGTGCTGAAGAGTGAGTTTCTCGGAACGAGCAAGATGGGGGATTCCGAGCGCGCCGGGTTTGAGGCACGCACGGTGATTAATCGTAAGGATTTCAATCTGTCGTGGGATCGATTGACGGAGGCCGGAGGATTTGTCGTAGGACACGACGTTGAGATAATACTGGAGCTGGAAGTCATAAAAGACTAACCCGAAAACTGATGCGTGTAGGCGTCGTTGTTTTTCCGGGCTCGAATTGTGACCACGACGCTTACCACGTTGCGCGCCATGTGTTTGGCCTCGAAACCAAGTTTATCTGGCATAAGGAGCGGGAATTACCACCTGTAGACTTGGTTATTGTGCCGGGTGGTTTCTCCTACGGAGATTACTTGCGGGCTGGGGCGGTTGCCCGTTTTTCCTTGATTATGGACAGCGTCGTGCGCTTTGCTGAACGCGGCGGGCTCGTCTTGGGGATTTGCAACGGTTTTCAGGTTCTGTGTGAATGTGGGCTTCTGCCGGGTGCACTGCTTCGTAATGCATCCGTTCGATTTGTCTGTAAGTGGGTTCATTTACGAACCGATAACACAGAGGTCCCTTTTACACGTAATGCTGAATTGGGGCAGGTTCTACGTATTCCCATCGCTCACGGTGAGGGTAACTACTACGCAGAGGCATCCGAGTTGGTAGAGTTGGAGCGTAATGGACAGGTTGTTTTCCGGTATACGACGCCCGCAGGTGAGGTCACACCGGATTCCAATCCCAATGGATCAGCCAACAACATTGCGGGCATAGTGAACAGAGCTGGAAACGTGCTCGGTATGATGCCTCATCCTGAACGAGCTGCAGAAGATGCTCTAGGCAGCCGGGATGGTGCGGTACTTTTCCGAAGCCTCCTGCGTACGTAATTCATGGGACTATTTGGATTAGATTCACCCGTGACGATACTGCTTCTTATTGCTATTGTCATGGTAAGTGGTTTTGCACTCTTTGTCGACCCGACGCTGATTGATCGTTTGGGATTCAGGCCGACCCGAGTTGCACGGGAACCATACCGCTATATTACCGCCGGTTTTGTGCATGTCTCACTTATGCATTTGGCTTTCAATGCAATCACACTGTACTTCTTCGGCCCAGCCCTGGAGGCGCGTCTGGGGAGCACGGATTACCTGATTTTGTATGTGGGGGCGCTCTTATGTGCACATGCATTGACGCATTTCCAGCATCGGCAGAACAGCGGATATAATGCGGTTGGTGCGAGTGGGGCCATTAGCGGCGTGCTCTTTGCCTATGTACTGTTTGCTCCGTATGATCTGATTTATATTTTTGCAGTGCTGCCTATTCCAGCGGTACTTTTTGCATTCTTGTTTGTGGTTGGAAGCATTTATGCGATGAAAAGCGAGAGGGCATTCGGAATTGCCCACGAGGCTCATCTCGGGGGTGCTATAGGTGGGGTGCTCTTGGCAATTGTACTGGAGCCGGGCATACTCCCCAGGTTTTTTGACCAGCTCTTCTAGGTCATTCATGGATCGGGCTGGATCTGAGAGCATGCTGCCTGGATTTTACGGGTTAAGGTTCACGCATGTGACCGGAAAAATTTATAGGATTTCTGAGGAGAGCAGACTGTAATCAATGCCACGATTGCCTGAGTATTGCAAATTTCTTTTCTCTCGAGGGTTTTCTTACACATTCGAGAGTTAACTTTTAGCAAGGTTGCAATTGGTCTTCACACCGCCACGACACCGATATGTAGCCTACTGTTCACCCCCCTGTCATTCACCTCGGTTATGAGATCTACTATTGCTGTTGGTATTTTGGTTTTGACGGTAATCGGCTGCACTTCAGCTGTTGAGGAAGAGTCGTTTCCAACATGCTCTTTTGAACGCAAGTCCGGTGAGTATCAGGTAATTGGCTTTTATCCCGCAGCGAAACATAATGTGTTGCCTGTATCCCAAATAAGGTGGGATATGCTTACGCGTGTGATATATGCGTTTGCAATACCGAGAACTGACGGATCGCTTGATGTTGCACATCTTTCCCGATTGGACTCACTGGTTCAGACAGCTCACGCGAATGGAGTTGAAGTCTATGTTTCGGTAGGCGGAGGTACGGGCTCGTCAAACTTCCCTATTTTTTCCGCGGATGAAACTGCTCGCGGAAATTTTGTGCGTACCGTGAGGCAGTACTTGATTGCAAACTGTCTCGACGGGGTTGATATTGACTGGGAGGAATGGACCAAAGATGATGCCAATCTCCCGATAGCTTCGGAAAAGGCCGCCTTTGTGTCATTGATGGAAGAGCTCCGCCTCTCGCTGGATAACTGGGGAATATCACTTGATGTCTACCCGGGAGACTGGTACGGCAGACATTACGATGAAGTGTATCCGCTGGTTGACTATGTGCATGTGATGGGATACGATTTTTCCGGACCATGGTCTGCACCTGGTCCCCATTCTTCTTTTGATCAAGCCATTGGGACGGGTTCAGACGCTTCTGCAACCGGTTTGGCTTACTGGGTCAACTATCGTAAATGGCCCTCAAGTAAGATTATCCTCGGCGTGCCATTTTATGGAAGGGATTTTGATGTTAATGGGGGCACAGGTGTTGCATACCGTGATATTGTTGCACGATATCCGAATGCTCCAGGTACAGACCTAGTCGGAAATATCCATTATAACGGTATGCAGACCATTGCCGATAAGACGCAATATGTAGTAGACAATAGCTTCCCTGGTGTGATGATTTGGGAAATTACACACGACACACGTGATCCAGCGACGAGTTTGCTGCACGTCATCAATGGTGTAGTGAGCCCGTAACTTTCCTGCATGAACTGACTAGCAGGTATCCGTATAAGCTGACTGGTAAAAAAGACGTTGTTGAGGATCTGTACTGGTGAATGGCTAGAGCTTGCAGGGTGTATCCCCCTCAAATTCAGATATATAATTTTCTGAAAAGGCACCTCTCTAACGGGTTCTAAAAACCTAACCGACGTGACTATATTTGTAACCAAACGTGAGCGCAGGCTCTGGACTTGCGCTGCGCTCGTCGTATCGGTAATCTACTTGACTCTTGGTGTGGTGAGGAGTCTGCTTCAGCCGTTGGAAGCCAGCGGCTGGGGGTCGTGGCTGTTTCTGTCAGGTTGTTTTTTGATTCTGGTTTTCATATTGACGCAAGGCATGACCGTGCTGCCGAGATGGCCAGAGATCGTCGTTGGAGTGGGTGTTGCTGTGATCTATAGTTTCACACTCATGAGCATTGCAAAGCCGGAGGAACGGATGCATCTAATTGTATATGGTATAGTCGCTCTGCTTATTTATGCAGCGCTGCTGGAGAGATCTGCATTTGGCCGGACAATCCCTGCCAGCTCCATAGTGGTCGTTATGGTTACGACTAGCCTTGGTTTGGTAGATGAATGTCTCCAACTGGCCTTACCGGATCGTGTATTTGATGTACGCGATATACTGTACGATGCGCTAGCAGCTACCATGGCAGTGATGGCCAATGCATCACTGCGGTGGGCAAGAAGACTATTCCGATAGACAAAAAGGTGCTATACTGCTTCGTGCAGCGTGTAGTAAACTATGGACATGCTCAGCTCTCGGACGGTCCCTGGCAGCGGCATTCTCCATTGTTGAGACAGTTTTCTCAACCAAGCGATGCTTCAAGGATGGCATATTCTTTGTCCACGACAGCATTGATGGAACTCAGTAGGTTCTTGAGGACATGATTATTGTCCAGAACCCAACTGGTCTCGCTGCTTTGGTAGCCGTAGCCCGTAGCCCTTTCCATTGTCTCGAGAACAGGTAGTACATCAAGGGCCCGGCCATGATAAGCCTTACGCACTCCCATGAGGGGCATACGGACATCACGTACGCCGGCGAATTTCGTTAGAATCAGCAATTTTGCTAAGCCGAACGGCAATAATCGACCGTTTGGGAGTCGCTGGAGTGCAGGGTTGATGTCGGGCAGACAAATTGTGAATCCTACAGGCTCGTTATTGAGTTCGACAAAAAAGCAAATCCTTGGATCTACGATACTTTTCATTGCCTTTGCTAGGTGTGCGAACTCGTTATCTGTGATGGGGACAAATCCCCAATTATCAGACCAGGCGTCATTGTATATCTCCCTTATCGTGGCCACCTCTTCGCCAAAGCGGGACATATCAAGTGTGCGCACTGAGAGACCCGGATTACGGCGATAAATGACAGCAGCGCCGCGTCTCATGCGGTCAATTGCAACGTGCTTGCGGTGGATGTAGTATGCCCACATGGTCATGACGCGTACAAGTCCCCAGCGCTCTAGGTAATTCTCGTAGTACGGAGGGTTGTAGGTCATCATTATCGCGGGTACCCGGTCGAATCCGTCAACTAGGAGGCCAGCGGGATCATTCAAGGATGGGTTAACCGGTCCGCGCATAGTGTGCATTCCCTGCTCTTGAAGCCAAGCAGCAGCAGTATCCAGGAGTGCAGAAGCGGTTTCAAAGCGTTCTTGAGTTTCGAAGAACCCAAAAAAGCCGGCCTCATCGTTGTGAGTTTTCAGGTGCATCCCATTGATGATGGCGGCGATTCGCCCGATGACCTTTCCGTCCGCACCGAATGCAAGGAATAGCTGCATTCGTCCATGCTCGAAAAATGGATTCTTGCGTGGGTTCAGGACCTCGAACTGATCCATGCGAAGCGGGGGTACCCAAAACGGGTTGCCCCGGTAGAAGTCGTATGGGAATTGAACAAAACGTCGCAGGTCCCGCCGCGATTTGACCGGGCGAATAACACATGAGTGCACATCTGACATACTGCTATACTACAGGGCTAGCTAACACTCCGTGCTTTCGGCCTACGCGGCAGAAGGCGTCAAGGATGAAGTCCAAATCCTCATCAGTGTGCGTCGCCATGTAAGATGTACGCATGATTGTAAGGCCGCGAGGCACAGCACCGCGCCACGGTACAATTGGATTCACAAAGATGCCCGCCTCCAGTAAGTCAGTCCAGAACTGGAATGCGGTCATCATTTCATTGCCAACTACGACTGGAATAATGGGGGCTTCACTGGTCCATACATCAAAGCCGGCATTACGGAACCCCTCCCGCATATAGTTCGAAATTTGCCATAGGCGATCAAGTCGCCAGGTCTCTTCCTGAAGAATTTCCAGACACTTGAGCACCGTTGCAACAGTACTGGGTGGCATAGACGCACTGAAGATGTGTGCGGGAGCCATATGTCGGATGTACTCGATTACATCAAGATCTCCGGTTGCAAAACCACCTAGTGAGGAGAAGCTCTTCGAGAATGTTCCTGTGGTTAAAGGCACTTCGTCGTTCAGCCCGAAATAAGCTGCAGAGCCCCGTCCGCCTGGGCCTATTACACCTACCGCATGGGCGTCGTCCAGCATCAGAGCGGCGTCAAACTCGTTGGCAAGTTTTACCAGTTCGGGTATTGGAGCAATTCGCCCGCTCATGGAGAACACGCCATCGGTGACGATGAGTTTGTCAGATTCCGGTCTTTCTGCGTCGGCTTTCTCGAGGAGACGACGCAAATGCGCCATATCAAAATGTCGGTAACGCCATGTGTCGGCTGCACTCACTTGGGTACCGGCAACAATGCAGGCATGGTTCTCTTTGTCTGAGAAGATCAGATCGTTTTTTGACGTGATTCCTTGAATCACTCCCATGTTCGTCATGTACCCTGTTGAAAACAGGACACACGCCTCTTTTTGCATGAAGGCTGCCAGTCGAGCTTCGAGCTCAAGGTGAATGTCCAGTGTGCCGTTCAAAAAGCGGCTGCCTGTGCAACCGGTGCCATATCGAGCGATAGCATCATTGGCGGCCTCTTTAACGCGTGGATCACTGGTTAATCCCAGATAATTATTTGATCCAGCCATGACGAGCTCACGGCCGTCAATGAATGCCCTTGTTCCTTCACTACGCGAAATTGCACGGAAATAGGGATAGAGGTCGGCCTTTTTTGCCTCATTGATCAAGGCCCCGGGTGCCATAAAGGCCCGTGTCTTCCCAAAAATAGCGGGTTCTGCGGGCAGTGTTTCGTCCGGGTTAATCATATGGAGAGGGGGAAGGGTCGTCAAGTGATGGGTAATATACCTTGGATGTTACAACAGTAACCAGATTTGGTGTTAGGTGTGGGCTTTCCGTGATTTAGGACGAATGTGGGCCCGTGGAGTTGCAGATATATGCAATTCCTCCTCAATTAGGTCAATTGCCTGACTATTGCCGCGTACGTTCCACGAATGGTTCATGTTCGACTTGGAATCAATGTACTCATGAAATTGCTCCAGATCATCTGCCGATACGTTTCGACCAATTACAGCTTTTCCCAAGGATTCTCGTTCAAGAAAGATAGCGTTAAGTGTTTGTTCAAAGATACCACGGTTGGGCACGACCATGAGCGGTTTTCCCAAGTAAAGTGATTCGCTAAGTAATGTGAATCCAGCTGTACACAAAACGCCTCGACACTCGGCTAGATCTCCCAGAAATTCTTCAACACATGCGGGCTTAAAGGTAATGTTCGGGTAACTGGAGGTGTCTCCGGGTTTTGGGAAGTTATAAACGATGTAACGACGACCGTCCGCGCGTAAGTGCTCCAGGAGTGGTTGACTTCCCTCTGGCTGGTTGTAGTAGACCAGGATATGTTCTCCTTCGGTTGGCTTGATCCGAACGATTTCGGAGCGAATAATTGGAGGAACAATGGTCGTTATGTCCGGGCGTTTCACTTCGGGATAGAAGAATGAGGATAACAAGAGTCTGTTGGGAGTGCGTGGTGCAACGACATTGATCACGATACGTGCCAGATTGGCGTGATACTTATGCCGGGTGGGGAGCGCATAACAGGTTTCTGTGACGATCTGTTGGTGATTGAGCGAGATTACAGGGAGATCCAAAAGATTGGCTGCCCGCCAGGAAAATGCCTCAAAATCAGTAATGACCATATCGGCCTTCCATTCACTGATTTGATTGGCCAGTTTGCGTACAATTTGATCCAGGTTACGGATTGACGGCCAATTGGCCCAGATGGTTGCCCTTGCTTGAACAGTATTGTTTCGTAGGACCGTTTGCAGCTGTCGCACAGGGATTACATCTTCCCCTTGAGCCTGCAGGATTTTCTGTGCTGCTCCGCCACCGCAGAATCGCACGTGATGCCCACGTCCACGCAGCCCCTCAGCTATGGCCATACCCCGGGAGGTATGACCACGACCCTGCCCACTAAGTGCGTAAATAATGCGCGCCATACTACACAACGGTCAAAGATTACCAAGTGATCGAAAGTCCAAGCTTTTCTGGTCCTCCCACTATTTGAATGGTCAACGATTCGTCTACGTCAAACTCTGCCAAATGTGCACTCACGTACGCATCTAGGATAGTGAGTCCATACCATGCGATAGTACCGAAGTACAATAGGTCTCTGTTGCGTCGTAGGCTATCCCGGTTGGTACGGAACTGAGGTTCCAATCTAGCACGACGTGCTTCTATCTCTTCTGGCATTAGGCTTGACTCGGGATTTAGTCCTAGGTCGCGAATAAGCTTGGCATAGTCACTAGCGTAGTGAGGGAATACGGGCATTCCATCCTCATTGGTGCGTGCAGTGTAGAGATAGGCATGCCGGTAAAGCAGGTACCGTCTGTTAACCAAAAGGGCAGAACCAGCGAAGGCGGCAATACCGACGTAAACAATGGGCACCTTGTAGTACTCACGGTTATACAGCTGCCCCCATCCGGGCACAAGTGCACGTCGCAGGGCTGTGTTCGGATTCGGATGGACCAATACTGGGTCCGTCATCATCGTATCCAGTTGACCATGTGCAGATGATGGGATTACCAGCAGAAGGGATAGGCCGACAAGCGTGGAGGTTGTCAGTGTGGGATGAGCCATACTACTGGCTTGAGCCGGTGAGTAATTCGAGCACGCGCGAAAAATCTTCCTTTGAATAATAATGGATTTCAATTCGGCCTTTACCTTTTGGTGATTCCTTCACGCGCACCTTTGTCCCCAAGTGTTTGCGTAGTTCATTTTCGACTTCAATCACATGCGGTTTGCGGTGAGTATGTGTTTTCTTTGATTTTTTGGGCTTTTTTTGCTGGAGTTTCACACGTCTTTCTACTTCACGCACGCTGAGGTCTTGGCGCTGTATTTCATCAAACAGTTTTTGCTGAATTTTCTCGCTGGGGAGGGCAAGTAGAGCGCGGGCATGGCCGGGTGTGAGGATCCCTTCTCGAAGTCCGAGTTGGATTTTGGGTGGAAGATGCAAGAGGCGTAAAAAATTTGCAACGGTTGAGCGTTGCTTGCCGACTTTCTGGGCTACATCTTCCTGTGTAAGTTCGTATTCGTCAATGAGTCGCCGATAGCCGAGGGCAACATCAATCGGATTGAGTTCCTCCCGCTGAACGTTTTCAACCAAGGCCATTTCGAGCATTTGTTCGCCTTTGGCTGGTCGGATGTAGGCCGGGATTTTCTCTATCCCTGCGAGCTTGGCAGCTCGCAGACGTCGTTCACCGCTGATAAGCTCAAATTCTTCATCTTTTGTGGCACGAACGGTGATTGGCTGAATCACCCCCAGTTGCCTGATGGACTGAGCAAGCGAATCGAGAGATTCGGGCTTAAAATCCTGCCGGGGCTGGAACGGATTAGGCTTGATCGCACTTAGGGGTAATGCGAATGTGCCACTGACTAATGTATGAGCATCCTCTTCGGAACGCAGATGTCCATCATCGTCAAGCAGCGCACCTAATCCGCGTCCAAGTGCAATCCTTTTTTCTGACATGAGCACGCGGGAGAGGGATTTTTTGCAACAGTTTCCCGCAATGTACCATTAGCTGGATCAGCTGTTCGATGGGGAAGTAAAGCGGGGAGTTCCAGTACTGGAAAAAGTGGCAAGCTGGAGAATTTCTCTGGCGAGGGCTCGATAGTTACGGGTCCCAGTGCTGGTCGCATTATGCATTACTACAGGCTTCCCAAAGCTGGGAGCTTCTGCGATAGTAACGTTCCGGTGTATAATGGTCTTGAATACCCGATCACCAAAATAACGCTTTACTTCGTCGCGCACACTTCGGGAGAGCCGCAGACGTTGATCATAGAGTGTTAGGAGCACACCTGCAATCTGCAGGTCAGGGTTGAGACCGTTACGTATTATCTTGATCGTATTGAGCAGTAACCCAAGTCCTTCAAGGGCAAAATATTCCACTTGTACGGGAATAATAACACTGTCGGCTGCAGTGAGAGAGTTGACGGTCAGGAGTCCAAGAGAAGGTGGACAATCGATGATTACATAGTCATACTTCTTTGTAAGCCCCTCCAGTGCATGCTTCAGAAGGCGTTCACGTCTTGGCACACTAATGAGCTCAACCTCTGCTCCTACGAGGTTAATGTTGGCGGGAAGCAGATCCAGATGTGGTACTTCTGTACTGGTTATTACTTCGTCCGGTGTTGCCTTTCCAATGATAACCTCATATACCGAAAGCCCCCTGCTCTTGATATCGTGACCAAGTCCTGAAGTGCAGTTACCCTGTGGATCCATGTCCACCAGTAGTGTCAGACGTTCCTCCACAGCCAAAGAAGCTGCGAGATTGATGGCAGTTGTAGTTTTGCCGACACCGCCCTTTTGGTTGGCAATCGCTATTATCTGACCCATACCTCGAATTCACGTATGGTTTGGAGATACACGCAGGTTATCTGTTATGGGGAGATGGGAGCAGCCGCAAATCAGAACAGAGAGTAAATAAATGGTGCCAACGCTGACCCTTGAGTCAAAACGATGAGAAGACTCAACAGCAGTAGGAGACCCACAATGGGCATCAGCCAATACTTCTTGCGCATCCGCAAGAATCGCAGAAACTCCGTGACAATGTGAATCTTATTCTTCATGCCGTTGTGAGCCGATACAACCTTGCACGTTCTACGCAGTAAGCGCACTAAGTGTCCAAAATTGTGTAGGCAGGGGTACTGTGGACAAACAAATTCCAGTGGTTTTTGTTGTACGGGGCGCGCAACACGAGTATGCATGTTTGCGTACAGGCTAGGCAGTTACCCGTCGATATAAGATTTACGTTTTGATTCATTTTTTCATCGAAGTCTGGGAGGGATTGAACATCGCCTTGCGTTCCCTCATCTCAAATCGTCTGCGCAGCGGGTTGACAATGCTCGGTATTATCATCGGTATTGTGACCGTGACTGCGATGTTTACGGTCATTAATGGCTTGGAAGGGGCTATGAATCGTTCATTGGCATTATTAGGCACTAATGCGATTTATATTGAGAAGACGGGCTGGTTTGTGGAGGGAGATGAACGACGACAGCAATGGTCTCGACCGGATCTCCGTTCAGACTTGGCAGAACATATTCGTGAGCACTCTCAGTATGCCGTTGCAGTAGCCCCGTTGGTTGATACGGGTCGGCCAATTCGTTATCGCGACCGTGCCATGTACGGCGTGTATATCCAAGGATCAACTCCCGAAATAGCAAGCGTGGATGACGTGGAGCTTGTAGAGGGGCGCTGGTACAATGACTTGGATAACCTAGTTGGCCGTAACGTAGTGGTAATTGGTGATGCAGTGAATGAGTCTCTCTTTCCGAATGAACGGGCGGTGGGGAAAACGATCCGTATAGGCGGTAAGCGATTCGAGGTAATTGGAGTTTTGGAAAAACAAGGCAAGTTTTTTGGCATGTTCTCGTTTGATGAGCAGGCACAGATCCCACTCACAACTTTCGAGCGTCATTTTGGACGTTTTCGGAGCGTAACGATCAAGGTTAGTGCGGAGTCCGAGGAGACCGTCCCCTTACTTGAAGAGGAACTGACTGGCATCATGCGTGCTGCTAGGGGACTTGATGCATTGGAAGAAAACAACTTTGAAATCAATAAGACGGAGGCATTCCGTGAGCAATTGGCGACGATAAAAGCCATAGTCTATGCGATTGGCATCTTCCTTACAGGGCTTGCACTGGTGGTTGGTGGTATTGGGGTTATGAATATTATGTTTGTAACGGTCAAGGAGCGCACCAAAGAGATTGGTGTTCGAAAAGCTGTGGGGGCTAGTAGACGTGCTGTACTGGCACAGTTCCTGATCGAGTCAGTTTTGGTTTGTATTGCTGCCGGAGCTGTCGGTGTAGCGTTATCTCTGGGGATAACGGCCATCATTAATCAATTCATACCAGCAGCTCTGGCCACAGGTACGGTTTTCTTAGCGTTTGGAATTTGTGTATTTGTAGGTGTATCGTTTGGTGTAGTACCTGCCTGGAACGCTGCCCGCTTGAATCCAATTGACGCACTACGTTACGGCTGACATGTTTAACTTGGAATTTATACGACTAGCCTGGGGGATTCTACGCAGCCATAAGCTGCGCTCCATGCTTACACTCCTGGGCATTGTAATTGGTGTATTTGCCATTATTGTAGCAGTGACTGCGGTTCAGGTCATAGAGACCAAAGTGGTCTCCACTGTCGAATCCTTCGGTGCAACCACTTTCACTATCTACAAAGCCGGCGGATTTAGCCGGTCCGGCTCACGGTATCGCGCACGGCCAAATATCACCTACGACGAAATGCTCCAATACGCGGAGCGTGCGCAGTTGCCGTCTGCGGTGAGCCCAACCTTGTTTGTTGGAGATTCAGATGAAGCCCGGTACGGAGACCAGAAAACCGATCCCGTAGTGGTGCATTTAGGCGTTAATGAGTATTGGGTTGGTACGAACGGATTTGATATCGCTCGTGGGCGCAATATGACTGCATTGGACGTGCAGTTGGGACGAGATGTTGTCGTCATCGGACATGAGCTTGACGATATACTGTTCCCAAACATTAATGCTATCGGAAAACAAATCATCGTTGACGGTAGACGTTACCAGGTGATCGGTGTGCTGGCCGAAAAAGGTGCAGTGTTTGGAAATAGCATGGACCGTCTGGCACTGGCTCCCATTACTAGTGTGATTCAGAGCTACAGCGCAGCATGGCGCGACGTAGAGATCAAAGTGCAAACGTCGTCGATGGAGACGATAGATGAAGCAATCGAGGAAGCCATAGGTATTTTTCGGGTAATTCGCAACGTGGAGCCCGGAGAAGAAAATAATTTTGAGATAGAAAGTACAGAATCCTTTGTTGGGGGGATCACCAACTTTACAGGCCAAGTCAAGGCAGGGGGAGCAGCCGTTGGCCTAATTACGCTCCTCTCTGCCGGTATAGGAGTAATGAATATTATGCTTGTATCGGTTGCCGAGCGTACTCGCGAAATTGGTGTGAGAAAGGCAGTAGGCGCGCGTCGACGGGATGTATTGAGTCAATTTTTGTACGAGGCGATCTTTTTGTGTCAAATTGGTGGTGTTATGGGTATCCTTGTTGGGGTTTTGGGCGGTAACATTCTTGGATGGGTGTTTGATGCTTCGTTTGTTTTCCCGTGGGCTTGGGCGATTGGTGCTGTAATTGGTGTTACGTTGATCGCGCTGGTTTTTGGAGTGTATCCCGCTTATAAGGCCGCTGGTCTAGATCCGATTGAATCTCTAAGGCACGAGTAATGAGCCAGAACCTCGCCAAAAGACAGGCAGGCGAGAAGGCGGCGCAACGGGTTGAGTCCGGCATGACAGTTGGCCTTGGCACAGGTTCCACCACAGCGTTTGCAATAGCGGCTCTGGGGCGTAGAGTTCGGGAAGAGGGCTTGTTAATCAGGGGAATACCAACCTCCAGTTCAGCTGAGCTTGAAGCACGTGTGCAGGGAGTACCAATCTGTACTTTTGATGACGTAGAGGGCAGACTGGATATTGCAGTTGACGGAGCCGACGAGGTCAGTCCTGTACTTGACCTGATAAAGGGTAGGGGTGCAGCACACACACGCGAGAAGCTTGTCGCCAGTCAGACTGACAGATTTATAGTACTGGTGGATCCTTCCAAGCTGGTAAAGCAATTGGGCACAAAAATGCCCGTGCCCATCGAGATTATCCCTATGGCCGCGCCAGTTATACTGCGCGCGCTTCAAGCTATGGGTGCAGAGGCTTCTTTGCGCCTGGGACTACGGAAGGATGGCCCGGTAGTTACCGATCAGGGTTTTTGGGTAATTGACGCACAATTTGGTCCGATCAGTGATCCAGCTGCGCTTAGCCGCACGCTGCTGGAAATGCCAGGTGTGCTGGATCACGGGCTATTTATTGGACTGGCCACTGAAGTTATTGTCGGCACTGAGACGGGTGCAGAGGTTCTGGTCCGTAAACCATAACTGTATAGCTCCGAGGGTTGATTGTATTCGGCCATAGTAGGATAGTGCCTGCTGAATAATCAGATCAGCATAAATACGAAGGTCAGAGAGGTGATTACGCTGGCGAGGGTACCATTTAACCGGCAGAGTGCAAGTGTGTGAGTTGAACAGCCTGCAGTACCTGCTCATCGTAACCTGCTCCGAGGCTTGTATCACGGTGGGGAGACGGACAAATCCATTTATGTCAACAAAGAAGGCCACGGTGACGCGTCTCTCGAGGTTAGTTCGTCGTGCCCGTTCAGGGGTACCGAATTTTTATCTGGGATTCTATGCTACCGAGTAGAATGGGGGCTTGCTCCAGAAAATTAGATAGATCTAGGGCATTATTCCGTCCACGGAAGGATACAGGCATGTCGTGAGTCCGGTCAATTCCCGAGCTTGCTGGTTCTTATTATAGCAAATTCGGAATTTAATCTCGAAGACGTGCTACACGCAACGCCATGTAAGTAAGGCTAGGTAAATCAGCGCAACTTAAATACGATCGGGAGGGACATTTTCATTGGTTCGGTGCGACCACGCTGGTGTCCGGGAATAAATTTCGCCTCCTCCATAATGACCCTGGTGGCCTCTTCGTCGAGTCCGGCACCAGCTCCACGAAGGACCTCGGGGTCACGTGCGTTGCCATTTTCATCTACGATGAATTGTACAATAACACGGCCTTCAACGTTGGCCTTCCGGGCGATCTCCGGATACTTCACCTTGGTTTGGAGTCCACTAAGGCCACCAATCAACTCCGGCATTTGTTCGACGATTACATAAACATCCTGCTTCTCTGATGATTGTTCGGATAGGGACTCGAACTCACCGTTCAACTTAAATACGATCGGAATCGAGAGTCTTACTGCTACGGGTTTACCGTCTTGGCGTCCAGGAGTAAATTCTGCGTGTTCAGAGATGACTCTGATGGCCTCTTCATCGAGTCCAGCACCAGCTCCACGGAGGACCTGGGTGTCACGTACGTTCCCATGTTCATCTACGACGAATTGTACAATAACACGGCCTTCAACGTTGGCCTTCCGGGCAATTTCTGGATACTTTACCGCGGCCTGAAGTCCATCAATGCCACCAATTAGTTTCGGCCACTGTTCAACGATTACATAAACATCGGGCTTGTGTTCTGAACCCGAATTCCATGTCGAAATCAGTAGAAAGAGTGAAACAAGAAGGAGCGCAACAATCAGACCAATTTTTGCAGCGAACGGGCGATTGCTCGGTAGGTCGTCTGCGGAGGTTTCTTGTGATGCCATGGTTAGTTAGGTCTGAATTGGTTGAATGGGGTTTAAGGCAAGCGCCGGAGACAGGCAACACTTGATATTGTGTAGTGAAGAAACCGGCTCAGGATGTTCACTTTCAGTTAACGAGTGTAGCACGTTGATCTCCGCTAACTACGTCTAAACAATTATCGTGCCAGGAGATTTTTCGCATGCTGGATTGCAGTTTGTCACAGATGTTGACCACACCAACGGCTGAATTCTACTGACCATCTTTGTTCCAGCAAACCTTCACAAAATGAACCATGTTCTGGAAAACGCCCCGGCAATCGATGCCAACAATCTGCTATCTGTTCAGGTCCAGTAAAAATACATTCTGTATCTTGGCCTCGTTATCACATTCTCTTCACCACTTTGTAAAATGAAAAACTCACACTTAATTTCTTGCACTTTTTGTGCTCTTCAGCACCAGCAGTTGCGGAGTTTTGTTTCCCTCAAGTCATAAAGACGTGATACTAGCCACTTCTCCTGTGCTGCCGAGATATGGGTTGGAGGTAATCGAGTGGGTACGACACTCATGGAACTAGAATGGAATAACCGCGCTAGTCACACGATTGCTTTTAAGAGAGAGGGATATTCAGATATGTGAAGATCAAATTTTATGGTTCCTGCGGCAGCGACAGTTACAAAAAAGATTGCCAAATTGGTATTAGAATAAGGGTTATGCGTCCCGCCTTAGGTAGGACATGCTCTGTAACTTTCCTGAGTAATTTCCAGTGACAAGGTGTTTGGTGGAGCCCATTTTGCAGGAGTTTAGTCTACAAGTATTCATGAGTCACCCATGAAGGAGTATTCAGAAAATCGGGAGATCCCGTCCCTCAAAAAGGTCGCCATTGTAGGTGCAGGTATTTCGGGTTTAGGAACAGCATGGGCATTGAGCAAGCAGCCTGATCAGTTCGACTTTCGGGTGTTCGAAGCGCAAGACCAGATCGGGGGCAATGCAATTACAGCAGATATGCCGCAAGATGATGGGACATCAATTCCGTTTGACATCTCCGTTACAGCATGCATTCCCTCTGTATACCATCACATTCTCCTTTTTATGGAGCAACACGGGATTGAGTTACTGGATACCAAATTCAGTTACAGTGTGGGATATCATGGCGAAGTGTACGCTCACGACTTTGATTCCGAAATCAAGAGGCAGTTGGAGCCGGAAATCAAGAAGTTTCAGAAGTTCCTAAAACGCTTGCAATGGATCGGAAAACTAAACCGTACCAGATCCAAATTTCTCAATGCTCTCAATCCGTTCAACTACATCAGTATGAGGGTTATCCTTAATCTAGGCGGATTTTCAGGTGATTTCAGGTACAAGGTTCTAAAACCCATGTTCGTTAATTTTTTGATGGCGACGAACGTATTCGATATGCCCACATCAATGTTTTGTCGGTATCTGGAGTTCTTCAATATTGAACGAGAAACTCCTATGCAGACGTGGGATCAGGGAACGCGACGTATCTACGAAAAAATGGCCGAACCATTCATGGATAAGATTTACTTGAACCGGCCCGTGCGAAAGGTATATCGTGAACCATCTGGTCTTATCGTAGAAGATCAGGACGGAAATACGGAAAAATTTGATGATGTAATCTTTGCCTGCAATGCAAATCAAACGTTGATGATCTTGGATCAACCGAGTTTCCTGGAACGCTACATTCTGTCCTCAATCCGATATGAAAGCGAGCTACATAACCACACAGTGATTCACTCGGACGCGTCTATCCTCCCGAATAACGATACAAAGCCGCTGACGACCCGAAGCAACTATATCGAGCAGTATGGTGCGAGGCCTGACAACTATGAAATCACCTATATCATGCACAATCAGCAGCCATGGGCGAGTCACTCAGACAAGCCCTGTCTGGTGACGTATAATGCAAACAGCAAGATTGACGAAGACCGGATTGTTAAAAAATGGTGGTTTCAGCACATCGTTCACGATGTGAAACATCTGGTTTTCCTGGTGCCTCTGTTTGGCTTTATTCAGGGAAGAAGGCACACATGGCACTGCGGGGCTCATACTCTGATCAATAGCCAAGAAACCTGTTTTGTAACGGGACTTGCTGCGGCAAGACAAATTGGAGCCGAGTATCCGTTTCAGGATGCTGAAGCACGTAAGTGGTTCAACTTTTACGGGCGGATGCTCTATGGTTGGCGATTCAGGAAAGCAAGACCAACACCTCAAAGCAGCCCAGCACGGTCACATGAGTTTCAAGAGATCTAATCACCAGTGGACTAGCATGATGCCACGTACCGTTCACGGAACGCTTGAACAACGCCCAGAAGTTCTCGATGCTGTTGATATTCACGGTGTCTCGCGACCATTTTTCTGGCTGTGATTGACGGAATCAGCATGAATGGCAAATTGCTATCGATTCTGGATTCATCCGTGCAAATTGTTGCATCTCCGTTCACTGATCTAATCGCAAACACGCTTGCTGTTCGCTATCCGGGTTCTGAACTGGTCGGGCAATCACCGCTCATTATGCTCCTTTGCTCCAATCAATGGAACCTTACCCATAATAGTCCCTCGTCCGGTATTCAGCTTCTTATCTGCGGGTTGTTGGAGCACAACAGGTCTGGATAATAAATCGTTATTTCATTTTCCAGTGTTGGGGATGGGTGGGATGCTCTCAAAGCAAAAGCATATAATTCCGGCAGTCAAAGTTCGAGTAGTCAGAGTAGGTTGACACTCGTGTGCTCATTCTGCGACTGAATATCCGGTCACACTACGAAACAAAGATGCCCTGCAGTTTTACTGAACTGCAGGGCATTGTTTTGAACGTTTAGGTAAATCAGCGCAATTTAAATACGATCGGGAGGGACATCCTCACTGGTACGGCGCGACCGCGCTGGCGTCCGGGAATGAATTTTGCATGCTCCATGATGACCCTGATAGCCTCTTGGTCGCATCCACCACCAATGCCACGAGTGACCTGGGGCTCACGCACGTTACCATCTGTGTCTACGATGAACCGCACAAAGACACGGCCCTCAACATTCGCCTTTCTGGCGATCTCTGGATACCTCGCCTTGGCTTGGAGTTCACCAATACCGCCGATCAACTCTGGCTCCTGTTCAACGATTTCGAAAAATTCCGGCTCTTCTTCTACCTCTTCTTCTTCTGGCGGTGGGGGCGGTGGAGGTACGTTGATTGGAGCATCTAAGTCCAGTGAGGCATCAAGATCCAAGTCATCATCGTCAAGGATTTCATCATTTGGAACCTCTACAGGCACCGGTGGGCGTGGTGGGGGAGGCGGTTTTTGGATTTGCTCAGTTTGCAGAATTTCTTCCATCTGGACGACTTCCTGCTCGACCTGTTCAATCTCCATAGCATCTCCGCGTTCCAGATTCGCGTTGAATGCCAAGACCAGTAGGAGGAGCGAAGCGATCATGCCGACCTGCACGAAAAAACCATACGTCCTTTTCAGATCAGCCTTAGGGGATTTGCGCAATGCCATGATTTGTGGGGTCTGGGTTATCTATCTGATAATTTAAGGCAAAAATCGAAAACATGTAACGCGTGATCCTACGCTGGGGAAGGAATCAGGCTCCATCATGTTTCTCTCAGTAACGCGCTCAGCGCGTTAGAGATTCCGTCGACCATATCTCCAGCAATCATCGTGCCGGGGTGATTTTTTTCAGCGTATTGATCTGCAGTTTTTCCTCCAATGTGGGTCGCACAAACTGCGGCGGTTGATGGATTGCAGCCTTGGGCAAGCAAACCGCCGCATAAGCCAGACAATACATCCCCTGTTCCGGCTGTAGCGAGCGCCGGATTTCCGCTACTGCATACCACAGCCCGTTCGGTAGTGAGGCCGATAATGCTGGGGAATCCTTTGAGTATCAGCGTACAGTTCCAAGTGGATGCCCACTCGCGTGCCAGGTGAAGTCGGTCACGGCTTAGTTCTTCGCTTTTGGTCATGCGTTTGAATTCACCGGCATGAGGTGTGAGTATCCAGTTTCGGGTTTCACCTGGAGCGTTTAGAAGCTGAACTGCAGTAGCTAACGCATCTGCGTCCACGACAACAGGAATGGAGCATTCCCGCAGCAGCAAGCGAACAAACTGCTGTGTGTTGGGATTGCGGCCGAGGCCGGGGCCAATAACCAATGCGTTCGCTTTGGTAAGCCATGGTTGTAAAGTACGCATTGCAGCCTCGGTGTTAATTCCACCGTCAAAGCATTCACTCAAACCGATTGCCGGGATTTCGGTCATTGCCCCTGCCAGAATAGGCTGAATGCTTTTTGGTACAGCACAGGCTACATAACCTGCTCCAACACGCGCGGCGGCGCGTGCAGACAGCATGGGGGCTCCAGACAATCCTGGCGACCCACCAATCACGAGAACCATTCCGGCACTGTATTTATGTACCTGTGGGTCTCGTCTGGGGATAGCGGAAGAGATTGCCTGATCGGTGGAAATCCAGTCCACTGGACGCACTGTATCATGGGTCAGTAATGACGGAGGAATACCGATGTTGACGACTCTCACACTGCCTGCATACATCCGCCCTTCTCCCAAGAGGAATCCCGGCTTATGCGAATTAAAGGTCACCGTTAAGTCTGCACGTACAGCCGTTCCATGTTGTAACCCCAGATCGGCATCCAGTCCAGATGGGGTATCCAATGCGATCACGGGCGAATTTGTGGCATTCAACTGCTCAACCAGTTCAGCAGCCATGCCTTTCAGTGGGCGGTTAATCCCTATCCCGAAGAGGGCATCTACATACAGGTCTGCCGTTGGAGGTTCTTCGTGAACATCAGGATTAAGCTGTAGCCGACCCGAATGGTCGAAAGATTTCAACTTTTGGAGCAACAGAAAGTGATTTTTTGCCTCAGGACTGGAGGGTGGCTTCAAAGAAATAACAGATACATGCGCCCCCCGGTTATACAGTATGCGTGCAACGACATAACCATCTCCACCGTTGTTGCCGCTGCCGCAGTACACGACTACCTTGCGTCCACGCATCGGGCCGTAATTATGCTCAATGATCAGTGCTGCGCCCCGTCCTGCATTTTCCATTAGTGTAAACGGAGGTATTCCAAACTCTTCGATAGTCAGATTATCGAGTACTTTCTGGGCCTCTGCGCACAAGAGCGGAAGGAATCCTGCACGCAGTGGGTTGGCATCAAGAGTAGGCTCTTTACCTTGGTGTAATTCCATTTGACAGATTTACTGTTCAGAGAATGATACAGAACTCACAGGCGAGGTGCCGATATGGAGTGTATCTCCTAAGACAGTGTCCCAGCGCGGGCGGATCGTGACGGGTTCTGGTGTCCAAGTGATGGGTTCAGCGGGCATGTAGGGGTGGATCATGCCACCATCCCAGTTACCATTTCGATTACGATCAATGAAAGCACGCAATTGGTAGGTGTTTTGCGGAAGATCGCCAAACATGAATGCACCGGTTGAATCCGAGTGAGTAGTCGAAATCACGAGACCATCTGAATCTGTAAGTGTAACCATGATACTGTCTCCAGATGGAGCCGTAATTCCACTCAAGCTTCCGAGTGCTCGAGGTCCCAACCTTCTAAAATATTGCACTCGAGTGCTGTCTGGATCCAACACGGCGATGCGATAAACCTGTGTCGGATCATCCAGAGATGTTAAGTTATAACTCGTTCCGTTGGAAGATGGACTTTCGAAGCTTACAGGCGCTCCGGTTGAGTCCTGAATGATCACCAGACTGTCAAGAGTCGGTAGGGTAAGTGGCCGATTAAAGACGACCGTTGGTGTTTCCCAAGGCGCCAATTCATATGGATCTTCTGTACTGGTTGGCAGAAATCGCTCGAACTGTAGCTCAATTTGCTGTATGCGTGTACTCCCTGCAAAATAGACTGTATCTAAATACACGGCGTTGTTGCTTGAATCTTGCACGGAAGCGTCTGGGAGAAATGCATAGGGCCGTCCTTGTAGAGTATCGGTCATCAGATAGATAACGCGCGTATTCGATTCCAGTTGATAGCTGGAGTGCACGGCAACGGGAGTATTATCAACCGAATCTGTGATTGCCCAGGACTCACCCGTCAGATCAGACAGGATTACATTTTCGCTAAACCGGACTTCGACCAGTCTGTTTGAAGTGGCACGAACTCGCTCCACGATAGGTCTTAGAGTGTCCACTTTTGTGTACATCCAGTCCAGATATTGTTCAGTTGTATCAGGAGTGGCTTTAATCAACGGATTCGGCGGAATGGCAAACCATTCTCCATCATCCGCTTTCAGGTTGCGGTTGGCGTCCCGTAATCCCAAAATGAAAAAATCAGACTCACGTACATTTTTGAGTTCAAACCGTCCTCCAGTATCAGTTTGTGTTTGGTATACTGGCACACCATCCACTTCCTCGCCGGGGTCATAAACAAGAATTGGTAGACCGGCGACGGGATTGCCTTCTATGGGATCAATAACGCGGCCGTACAATCTGCCCTGGTCAATCACGGATCCGGTGGCAAAGGCGTAGGATAGCGGACGTGTGAGTCGAACTCCATGCCAATCCCTGAACTCATCGTTGAGCGTTATCACGTAAGTGGTAGAGTCCCGCAGTGGTTCGGGAAATTGTATAGTAACCGATCGTCTACGCCATCTGAAACGCAAGCGGCCTTGAGGTGCGGGGGTGATAGATAGTGCACGTGCTAGGGAAGCTTGGTTCACATATTCTGAAAAAGTTAATCTTAATCGGGTTGTTGGAGATACTTCAACCGATTCATGTGCGGGTTCCACGGATACGAGTTGAGGTGGAGTCTCATCGCGCGGTCCTCCTGTCGGAGGACGAGGATCTGCACAACCACAGACCAGGATCAATCCTGTGAGTACGAAACTACGGGTCAACACGGTTGCTTCGCAGGTTGAAAAACAGAAATGCAGCCAAGCCTGTCGCTGCTGCCAGTATGACTGGTTCCAGGTAGCGGCGAACCCAGTTATCTGGGGGGAGCTCCGCTTGAGTTTCCGGGTAAGCAGGCGACTCAAGCTGTCCGACAATACTCCTTGGAATCTTATCCGAGAAAGCCCGTTGACAGGTGTCATGTACGAGAAATTTTCCGTCCTTCCCCAGGAACGTGTAACGCAGATCCAGTTCGGCCGAACGGGAAAGCGTTTTGCGGCCTGCACGCGTATAGGTTATGGTCGCTCTGGAAATTTCCCAGGAGAGCGAATAGTAAGACTTCGATGTTCGAAGAGAGTCAGTAGAAAAGAGTTCAGTACCTTGCTGCTGCCAATGTTGAATCAGTGTGGTCGTCAGGTAGGGCAGGTTTGAGGGAGGGACCAAGGTCAGAGAGTCTGCCGTATGGGGGACATCCCCCAAACAGTCAAGCCCCAGATTCTCAAACACCTGTGCGTTTGTAGCCAACTCCTGTGCTGATGACATAAGTACAGGAAACAAGCTCCAGCAACCAGCAAGCAAAAATCCAGCGAAGTTTTTCATCGATCAGTGCTTACGCAATTCAGACACTAAATGTCGGGCCTCGGGGAGTATTAACTGTTCCATTGCCAACGCAACGGCCTTTGGAGAGCCCGGAACAGCAAAAATGATCAAATTATCGAGTACTCCAGCAATTGCTCGGGAGAGCATGGCCTTACTGCCGACCTGTTGCCAGGAAAGCAAGCGAAAAAGCTCGCCGAAGCCCGGCAGGGTTCTGTCCAGAAGTGCACTAACTGCTTCGTAAGTTTGATCTCTGCGACTTATGCCCGTTCCACCACTTAGGCATACCACGTCTGCCGACCCGGATTGTGCACGAATGACTTCCTTTATTACTGCCGGTTCGTCCGGCACGATTGATTGTGAGGTTATCTCGTGGCCGTTGGCTGTGATCAAATTTGCCATATGGGGGCCACTTGCGTCTGTGGCTTTCGTTCGCGTGTCGCTGACCGTAATCAGTGCGAACCGCAATATGGCGGGCGCATTGGATTCGTGACAACTCATTAGTCCACAGCAGTATGTTCACCGAACCATCTCGGGGGGTCGTACCCGTGTTTTGCCCACGGATTGCATCGCATTAAGCGCCAGATACCTAGCACTATACCCTTGAGTATACCGTACCGGCTGATGGCCTGAATAGCATAATTTGAGCATGAAGGTATGTAGCGGCATGAATTGGGCAGATGTGGAGATATCAGCAACTGATAAGCCCGTATTGGTAATATGAATAACTTTCGCACCATGCGCCGGTACTAGCCGTGATGTAAGGACTACGCAATCCTACATTTCTTTTGCATAAAGGTCCCCACGAACCATGAAGATCCGAAAATGAATGAATTTATAACCGCAAAGATGGCCGACGTGGTATTCACCAGAGATGGTCTAATACCGGCTATTGTTCAGGACGTGAACACACGTGAAGTGTTGATGATGGCTTATATGAATCGGGCCACACTGGCGCAAACGATAAAAACAGGCACTATGACATATTGGAGTCGATCACGGAAATGCGTCTGGGTCAAAGGGCTAACGAGCGGTCAGTTCCAAAAGGTGAAATCCGTAAGATTAGATTGCGATGGAGATACGCTACTGTTTGAGGTGGAGCAGGAAGGAAGTGGTGCATGTCATACTGGGGCCAGAACATGTTTCCACCGGGAGCTGGAAGCATGAAATCCAACCGATTGTTGGATACGCTTGGAGGTATATCAAAAGGCAGCACTGTGTGTTAGCATTGGTTGCATTATATATCTTGCGTCTATAGAACGCTGCAGTTTTGGTTAGGGAGTGTCCAAATCTCATTACGACAGACAAATTTTTGATGTTATTTTCTTAATGTTGCCAACAGGATTCGTCCGATGAATATGTGGAGACATGTCGTTTGCCTTGTACCTATTGTCATAATTATTGGCTGCTTGACTACTGATCAACCGCTCGAACCAGACTGGATAGTTGATCAGGCGGACGTGCTGGAGGCGGAAGATAAGTATGCACTGATGGACATGCTTTCAGGTTTTTACGACAGCACGTCGGTTGCACTCGTGGGAGTAACTGTGGAATCCTTACAGCAGCAGTCCATAGAGGCGTACACAGAAGCATTGTATACCTCATGGGAACTGGGTGCACCCGAAACCAATAATGGCATTATGGTTCTTCTTGCCCCAACGGAGCGATTAGTTCACATTACAGTAGGTAATGGTATGGCTTGGGAGCTGTCAGCCCAGGTGCTAGATTCGATTAAGGTAGAGATGGCGAATTCGTTTGGGGCAGGAGAGTATCGGGTGGGTTTTGAGGCCGGGTTTAGGTTGCTGATGGCTCAGGCCGGTGCGCTGACTTGGAATGTTGATTATACGAGCATTTCCGAAGTGCAGGCGGATTCGTTGCGCAGTTTGGGGCGTATTTTGATGACGGACTGTGTTATTACGGGCTTTGAAGAAGACTTGGTGGTGGCTACGGACGACGAGGGCAATGAAATTCGGTTAATCGTGCCTATGGATGTGCCGATGCTGTCAGTGGAAGATGTAATAGGTTTTAGTGGGCGTGTTACTCAGACCACACCATTGCACGTACAAGTATTGGATCTAAGTATAGATTTCTCCTTTTGATAGTTCGAAAGCAAGACAGGAGAAGGCTGTGGTTCTATTGATATTCGTGTGGATTGATTTTTTTCGGGTTCACCAAAGACAGGGGGTTTGATGAAACACATGCCCGTTTTTCGTCAAACCTTGAACCTTTATCCGCAACCCTCGTAGCAGCGCCGGTCTAACAACCATAAAAGCAAAAAGAGTGGCCACAGTAGAACAACGCTTTAAATCTCTCCTTGAGCAGCACCTTGGCATAAGTGATCCAGGGGCAATGAATTCCACGCCCTCGGCCCTTGGGGTCAATTCCGTTGATGCCGTTGCTTTCCTGAAAGAAGTTTGTAGGGAGTTCAATGTTGACATTAAGCCTGAGGATTCTGCAAAATTTGAAAGCATGCAGGCGGTTGTCGACTATGTTGAAGCCACTGGTTAGTACCTGTTGGTGACGGGGTCTTATTTTTCGTAGATCCCTCCTTGGTGATTCTCCTAAGGAGGCGGGGGTCTCCTGTAGTATCGTTGCTTGGTAATAGTCAGCGAGGCCATATACCCCCCTGTATCTTAAGGGGGTATCGGGTCGAAGCGTATGCTGCTGGTTATGATGTGCGAGGAGTTTGGAGGAGTGTGGGAAGGTGCCGCTCGTTTGTGATCCTGAATCACTTTGTCGAAGAATGACGAGACCACTAACAGGAGCCAATGGCAATCGAGGGCAGAGATTGGGTCGTGTCTCGCCACAACTCTGCTCAGGAGGTACATCTGCATGATGGTTCCCAAGTCATTCAGAAATGCCCCGCCGGTATTCAACGTGCCCAGGAGAATTTTCGGCGAGTCACCGATGATCGCTACACGCTCATTATTCCACAAGATAACAGCTTCCGAGCGCGGAATAATCTGCGAGAGCGCGATTTCGATTTAACTGAATTATCCAGTGCTACGAAAGTCCAACTCCTTTTGTCTGTACGGCGTGCCTTCGTTGAGACTCGAGAAACCAACTACCGCCTGCCAATCACTCTGGATGAAACGCTTGCCAACAGCGATGACAAGCGTGCACGGGCAACCATCAAAACGATGACAACCTTAGCTGCTGACCGTCAGGTATTTTATTTTACGGCTCAGCAGGATGGAGTAGGTAAGTGGAGAGAGTTCGTTCCCGAAAATCTCCTGAAAGTATATTCCATTGGGTAGGAAGTTGTAGCCAGAGATCTTAAAACGGATGCTGATACAAGGGGTGGCCTTCAGTCAGGAATTATTAAGGCGAACATATTGCGGAGTGGGCACGCCCAGAAGTTTTCAGAGGGCTCTACCGCAATTAGTTTGAAAGAAGCGGGCGTGAAGGAGATCACGAAGTGGCGGAGATGTTTCAACGCAATCTCACGGGCGTGTGTAATGCACTTCGTCATGAACAATCCAATGCCAGAGCCGAGCGAATCCATGGGAAAATCCATGAGGTCAGAACAGTAGGCAGAGGATACAGAAAATTCGTAAACTCAGGATTCGAAATTCTTTTTTTATGCTGAGATCTATGTCCACAACATCCGCGGTAGAACCATGTTTTATAGTCACTACGAGGTTCTTGCAAAACTATCATTCACACTGAAAACATGCCATCAAACACTCTCAGAACGACATTGACCTTCAATATATGGACCTTTGGAAGAGGCGCCACTTGGATGCTTTTTTCGATTGCACTGTTTACTTCATGTGGGATGTCAGACGAAATTCGATTATTTAATGGAGAGTCGCTTGAAGGCTGGGAGGGGCCAACTACTGTTTTCAGGGTGGAGCAGGGAGCCATTATTGGGGGCACCTTAGAAGCACCTTTAGACGAAACTGGTTATTTGTGTACGGAAGAGACCTATGACAATTTCATTTTAACGTTGTCCGCAAAATTTGTAACTCATGGTGCAAATATTAATGGAGGCATAAGCTTTAGAGCTAAACGCGTGACCAACTCCAATGAAGTAATGGGATACCAAGCCGACATAGGATATTTGGATAGCAATGCGATCCCCATATTCTCTGATTACACACCTGCTGATACAACAGGCCTGTATCCTCTATGGGGTAGCTTGGTAGATGAAAATCGGGATGATATTACACGATACCCGAGACCTGATATTTTTCCTGCCATAATCCTTAAGGTGGCGAAAAAAGAGCTGATTGAGGAAATTATTGACCCGTATGATTGGAATGAGATTGCTATCAAGGCCTCTGGAACAGAAATTGAAATAAAAATCAACGGAGTTACAACGGCTGAATTTGCAGAAACCTACGATATACCTTCAAACGGTAGTATATGCTTGCAAGCACACTCAGGAGGACCATATGAAATATGGTATCAAGACATTGTACTAAACCAATTATAACAGAGTCGCTCGCAATGGTGCTGGTTTTTTTCTGATGTAACAACCTCCCTGAATGCGATGATCGTGATGGGGACTGTCGAACTAAGTGAGGCATATCTAACTTTGGCTGTTGGTCGGCGTCACGATCGGAGGTGTGACTACGATGATTAAAGCCATTCGGTTTAGTTGTTCATCTTTATCACTAATAAGGATGAGAGACAAAGAGGTGAAGAGCTAGAATCCTTACAGCTTTTGTAAGCACCACGAGGAATATGATCAATAAACCTAAGCAGCCCATAGCCATAGTTGGCATGGCATGCCGTTTTCCCAATGCTGGAGATTTACGGTTATTCTGGGAGTTGCTTCGTACCGGTAAAAGTGGAATAACAGAGGGTACCCCAGGGTCCGGGAAGGGACGCATCGGAGAGCTATTTTCAGATCCCGTTGAAAACAAAGCATGTCGGTTTGGCGGCTATCTCTCTGATCTTGAGCTCTTTGATGCATCGTTCTTTCGCATCTCACCCGTTGAAGCTCAGTTTCTTGATCCACAACAGCGTCTAATGTTGGAGGTCTGCTGGCATGCATTAGAGGATGCTTGCATCAATCCCGAGACGCTGCAGGGAAGTCGTACGGGGGTATACGCTGGAATCAGCAATAATGAATACCGTGCCCTAGTCCTTAATTCGTCGGGTATTAATGATCCAGCTACCAGCCTGTATGCAGTAACTGGAACCTCTTTGAATACGGCTATAGGACGTGTTTCATACGCTCTTGGACTAGGAGGGCCTGCTTTAGCGATGGATACAGCGTGCTCTTCATCGCTTGTTGCAGTACATCAAGCCGTTTCTGGGCTACAGCAAGGAGAAACAGATCTCGCACTGGCTGGCGGTGTACACACAATTTTTTCAGGGCAGCTCTTGGAGTTTCGGGCAAATGCCGGTATGCTGTCACCTGATGGACGCTGTGCCACATTTGATGCGGCAGCAAATGGATACGTACGGGGAGAAGGCTGTGGAATCGTCGTCCTCAAGCGTTTTGATGATGCGTTATCTGATGGAGATCGCATCTGGGGGGTTATCCGCGGCGTAGCCCTTAATCAGGACGGAGCAAGTCCAGGCTTGACCGTGCCAAGTAGGCAAGCCCAGGAACAGGTGATTGCTGAGGCTCTGCGCAATGCAGGTATTGCACCTACGGATGTAGACTATGTGGAAGCACATGGCACGGGAACCGAGGTAGGTGATCCAATTGAAGCGCAAGCGGCTGGAACCGCATATTCGGACGGGCGCGATCATAGCAATCCCGTACTCATAGGTTCAGTCAAAACAAACATTGGTCACTTAGAGGCAGCCGCTGGAGTAGCAGGAATCATCAAGGTGATCCTCTCCATGCAGCATGGACTCATTCCACAGCACCTCAATTGTAAAACCCCAAGCCCGCGAATACCTTGGGCTCAACTTCCCCTCAAGGTAGTCTCTTCTCCTATGGGATGGCCATGTAAAGGCACGCGTCCGAAACGTGCCGGGATTAGCGGCTTTGGCTGGTCTGGCACAAATGCACATCTCATTCTTGAAGAATTTTGCCCCGAAACTCAGGAAGATAAGCTGGCGAGTCCTCTTGGACGTGCAATCACTGTTGAACCGATACTTCCGAAAGAATTACCGCTCTGCAAAGAGCAAAGCTATCTTCCGCGCACAGTGCGCCTACTTCCCTTGGCAGCCAAATCATCTACGGCTCTAAGTGCAGGTGTCGCGAATTATCTAGAGTGGATTGAGACGCTTGAAAATGATCAATCTAACGGGAATGGACTTCCATCCTCATTGCTATCTGACATGGCATGGTCGGCTAGCGTAGGCAGAAGTCATTTTCCACACCGCTGTGGTATTGTATTTGAATCCACTGCACAGTTGTGTTCGAAATTAAAAGAATTGAGTAGCAAGTGCCCTGAGGTACAGTCCTATACATCACCAAAGGTAGCCTTTCTATTCACAGGACAAGGCGGCCAGTGGACACATATGGGTGAAGTGCTTTATGAGCGTGAGCCTGTCTTTCGCTCTGTATTAAAGCATCTGGAAGAAGTATTTCTCGAAGAGAGGGGAGTCTCACTCCTTGATGTCATGTTTGGGCGGAGTACCCAGGATATCAGTGCGACGCAGTGGGCTCAGCCAGCCATCTATGCGTTGGAATGTGCGCTCGTAGCACTCTGGGAGAGTTTAGGTGTCCAGCCGGATGTGGTAATAGGGCACAGCGTGGGAGAATTTGCTGCAGCTTCCAGTGCTGGCATTTTCAGCCAAGAAGCAGGGATGCGTCTCATCACGCGGCGAAGCAAAGTGCTTCATTCGCTTTCCGGATCAGGGGTCATGGCAGCCATATTCGCGCCAAGATCAATGGTGGAAGAGAGTGTTCAAGCCTACAACATGAAGGTTCAACCTGAAGAGCTTTCCATCGCAGCCTATAATGGGGCCCATCAGGTCATTAGTGGAACACCGGAAGCGGTAGAGCAAACATTACAACAATTTGAATCCAACAATGTGCGGGTAAGTCGCCTCCGTACCTCTCACGCATTCCATAGTCCACTGGTCGAACCTGCTCTGGATGAATTAGAAAACATATTTGACGGCATAGAAATACGCCCTCCATCCCAGACTCTGATCAGTAATGTGACGGGACAATTGGTTGCATCTGATGAACGATTAAATTCTGACTACTGGCGTAGGCATGCGCGGCAGCCAGTCAACTTCGCTCAAGGTGTGCAGACGCTTTCCGGGCTGGGGGTGAATATTGCCATAGAAGTGGGCCCACACTCGGTATTGGGTCCCATGCTTCTCTTTGCGTGGCCGGATGCATCAGGAAATAACACAAAACCTCCGGCTTCTCCCGTCACACTACCAAGCGTAGTGCGCCCGTCTAATAAAGAAGGTGAATCTGATCACCACGTAGGTACTGATTTCTTACATGCCGTAGCACGGGCATACGAATCGGGGCTCCCCATTACATTCGAAGGACTTTACGCTGGCGAGTCACGGCGTCGAATCTCAATACCCGCGTATCAATTTGAACGTGAATATCACTGGATCTCACGCCGGCAGTCAAGACAGCGAGGTACTGGCTCCCCCTTGCTTGGAAGCAGGCATGAATCTGCAAGTGGCGAAATTATTTTTGAATCCGAGCTTTCCCCCTCCGATCCATCATGGCTCTCCGAACATTTGGTATATGAACAAATCATCGCGCCCGGTGCACTTTATGGGGCGTTAGCTGCTGCAGTCATCTCAGAAGAAAACTATGGGCAAGTAGTCATTGAAGAGATGCAGTTCTATAGCCCCATGTTATTTGCACTACCAAAGAATGGCGAAGAACGGCTGCGAAAAGTGCAGGTATCTATTAAAAAAGAGGTCGAAGATGAACCGGCTACCCTCCGCATATACAGTACGTCTGATGAAGAGAATACATGGACGTTACATGCAGAATGTCACCTGTCACGAAATACGCAATCATTCCCATTGTCGCAGGATATCTCTCTAGATTCACTCACTGATAGCCTATCGAAGGTCGATCTGACGGACTTTTACAGCTCAAAAGCTCAGGTTGGAATTGATCTTGGATATTCCTTTCGGACCCTCAATGAGCTTTACCAGGATAATGGGGAGGCAGTTGCTGAAGTATCACTTTCGCCAAGTCCGCTTCGTACTGTACTCCACCCGATGCTTTTAGATGGTTGTTTCCAGGTTATGTCCGCTGCCAGCAGCGAAGTGCGCAAAGGAATAGATACGGCCTACCTACCATTCGGTTGGAAACAGTTAATCCTCTTTACGGCTCTACCTGAACAGATTGTCTGTCATGCGAGCCTCAGAGATACTCCAGATCATCATAGTTCAGAGAATGGCTTGAACACGACACCAGAAGTGCTCACAGGTGACCTCAAGCTCTATGATCTGAACGGAAAAATGATTGGAGAGGTACGTGGATTCGTCGCAAGGCGCGCAACACGTTCCGCCATGATGTCCGCAACACAAACCAGAGCAGATCTTCTCTATGAAGTGGTCTGGCGTGAAACGGCTGCGATCAAGGGGGCGCAGCCAGCGGACTTTCTTGTAACTCCAACGCTTGCCGCTGATAGATCTGAACCCTATGCCAAATATCTAGAGGCCCTCGGTGTGGGATATGATAGCCGCCTCGGACTGCTGCACGATCTCCAAAAACTAGCCTATGCATTTGCGTTATCTACATTGAAAAAACTTGGATGGGAGCGCACACAAAACGGCTCTTGGGAAGCGGAAGCGCTGCGAGAAACCTTGGGGGTCTTACCAACTCATCAGCGACTGTTTCGCCGAATCCTGGAGCTTCTGTCCAGTGCAGGCCTACTGGAGGAGACGGATCGTCACTTCCGTGTGTTGGTCCCGACTGGAAACCCGCTTCCAGATATCATACCGGTTGACAAAGAGCAGTTTGCACTGGATATGCTTTCGCAGTATCCGCATGGCTCTGTTGAAATCCAGCTATTTCAGCGTTGTGCCAAGGTACTTGATCGTGTTCTCATCGGAAATGAAGATCCCTTGGAGGTCCTCTTTGGCGGCGAAGAGCCGACACCGGCAGATCTGTACTCGAAAGCCCCGGTCGCGCGTGCGGTGAACCAGGTATTGAGTGATGCAGTCAGCATTGCGATTGAAAATCTTCCAGGTGGGAGAAGGTTGCGGATCCTCGAAGTCGGCGCAGGCACAGGATCTGCAACAACTGCAGTATTACCCTGCTTATCAGGATGTTCCTATGACTACATGTATACGGATATATCTGCAGGCTTTTTTACGGAGGCTGAGGCACTTTTCGGTGGAGAAGAAGCGTCCATGCAATACAGAATGTTGGACATCGAAAAAGATCCACTGCAGCAAGGATTCCCTGCGCATGGTTATGATCTGATCATTGCTTCAAATGTATTGCATGCCACGCGATACCTGGATGACACACTGAAGCATTGCCGCATGCTGTTGGCCCCATCGGGACAGCTTCTAGCCTTGGAAAACTTTCGACCAATGGGATGGCTGGATTTGACCTTTGGGCAGTTGGATGGTTGGTGGAGATTTGCTGATTTATACCGTCCACACCATGCATTAGCCAGTCCTGATGTTTGGGAGGAGGCTCTGCTTAATGCAGGGTTTGTAGACATTGCTGCATTCGGTCTACACCCTGAGCATGAGCCAGATCGCGGCATTATCATGGCCCAGAACTCTGCAACGATCCTACCTTCTGCTGGCATGTGGGTGCTCTTGGGCGATTTCACAGGAATGGCTGAGGAACTAGCCAATGAGTTAGTATCGAACAATCAGCAGGTAGTGCTCGCTACAGGGGAAAATATTACCTCACCAGTGCCACAAGAGAAGACCGATTCTGTTCGATACACTTACGTAGAGTCTACATCTCGAGAAGCATGGAGTGAGATGTTTTCCAACCTACCATCGGATATTCCATTGTATGGGATCGTGCATCTAGTGGCCCTTAATGGACATGGGATCGAGGCGGAAACATCAGATATAAAAGATGATGTGCAAAAGCAGGTAGCAAGTGCATTAGCACTCTCACAGGCACTTATTGATGAAGATATTACCGTGGAAAAGGGGGTGTTCTTTGTGACGAGTGGAGCACAAATACTTGAAAAAGAGCAAGGAGGTAAACCGGCTGGAGCGGCATTGTGGGGCCTTGGCAAGGTGATCGCGCATGAGGCAGATTCTTTACAGGCTCGACTCATTGATCTTGAAACAAGCGATTCATCGTCACTCCCAGTGCTGATCAATGAGCTGTTGTATCCAGAGGATGAAAATCATATTGCCTATCGCTATGGAAAGCGGCACACCGCACGACTCGTGCGTACGGCGAATAATACTGATCATCTGATCTTACCTCAGAAAGAGCCTTGGCGTATTCAACCGAATGAAGAAGGATCCATAGAGGATCTGGCCATTGAATTGTTCTCACGTTCGCCATTGGATGGAAGACAAGTACGCGTAGCAATTGAGACAGTGGGGCTGAATTTTTGGGACCTGTTCCGCACCATTGGTGTGGTCCAAGAAGGTCTCCTTGGTGGCGAGATGTGCGGAAAAGTCATGGAAATAGGACCTGACGTATCAGAGGTTTCTGTGGGTGATGATGTAATTGGCCTAGCCTTTGGCACATTTGCCTCAGAGGTGATCACGCACGAAGCCATGCTTGCCCCAGCGCCGCGTGGCGTTTCTAAAACAGCTGCCGCAACGATTCCTACCACCTTCGCTTCAGCGGAGTTATCCTATCAATTAAGTGGAATCGCTCCCGGAGAGAAAGTGCTTGTTCATGCAGGTGCCGGTGGAACCGGGATGGCCGCGGTATATCTTGCACAGGAGGCAGGTGCCGAAGTGTTTGCAACTTGCAGTCCGCCGAAGCAAGCATTTCTTCGCTCCATCGGGGTGGAGCATGTACTTAATAGCCGTACGATTGAATTCGGCGCAGACATTCTAGATATCACAAATGGCTGTGGTGTAGATGTGATCGTGAACAGCCTGACCAGCCCTGGATTCATTGAGGCGAGTCTGTCATGCCTGACTCATGGCGGGCGTTTTGTTGAACTGGGAAGAGCAGATATTTTGACAGAAGAGGAGATGGCCGAGCTTCGGCCAGATGTGCAGTACTCCATCCTTATGCTGGATGTTCTGAAAGAAAGTGCTCCAGAGGAAGTTGGTCATGCGTTGAAATCAGTGATTCGACGATTCGAAGCAGGCAAGTTGCATCCACTTGTGCACACACAGTGGCCTATCGCAAGTGTGGGACAGGCTATGCTGCATATGCGGAATGCCCGCCATATCGGAAAAATTGTGCTCGCAATGCCTCCCCTGAAAAGCGGTAGGTTGCGAGCAGATCGTACATATCTCATCACCGGAGGGCTAGGCGGAATCGGATCAGCTCTCGCTCCCTTCCTGATCGAGCGTGGCGCAGGAACGATTGTCCTGAATGGTAGGCGTGATCCAGATCCTGACGTCAGCGAGATGATTCGTGAGCTTCAAGGCAAGGGACACGCTGTGCATGTGGAACTTGCCGATGTGACTGACAGTGCTGCATTTGAGGATATGCTGATGCGCATGGAGCGGGATTTACCTCCCCTTGGCGGAGTGATTCATAGTGTGGGGGTATTATCAGATGCATCACTCACAAATATGAGCTGGGAACAGTGCGAGCATGTCCTATGGCCCAAAGTGCTCGGAGCATGGAATTTACACCGGCTTACCATGCAGTATGACTTGGACATGTTTGTATTGTTTTCCAGCGCCGCGGGTGTAATCGGTAACCGGGGACAAGCCAATCATGCCGCTGCAAACGCATTCTTGGATCAACTTGCACTTATGCGTCGCACCATGGGACTCCCGGGGCAAGCTATTGCGTGGGGAGCATGGTCTGGAATTGGGGAAGCAGAAGAACATCGGGAACGGATTGAGAAGAGCTTGGCTGCGCGCGGTGTAAATTGGATTACCCCCGAGATGGGCTTTGAAGCGCTTGATACGCTGCTTAGGCAGGACTTATGTACGTCGGTTGTGACCTCTGTAGACTGGTCAGTTTTCGGCGAGTCAATGCCTGTACAACCCCCTTTGCTGGCGGAACTGTTTGAGAGTATCTCGCAGCCCGAGCAAGAAGAACCAGTCCTTGCTGGCAACTTTATTACACGTTTGCGCGAATTGCCTGATTCGGGACGGGAAGCCCACGCAATCTCTTTCCTGCAACAAGAGATACAAGCAGTCCTTCGCCTTCCGAAGGCACCTGAGTCGGAGACGGGATTTTTTGACTTAGGGATGGATTCCTTGATGGCGGTGGAAGCACGTACCCGCCTCAATCGTGCCTTCGCCGGGGAATATGTCGCATCAAACACCATCATATTTGATTATCCCAACATCACCAGTCTTGCACGCCACTTGGTGGATGAACTATGTGATGTAGAGACTGCTCTCCTCCCCGAGGTACTGTCCTATGAAGTACACTCGGATTCAATCGCAATCGTAGGCATGGCGTGTCGTTTTCCAGGTGCTCCAAATCTGGAAAGTTTCTGGCAATTGCTTGAGGAAGGTGGAAATGCAGTATCGGACTCTCGTCCGCCAGATCGAGATTGGCATGGAATGACTGGAGATCCGGCAGCCGATCGTGATATATTTCGGAAAGGAGGATTTGTTAAGGGAATTGAGAAGTTTGATGCAGAGTTCTTTGATATTCGCCCGATTGAAGCCCGATCCATGGATCCATGCCAGAGAATGGTGCTCGAAACTGCATGGCATGCACTTGAAGAAGCTGGAATCAATCCGCAGACATTAAAGGGCAGCCCCACGGGGGTCTATATCGGAACTGGCAACAGTGAGTATCGTGAGGTTATGAGGATACGGGGGCGCACTGACGGGGTGATCGGAACGATGCAAAGTATTATCCCCAGTCGGCTTTCTTTTTTTCTGGGGCTCACGGGGCCTGCCGTGTCCGTTGATATGACCTGTGCATCCTCATTAGTCGCCATTGACCAGGCAAACTCTGCGCTCATTCAGGGAAAAATAAATTTAGCTCTTGTGGGTGGCGTAAAGGCAAACCTATCTAATCCAGTGACGCAGTTCATGGAGGAATTGGGGATGCTTTCGGAGGACGGCTGTTGTCGAACCTTTGATAGCGAAGCAGATGGTTTTGTGCGCGGAGAAGGGTGTGGCATGATGATACTGAAGCGACTCAGCGACGCCCGGGAAAGTGGGGACCGTATATGGGGCATCATCAAGGGAGCATCTGTTAACCAGAATGGATCTAGCGCGGCACTCACGGTACCCAACGGAAGCGCACAGGAAGAAGTGATTCGCAATGCGCTCTCACAGGCGGGATTTGCCGCCTCCGAGGTGGATTATCTTGAAGCACATGGAAGTGGATCTCAACTAGGTGATCCAGTTGAAGTGCGCGCTGCCTCCGCCGTATACGGAGAGGAAAGACCGACGGATCGGCCACTTCTACTTGGAACGGTCAAAACAAATATCGGCCATTTAGAATGTGCATCTGGAATCGCTGGGTTGATCAAGGTGATCTTAGCGATGCATCACCGCGTCATCCCACGCCACCTCCACTTTAACAATCCGAGTTCATTCATAGATTGGGACGCATTGCCCGTTCGCGTTGTGGCTAAGAAGTTGGACTGGCCCATTGCCACGGATCGTCCACCCAGGGCGGCCGTGAGTGGTTTCGCAATCACAGGCACGAATGCACATGTAATCGTAGAGGGGTACGCAGATACGGGTCTCAAAGAATATGATGAGCCTGGTGCGGATTCAATTGAAGAGGGAGGTCGTTTTGCGGTACAGATGCCTGAACAGAGCGAACAAAATCGCACTGAAGCGTGGCTCTTGCCGCTTTCAGCGAAATCATATCCTGCGCTCAAAGAACTTGGACAGCGATATATCGGCTGGTTAGATCAACGTGCTCAGAGTGCCATGGGAGATGAGAGGACAGGCACAAAACTGTTGTCCGATATGGCATGGACAGCGTGTACAGGCCGCAGTCATTTTGCTTGTCGCGCCGGCATTGTCTTTAATTCCGTTTCATCTCTTCGGGCGCGCTTGAACCACCTCATCAACTCCCTTAAAGATGGGGAAGTTACATCTGCGTCATCTACCGTTGCGTTCACGTTCGGTGAGCAGAATATCCATGCCACACAGCGTACAAACGCATTATGTGTATTGCCGCCAATATCCAGCCAATTCACGGATCGTATTGATGAAGTGATACAGGAAATCTATAATGTTTCCTTATCCGATTTTCTATCTGGTGATGAAAAAGACCCCGCACTGTCTCCTGTCTTCCACTTCTTGGCCCATGCATGTCTTACCGAGCTATGGAACCGCGTTGGTGTTTTACCATCATTTGTGATTGGAGCGGGGATCGGGAAGATAGCATCGGCCTATGCAGCGGGAGTGATCTCGCTGGATACGGGCATTCGCATTGCAGTTCGATATGGCGAGTTCTGTGCTTCCGACGTAAAGGAGACTAGATCTATAACACAGGATCTAAATACAATTTTAGATGAGGCTGAGTGGACTGTACCGCAGATAACTATCCTTGGAAAATCTCCTAAGGACACCGTAGAAATGGGGGAAAGCATTGACCCAGAACTCTGGGTTGATCAGCTGCTACATTCCTCCACCAGTAGTGACAATCTTGCTGAGCTATTAACACAGCGTTCAGTTGATGTAGTGATTGATATGAACGGGATGCAAGAAAGTCTGGAAAAGGATACCGGAGAATCCTCCAAGTCCTATTCTGAGAGCAAGTTGGAATCAGGCATCGGAGTACCTGTACTGATCGCAGGTATAAAAGGTGAATGTGAAAAAGAGAGAGATACGGCCACAGGCTTTCTTCATGCGTTGGCTGCTGCGTATGAAGCGGGGCTCAGCGTCGATTTTACCGAACTATTTGCAGGCAGGCAGTACGATCGTATTTCCCTGCCCCTTTATCCATTTCAACGTCGCACGTTCTGGGTTGAATAACTTGGTTAGTGGTTGTGTAATTGTTGGTTTCCGAAAATTTGTGTGGATATTAATTTCGCTGGATGCATATCCTCTGCACAGATTATTTTGGCAATCTCAAAAGAAACTAACCCATCAGAGTCGGCGCATCCCCCGTATGTCCTGTGGGTTCAGATAATGCAAGCTACAGAGTACAAGAGCTAAGTCAGAATTAGCCATCATGCTCCCCACAGTCGGACTTGCGAACGATCCAGTGATTAATTTCAGGTGGGTAAAAAAAATCATCATGAATCGACGCGAATTTACACAACGTACAGTCCAAGCCGCCGGCTTAGCCCTATTTCCGGCAAATATTCTTATCAAACAGACTGAACCGGACGAGATCATTGGTCACGGTGACTACCGTTACCGTGTGCACAGGATCTGGGGGCAACAGGACCCAAGCCTCGTGCCCGTTAATAACTGCCACGAAATGGTTCAGGACAGCGCAGGACGCCTGATTATGATTGGCGACGAGACACGCAATAATGTGCTGATCTATGACAGGTCGGGTAAGATACTTGATACGTGGGGCAGTGAGTATCCCTATGGGCATGGCCTGACGCTCTGGGATGCTGGTGGAGAGGAATTCCTGTTTATTTGCGATAACGGCTTCGATGGAAACCCGCAAGTTGTCAAGACCACATTAGATGGTCAGGTGGTCCTTAGGCTTCCCCATCCACGCGAGGTCGGAGCATATGCAGAGTCTGACGCCTATCATCCGACAGAAACCGCTGTGGGACCGAATGGGGATATTTACGTGGCCGATGGTTATGGTACACAATGGGTTCTCCAGTTTAATGCCATGGGCGAGTACATCCGAAAGTTTGGAGGGAGGGGTGATGAGGATCATCAATTTCAAACTGTACACGGTGTATGCGTAGATCTGCGTGATCCAGGCACACCATCTCTGATATGCACGAGCCGGGCACACAATGCCTTTAAGCGATTCTCTCTCAATGGAGACTATCTCTCGACGATCTTTCTGCCTGGTGCATATGTGTGCCGTGCAGTGATTCATGGAGAGATGCTGTATTCAGGTGTGTGTTGGTCGAGGCTGCGCTACTTAAATCAGACGCCTGATTCCGGCTTCGTAACGATTCTGGACAAGAACGATCGCGTGGTTTCGAATCCTGGTGGCACCCTGCCTGTCTATGAAAATGGGGTTCTCCAGCTCATGTTGCAGGATGGGCCCATTTTCAACCACTGCCACGATGTTTGCGTGGACACAGACGAAAACTTGTATGTTTGTCAGTGGAATGCGGGCAAGACTTATCCTATCAAGCTGGAGCGGATTTAGCAGCCTTTTAAGAATTGTACGTGCAGACTACGTGCGCTGCTGGCTTCAAAGCGTATCACCGTCCCCGTGGTCTTATCCGTTTCCATGCGGATGACGGGCATGAACCAAGTGTCACTTACAAAGACATGATCGACAGCCTTCGTCAAAGTTAGCTTTTTGCCACGGGGACCACTTGCGACCAGTACACTGTCCTGAGCACTTATCGAGTAGGATATGCCAAGCTCTTCGCTCGTGTAGCATCCTTCATACATAGACAGCATCGTGTCCTTTGACGGTGAAAGGCGTGTGGCATTTAATCCCTGTGTGGATGCGTTGATGACTGAGCCCGAAGAATCGCGTGTGAATATAATAGTCAGGTTGAGTGCTGGAATGCGGAGGGAGTCTACACCAATTGCTTGAACGGGTACAAGGGGGGTGGGAGGCCAGTGAGCGGAAAGTGATTCTCCTCTGGCAATTAACCGCAGAACGTATGCCTTTCCGAAGTCATAAACTCCCGCATAGTCACTTAGTGGAGGTACATCGCTCGCAGTAACAGGAGGTTGATGTGGCGGAGCCATGAATGCATCTAGGTAATGCTCTGCAACGCGCTGTGCCATGGCTGGAGCGTTCATAATGGCCGAATTGCTGAGCACAATTGCGGTGAATTCATGATCGGGTATTCGAAGGATCACTGTCCGAAAACCTGCCCATCCGCCTGAATGCGAGATTGTATTCAATCCCCTGTAAGTACCTTTAACAAGCCCGAAGCCATAGGCAATTTCAGTACCATCGTCCAGCTGTCCCTGCGAGTTCATCATAGCGTGTACAGCGGGGGACCCTACTTTTTGTTCTTCAAGGTTCCGTACCCATTTTACGAGGTCCTCGGTCGTCGTGTGCAAGGAGCTTGATCCGAGGGCCATGAGTCCGTTACCAATTCGCTGAATTTCGCCGAATTGTGAGGTGTAACTGATTACGCGTCCGGGTATGATCTCTTCGTGATCGTCCTGAAAATGCGTCCGTGTCATGTCGAGCGGCCTAAATATTCTTTCCTCCGTGAAGGTCCGGAAGGATTGTCCGCTCAAGCGCTCAATCAGCAATGCAAGGATAGTGTAACCTGTATTGGAGTAACTGTATTGCGTGCCTGGGACGAAATTCAATGTGCGCTGGTGTTTGATAAAAGTGGATATTTCCTCCATGGAGATCACGTCCTCCATGTTGCGTCCTGCCATTGCAAGCATTCCTGGCCAGTCTCGAAGACCGCTGGTATGATGAATGAGATGCCGGAGGGTGATTGTATGCCCAAAATTCGGCAACTCTGGTAGATGTGTCCGGATGTCATCGTCAAGTGCAATCATCCCTTCATCAACGAGAAGGGCAATAGCAAATGCACAGAATTGTTTCGATACCGAGGCGACATCGAAAACGCTGGTTGATGAGATAGGTATACCGTGCTCCAAGTTTGCCATGCCATATCCCTCGTGATGCAGGAATGCCCCACGATAGAGTACGGCTACTGCGGCTCCAGGACCTTTATTCGTATCCCAGGCACTGAAAATTTTATCCACCTGTGCATAGGCTGGTGTGTGTGCAACCAGGAAAAGGCAAGTGAGGACCCGAATCATTGATTCAACTTTTTAAACCAAACCTTATTAGTGCGCCCGGATGAGGCGCTAAAACCGAGTAAACTGTCCCCTTCCTGTTTGAACTCAAGAGTACTCAGGTACCAGGCGTCACTGTAAAAAGAATTCAATCCAGTTCGCGACAGTGTTGCTAGCCTGCCCCGGCGGGAGTGCAAGTGCAGCGTATCGGCTTCCATGGTGATGTATAGTGTACTGCCAAGTTCCTCGCTGTGGTAAGTGCCCTCGTACGCATTCAGGTGTTTGTCGTTGATAAATAGCCCGGCAATTTTCATTGCCATATCAGAGGGATTGAATTCTTCCAGATTACCAAGCACTACAATACCCAGATCGTACTCAGGGAAGCGACCGGCCCAAGCACGAAATCCTCGATGGGAGCCGCTGTGCCCTATGGATCGCGTGCCTCTGAATTGTCCATGGGTGAGTCCAAATGCATATGCAAGCGTGTCACCATTTGTAAGTACGCCGCGGGTGTGTGCCAGGTCACGTGTTTCCTCTCCACCGATTGTGCCATGCTTCAGCGCAGTCAGCCATTTCCCCAGGTCCAATGCGGTCGTATACAACCCACTTGCACCGACGCTGGAGTAGTTCACACGCTGTGCTTTATAGCCATTAGGTGCAGTGATATAGCCAGAGGCAACATTGGGGATCACGGTCCCTTGCTCCGATCTGAATTGGGATTTGGTCATCCCCAGAGGCAGGAACAGACTATCACGTGTCCAATCACTGAATGACTGTCCACTCACACGTTCAATGATTTCTGCCAACAGCGTATAGCCGGAGTTGCTGTACAGGTATTCTGTTCCCGGATCAAAATTGAGAGCACGTTGACGGTAGATCAAGCGCAGGATATTCTCCTTCGTAATTACGTCATCCATACGGTACCCGGTTAATGAGAGTAACCCAAATTCGTCGCGCAGTCCGCTTGTGTGATATACCAGGTGCTGTGTGGTAATGGGGGGTGTGAATGCGTTTAGCTCAGGTATGTAGTCTGTCACGGGGGCATTGAGTGAGATTTTGCCATGTGTGGCAAGAAGTGCAATACCGTACGCTGTAAACTGCTTGGACACACTCGCCACTAGGAACACCGTTTCAGGGGTGACAGGGATATTGTACTCGAGGTTGGCTATACCGTAACCTTTGGAAAAGTGTACGCTGTCTCCACGCATTATCACGACAGCTGCCCCGGGGACATCGGGCTTGTTTATGGAAGAGAACAATGAGTCTACTTGGGTCTCCAATGACTGGCCGAAGGCAAGATGGCCGAAGGTCAGGAAGCATAGAATTAAAATCTTGCGTACCATTAGGATTGGATGGTGAAACCAAAATTTAACTCAGGTCGATGAAGATTCAAAAGTTAGCTCAGCAGACACGTAACCTTCTTGGTCTATTACTGATCTCAATATTTTTTGCAGGTTCAGTTCTAGCACAGGATCCGCTCAGAATAATTGCTTTCGGTGCGCACCCAGATGATTGCGAGGTGCGTGCTGCCGGAGTTGCCGCTATGTGGGCGGCAATGGGACATAAGGTAAAGTTTGTCTCGGTTACAAACGGTGATATCGGTCATTATGCTATGGCGGGTGGTCCACTTGCGCTTACACGTAAGGCTGAGATCGAAGAATGTGGCAAGATACTGGGAATTGAGGAATCGGTCATGCTTGACAATCATGATGGTGAGCTCATGCCCACGCTGGAAAATCGCAAAACAATTGCGAGGCTGATACGCGAATGGCAAGCCGATATCGTGTTGGCGCCGCGTTCGAACGATTACCACCCGGACCACCGGTATACGGCAATACTCGTTCAAGATGCTGCCTTCATGGTTACGGTGCCATATTTCACACCTACCGTCCCTCGTGTAGAGGAGAATCCCGTGTTTCTGTACTACCATGACCACTTCCAGCGGCCTTATCCATTTGATCCAGATATTGCCATTGATATTGGTCCAGTAGGAGATCAGAAGTATGCTTGTATGGCTGCACTCAGGAGTCAGTTTTCTGACTGGAATGCATGGCTTGGTGGTTACCACGACGAGGTGCCCGAGGAAGAGGAAGCACGGAAAGCCTGGATCCGTGAACGCTTTGAGGCGCGGGATGCGCGTATAGCCAATGATTACAGGGATCTCCTGATAGAGTATTACGGGACTGAGCGCGGCAATGCTGTAGAATTTGCTGAAGCATTCGAAGTTTCTGAGTACGGAAGTCAACCGACCCGGGAAGAGCTAAAGGCGTTGTTTCCCTTCTTTGACGAATAGTGACTCAACGGATTTAAGGAGAGGTGTATTTGCTATAAAGCCAGTGTAATGCATCAACTGAAACGAACCGCTCCGACTACAAGTAGTCACGCGTTGGATCAGTATTTAACCAAGCCGGCGGTTGTTAGCCAATGCCTCGCTCAATTAGACGACCTTTCTCGTTTTGATCTGGTGCTTGAGCCAGCAGCAGGTGATGGTGCATTCCTCAACAAGATCAATCACCCGAACAAGGTTGGGATCGATATAGATCCACAGCACGGGGATGTATTGAAGGCAGATTGGCTCCAATACGAGGTAGATGAGGAGTGGAAACGTGTGCTAGTCGTTGGTAATCCGCCTTACGGGCGATACCATAAACTGTCATCTGCTTTCCTTCGACGGGCTATGTCATTTCCCAATATCCACACCATTGCTTTCATTCTGCCCAATGTGTACCGAAAACACACACGGCAGCGCATAATTCCGAAGGAATGGCGCATTGTGTCGATCACAGGTTTAGGGCGTGACTGTTTCACACTGGACGGTGGGGACTATCATGTACCGACCAGTTTTTTTGTTATGGAGAAGTCAGAGGGGCCAGATCTAAGGGTTCGACTCCCCGATAAGGTTACGGGCACACAGGATTTTGATTTTGTCACGCGCAAAAATTTTGATGTATTCGTTTTTGGGGCCTCTCCCAAGCGTGTAATTACTAACCCTACGCCAAACAACAGGGGGTATTATTTGAGAAGCAAGGTGCCGGTTCAGACATTGATTGAAAGAATCAAGAGTGTGAACTGGGAGGGTAATTCATGTGCAAATGGTGGGGTGTACTGGCTGAACAAATACGAATTTGTCGAGCAGTATCGAGACCATCATGAAGGGAATAGTACCAAGGCAGTCTGAGTGTTAGCGAGACGTGAAAAGCCGCTCTGATCTTATCGGGAGCGGCAGGGCGTCGTCAATTCGGTTGAGAGGAGCGTCCTCCCACTCCAGCTCGACATCACTCATCATCTCTCGCATACTTGGTTTCCCCTGAGCCTTCAGGAATGCATCAAGCAGTACAGGACCATCGGATTTTAGCAGGATCATCGCGCCGTTCTGGCGCAGATGCAAATCCCGGGTCACGTTTCCATCACGGTCCATCGCGCCAAAGTATCCGAGCGTACCCGTAGCCCCGGCAACGGTAGCAAATAACGCAATCCACCCACGAATCGTTTTTCGCTCGTCCGAATCCTCGTCGAATAGTTTGAGTGCAATGGCGAGCGCATCGATGTTCACTATGGTTTCCTGCGTGCTTTGAAAACGCTGGCGGGCTGAGAGTCGGGCCAGTCCATTGTCCCGCAAGAATCCGCCGTTATGGGGGCCCGCTGAATAGATTCCCGGCACCCGATCAAACACTGCAGCATCAAGATAGGAGTACAGTGCATTGTACAGACCATTGTATAGTGACTGTGGAATAGCTTCACGCTCAACAGTTAGCAGTGCATGAAAAAATTGGAAAGCACTGCCATTTTTGGCAAGAGGGGTCTGAATAGTATGTACACCTGTAGTTGAAGCTTGGTGCTCGCCCATGTAGTTGCGTTGCTCTGCGATCATACTACGCCATGAAATTCGTCCTGCATTAGTGTCCGGCACCTCAGATGTACCGCCGATAACGTAGGATAATACGAAAGCTATACTTGCGTAATAGCCGCCAAAAATCAGATCCATGTGTGTGGGACTGAGACCAAAGACACTCGCATCTGCGTCGAATGGAAGAAACCCTTGTCCTTGTGCGAGAGCTTGATTGTAGCCTGATTTTTGTTTCTCCAGAAAAGTCAGGGCTTTATCCGCAGTGGATGTTCCATTGAACCGTTGTGCCGCCATTGCCACACGTGCAGCCAGAACAGCATTATCCACGATCGAATATCGGGTTGTGGCCGGCGTGACTGTACCATTCGCAAGACTTAGGCGCGGGATCATATTGCGGTAATTCCTTGGTGGCCGATCAGATATTTGCGCTGCGAGGATCTGTGTAAGGAGGGCACCGACTTCATCCACTCGCAGTGGTTCGTCCACCAGGTGCTGGAGGCGATAGGCTATGGCAAGGGGATCAGTTTCAGTAGAGGGTGAGCCATTCTTGATTGCGCTGAAGGGCAGTTTGGTTGTAGGGTCAATGCCTTCGTTGTAATAACGTGTATTGAACGAGATGAATTCATCCTCATTAATTTCCGGACCATCAAAAAGCGGCGCGGGCTCGTCTAATCCTAAATCTGAGCAGCCAGCTGCAAGGGCGGCCCCACAGGCCGAGAGCTTCAGGAAATCACGTCGTGAAAGATGGTTTTTCGGTTGCATTGGCCGTACCAGGCTTCAGAGCAACGATATTGTCAAGGAAACTTACGATAAGTAGCTCAATGGACTCCGGTTGGTCGTTTAATATCTCAAGGACTAAGGCACATGCAGTCGTGGCTGGGGATGTAACACATGCAACGTCCACATCCGGCATTATAGACGCAACTGCTATCCATCCGAACGACTAAAATCATAACAGGACCAAAAGATAAAAGAGTATGTTACCCGAGAAGATCCCCCGTCGTCTATGGTCTCTGGTGGAGAAGTGCCTAACAATAGTGATCCCAATGAAGCCTATATTGGGCCGCAGGGGCAGTTTCGACAAATATCACCAGTCAGTGCGAGCTCCAGACCATTAAAATTCAGCTAATTAGACCAAGAGATCGTGCAGTTAAAAGATAAGACGATAATTGTCACAGGGTCAGCGGGTGGTATAGGTCGAGCTATTGCGCTTGCTTGTGTCCAAGAGGGTGCGCAGGTGCTTTTAGTGGATCGTAATGAGGTTGGCCTGCGTGAGACGAACGAGATATTGGGGCAGCGCAGCAGCGTGTATGTTGATGATCTGTTGGATACCGCATCTGCGACTCGTATTGTCAAAGCTGCGGTGGATCGTTTTGGCGTGCTTCATGGAATAGTGAATAATGCAGCGCTCTTAACAAGATCCAACATTGAAACCACGACCCCGGAGCTTCTTGCAAGGGTGTTTAACGTAAACGCCAGGGCCCCAATGCTTCTGATCCAAGCAGGACTTAAGTACCTAACTGAAAGTAAGGGAAGTGTCCTCAATATCGGGTCAGTCAATGCGTACTGTGGAGAGCCACCGCTGTTGGCCTACAGTATGTCCAAAGGTGCCTTGATGACCATGACGCGGAATCTGGGGGACAGCCTGCATGCGGAATACGGGATACGGGTGAATCAGATCAATCCGGGTTGGGTTCTGACCGACCACGAGTTCGAGATCAAGGTGGCCGACGGATTACCGGAAAACTGGCCGAGTCGAATCTCTCGCGATATAGCTCCCTCAGGAGGATTGATCCCTCCTGAAACCATTGCTGCAGCTGCGGTCTATTGGCTGAGTGATAACTCCCGCCCAATAAGTGGTACGGTTATGGATTTAGAACAATATCCTGTTATTGGACGGAATCCTGTTAAGGAGGTAGTATGATTTCGTTTTTTTGTGATCCTTAGGATGGCTAAGGGCCCCATGTAGGTGAAGCGAATGTGAACTCGACTTCCGTGGTAGAGATATCCCATTAGTGCTTGGTCAAAGCTCAGATGACTCGTAATTATTCTAGAATTGGATAGAAAAATTTTCAAGTAGTGCCGTAGCAGGCATGACAAACGAGTTTTCGATAATAACGCAGCGAGCATGCATGCAGCGAAAGAATCAGACAGGACGTATGAGCTGCCTACGACAAGGGTAAGGCTTGCTTAGGTTAGTTGTCAGATTCCGGTTATTCGAGGTCAAATGATCTTTATTTTCAATTGGTTCATAGACTCAACCGAACACGTTTACGCAGGATTGAGAGCACGGAAAGTTTGAGCTCAATGAATGTAAAAACTCTATCGTCCGGTAGATTTCTTGATCCAAATTTCTAGCACGACAGACTTATGGACAGACTGAATATCTCTTCGGGTGCAAAAAATTACGCAATCGTGTACAGAGTTTAGATTATGTATCAGGTGAGAGTCCTTCCTTTGTTGGCATGAAGTAGCACCAGAAATCTCCGGTCAATTGTTTGTCTATTTCGGGTAAATATTGTTCGAGATAAGTCCAGAAGTCTTCCTTCTTTGCCCACTCGGAAGGGTTCTGAATTGGCCTATCATTGAGATACAGGATATTCTTGGCAGTTTTTGCGATCAGGGCAAGTTGGCTTACAAATGAGTCGTGGACAATTTGCTCTTTCCAGACCTTTCGGTAATTTAGGATCATATCTCTATTTTTCCCAAGAGAACTGGCTGTTGAGAGCGTATAGGCAACGATATTGGCCCGGTAACCACCTCGATTGCGGTACCAATCCTGACGTGAAACCATGCGTTCGGTAGCCTTGAAAACGATGCCGCGGGCAATGATTCGTTGGTAATAATCTTTGTTGAATTGTTCAGAAGATTCCTCCCATTTCTTTTCTATTCGCTGCATGTACCGGATGAAATTCTTCTGTGCTCCCAGATTTACCCAATGTGGTTTTTCATCCCAAACATTTTCGAATTTAGCGAGGTCGGTTTTTGTGATTTTTTTGGGATACTTAGCCCTGAAGCGCTTCTTTTCTGCATGTGTTAGTCTGGATTGTTTGTCTGCATACTGCCCCCGAGAGCGTTCATAGAACCACTTGGTTTCGTTTAGCTCACCCTCAATAGCGGGTGCCCATATGCGTCGCGAGAAATTTTCTATTTTGATATGGAACGGATGGTTTGACCCGAGATCCGGGATGCTTACTTTGTTCTGTGTATTCGCATATTTCGCGATATTCTGTACTACTTCTGGACCAAGGTTATCACTGATCTCAGAAATTTTCATCTGAACAAAAACCTGTGATAGATCCGGAGCATTTTTTAATTGAGATGTGTGGTAAAGTGATACCATCGTCTGTCCTCCATTCACAATCTGGAGATCACGAATATGAATGATTTGACTCCTGTCTTCATTGAGCTGTATATCCCGTGCGGTGGCGGTTATACCATTGTTGTAGGCAAAAAATCTGTGTGGTTCTTTCAGAATCGTGTTACGAATTCCTTTGTTCACATTTCCGCGTGCCTGCAGGAAGCAACGCACGTTCTGCTCCAAAAGGCGGGCTCCATATTCTTCATACAAACCAGCTAGGATTTTTCCAGAAATAACGGCAAGATATGCTTGAAAAGCGTTGGAGCCCACATGTGCTCTAAGACAGGGTAACCCTCGTTCAAACACGGCAAAAAGGTCCACATCCAGTGGCTCCCGCCCGCCCCGTGAACAGTGTTGGCGATGCAGGCGTGAAATATCCCAGATAGAGTAAACCGCTTTAACACCGCTCAAATCCTGATTTTCGATTGCCTTACTGTGAGTACTGAGATATCGCTCGGAAGATAAAATGAAGTTGACGCGTCGAATCCGGTCCTTTTGATCATAGATCCTGCGAGCCAATTGATACTCAGGTGATGTTTCATCAAAATCCAGGTAGAGCAGATCATTTTTTGAAGTGAGGAAAAACCGGCGAATTTGTTTAAACTCATTTTCATAGTCTCTCTTATTGAGTGGCTCAAGGGTTTGTCTGTTCTCAAAATCTGCAAGATGTAAATCTAGGATAGTCTTCCCTTCATGGAAAAAGTATCCGTCGACCTTCATACTACCCCTACCGCCTCGACGGTAATGGCAGTGTTCAAATCCATGTAAATCACCAGTTTCAATCAACTCTTCCGAGACTTTGTCAAGAAAAGCATTGCGCTGAAACTCCCCATGGGTTTTTGCATCAATCTGTAATTGCTGATGAAACTCCTTAAAATACTCGTCACGTGTCAGTTGCATTTGTTCATATTCCAGATAGTTTCAATTGGACAAATAAAAGGTTCTGCGGCATCAATCTGTAGTGTATATCTTACATTTTGAAGCCCTCTAGACAGTTCGGATCGGACAATTCGAGGGAACTCATCAGTAATCCGATAGACACATGTTTCAGCAACTTGAAATGAAGGGCTGTCGTAGTGCTGGAGTTCTGCATAACCTGCTGTAGCCAGTTTAATCTGATACTCGTCGAGTGTAGAATCCTCGCTCAGATCGTTTTCGATTCTCCGTACCATTTCGTTGAGAGACAGGGCAGCGGGTAACTCAGTGCTCTCAATAATGCGTTCCACCGTCAAAAACAGCCACTCGGCTGGGCTTTCCAACTGGTCCTCAGAGGAGATATGGACAAGATTAGGACCTTTGTTCGAAATTGCTTTTATCTCCACAGCCGCGTTCTCGAATACAAAGTCCTGATTCCCACCCTTTGGTCCGATCCATGCATCCAACGCATCACTCTGGCTGAGCTTATTGATGTAGAGGGACCGAAGAAAGTACAGCTCTGCAAAAAGGCCTCTCACCTCAGCGGGTGACAAAAGTTGAGGTCTTTCCCCAGCAAGAAACCGTTGCCAGCGCTTCAATTGATTCAGTGCGGTCGTCAGAGCAGTTCTGGAGTCAGACGTATTGCTGAGACTCCGCACCAGCGTTTTGCATAGAGCATGGAACAGGTCAAGATTGATATGGCTGACCAATGTTATAACCAAGGTTTGTGCATGGCTTCTGGGGCGCTGCCGAAGATCAATATCAATTCCCTGAATGTTCATATTTGCTTTGAAGAAAGCATTTCGGTGATCTCCGTCAAGTTCAGCAACTAGGAGACAGTGTCCGTGTACGTCTTTACCCCAATAGATGGGAAGCAGTCCATCAGCATTGATTCTTCGGACGTTGTAGTCTACATTTGGCTGCTGAATGTCGTCCCAAGGAGTGGAATATGCCATAAATTCAGTTTAGACTAGCTTCGTTTTCATGATCAGGTTTTAATCTTCACCGACATCGAAATCATCATCGTGCATGCCATGGGTGGAAAATAATTCCAACCGGATGTAAACTGGATTTGCTACGACCTCCACCTCGGTGATATAATCATCTGGAGGAAAGCTCATGCCAATTGTTGGAATACGGATATTTTCCAGTGACGAACCGGTTTTTCCAGTCAAGACATGTATCATAAGAAGGGGGCATGTTCGAGTTGCACGATAATCCGCGTCAATGACATTTCCTACGCGATTTTTCTGTTTTGCTCGATCAAAGGCTTCACACACTTGTTCCTTTGAAAGTCCTAGTCCTTCGTCTCCTCGGCTTGCGGCCCGACTTTTTTTCAAAACCCACTTCCTGTCTTTAATCGTCGATTTCCTCTCTTGGGCTCCCAAGTGTAGCAATTTGGATGGATCCTCTCTACCTTCAATCGAAACCAGAATGACATCACATGTCTGATATTTATCAGATGTTTTCCGCAAATAATTGATAACACCGGTCTTTTTGTGTTCGAGAGACTTGTCAGTGGTGAATTGAATCAGGAAGCGCTCAACCTTCTCTGTGGGAACATCGCGCACGATCCATCCCTTAGTACTTTCCTTCCCCGGTCTCTTTGCGCGCTCACGGTTTTCCCCTGCCCACGTATCCGATATGAGTTTTTCATTTTTAAAATTCAGAACAGGGTCCGTGGGCAGAATTGTGAATTCCTGACGTCGTCCGCTATAATTATACCGCAGAGTGCGCTTTTCCCCACTTCGCATTTTCCCTGGTGAAGTAATCAGAAGTCGATCGGGGTGCGTTTCCACATATAGTCCAAATTCCCTGGGTGTCTTGCCCATTTGGCGCATATCGCGAACCTGATCTACCAGTTCGCGGGTAGCTTCAGCTACATGTGAGTACCACGAAATTGCATCTCCAGAGAGATGGACACGGCAAAGGTCGTCGTATCCAAGCCGGTATCCAAACCATCGTCCCATCTGCATCAGGGTATCGTACATCCGGGTGTTGCGATAGACATAGCTCACGCATAATCCTTCAATAGTGAGTCCACGCGAAAGACTCAATCCTCCAACTGCGATGGCTGTAAGTCCACTTCCATTGGCTTCATGTTTCTTATAGTCCAACCTGTCGTCAGACTGACCGTTAATCAGGAACAGGCGGGTACTGGTTGCTGCTTTTTGGAGCTCAGCCTTGACATCTACCCAAGAGTGACCACAATACGGGAATGCTTGGTCGAAAGTCTTTTTCAGCTTTTGCATGCTTGCATTACGGGAGGAAATTGGATCCCGCATTGCGTAATTCGCCTGCACAGCCTCTTTGACTTCTCTCAGATATATGCTGACCAAGTCTCGGATTTGTTTTTGCACGTTGACAAATCGAGACACATTGATCATCATGGAACAGTGGTGTGCCTGATAACCCCGTAGGTTTCGAATGGCTCGTGCAACGATGAATTCGTTTATAGCTGAGTATAGACTGGCAGGGAGCACAGATATTTCATGATCTTTCTTATGGCTCAAAGGCAATACATCATCGCAGTCGGTGACCGGGATGGTCACCTGACTAGGGACATCTTCAGTAAGAAACACCCTCTCTGGTCCAAAGTAGCTGGTTGGCGCATCTAGGAAGTAGATAAAATCGCGGGGGAACAGATCATCTCTCACCTCGTCATCGTAAGCATCCGGGTTAATGAAGATGTTTGCAAACGGTGTGGCGGTGTATCCTACGAAGCTGGACTTTGCAAACAGTCGCAGGATCTGTCGGATTAACCGATTGGTTCGGGTAGGATCATGCTCAAGTTTGTTCGTGTTGATCGAAGCATGATCTGCTTCGTCATCAATCAGAAGCATCGGGACTGTTTCGATTTGGTCAGCCCCTTGGGCGTTCATATCCTTCAGCCAGTGAAAGAGGGATGTCAACACATTCACGTTTTTTTTGACGACCAGAATAATCGGTCTGCTAAAGTCATTGAGTCGCCACCCGCTTTGTCGGGCCACCTGCTTATTAAAATCGTTGCTAACGTTAGTAAGTGTTACTGGGTGAGGGAATTGAGAGGTCCGCCCCAGATCAGTTTTTCCAACGCCAATTATTTGTCTTGATTCCGAATGCCGCCCTACGAATCCTTCGTCAATGCGCTGTTGAGTCTGGCTTCGGAGCACATTATGGATTCCGGCGATCACAATGATGAACTTGTATCCTACGTCCGCAGCTCGGGTGATCAGTGCAAGATAGTTTGCTGTTTTCCCCGACTGTACACTACCAATCACCAAGCCACGCCGGTCCCATATGCCATCAGAGATCGGGTTCTGCAACATTCCGAGGATTTTCTCACTCACGTCTCGCAGTGACTGGCACATCCTATTCGACCATCCAGAAGAATCCAAATAGTCGAAATAAGCATCCGAATAGATCCAATCAATGTCTGTGCGTTTGTTAATCCAGTCAGAATCATGGCCGGGATCTTTCTGAATCAGGGAAACTCCACTTCCCATCCGGGTAGTGATTGCCATAAGTGCCCGGTCAACGATCGGCTTCAGGTTTCCTCCATATCCAAAGGGTTTTGCAAGCTGCTCTGCTTTGGATCTGGCTTCCTCATTTGATGGCGTAGAGTCAAAAGCATGATTTAGAGCCTTAATCAGTGTACTCACAAGGTCATTTTCCAATTCGAGCGTATGTGTTATCATGTCTGCCTCCCCCCCAGATAGTTCTCTACGATGTTCCAATGCTGATCAAAGAGATGTGTCGTTCGGATGAAATCACGAAACTTGTCTGCGTCAGAGCAGATACGCTCCGGAAGAGTGTCGTTCAGCAGCTGAAGTCGCTCCATGACGGTTTTTTCTTTTCTGCTTAACGTGTGGACCTGCTTCGGATCATCATTCCAGTCAATGCTGATCATCTCCACTGGAAGATCTTCTCCAATTCTATCAAGGAGCAGCTTCAGTTGCGATTGCCCGACTTGATTCAGTTGCTGATTCAATTCCTGTACCAGCGGATGATCTGCATTAAGCACATAGCGGACTCCTTTGGTCGAATCAGAGAACCTCTCCCACAGCGGATATGGATTTTTTTCCGAGATTAGCCGCTGTCCCCGTCCCGTGTAGACCCTCTTGCTTCGGATGGTAATTTTATCCAAAATCTGGTCTAGACGATCACGGACTGGTCGGGGAGGCTGAACGCGCGATTTTTTAATATCAATGGTCCACCAGCGATCAAGAGAGCTGGGAAAATCAATCCGAACTCGTGCCAATTGGGCAGCTTTATTTTTGGAAATAAGCCGAAACCATCCTCCCCACGCAACCAGACGGCAATTACGATACACATAAACTCCTTGGTTTTCAAAAAAACTGCTGTAAGTTTTGTAGAGGTCGTACTTCTGCACAGACAGTTTACTGTGATGGGGTAGAATATATCCTTGCAGCCGAACCTCATGAGATCCAATGGAAATGCGTTCAAGCGGTAGACGCTGCGTAGCTGTATGATCTCGGCAAAATGGATCAAAAGCCTTTACACGGTGCCCATTTACGGATATTTTCAACCGACTGCACCAAGGGACATCTCCCTTCATGAATTGGTGAAACACCAGCGCAAGATGTTGTGTAACCGCAGCCAGTTTCTTGCTTACAATCCGTTGCCGTTCCTGTCCTTTGGTGTTTCCGAAAAGCCGATCCAGATTACGCCAAAGAACTAGCGTCCCCTGCTCGGGTAATTCATCAAAGAATGGGAGGCTGTAAATCTCTTCCTCATCCAGGAGGGAGATAATCCAGTCGTCCGAGTGTTCCACTACATCAAGATTCCATTCGGCCGCGTTTAGCTGGCCGTTTTTTCGACTCACAACGGTAAGATGCCTGCATTGGGATAAGGAGGCTGTTTTCAGACCCAGTCCAAACTTTCCGAGATCATGAGAAGATCTCTTTCGATTTCGGTCAGCAACGCCATGCCGCATGGCATAGATGATTTCATTATCCCCCATTCCCTGGCCATTATCAATGATGGCCAGCGTAGGCTGGTCGGCATCCGGGATGCAGTAAACATCTATTTTTCCTGCGCCGGCTGAAATGCTGTTATCCACCAGATCCGCGATCGCAGTTTCGAGTGAGTACCCGATATCACGCATGGAAGCAGACAGGGATGCTGCACTTGGCGGGAGGCGTATTTCACGTGGCATGTTCAACCTCCTGTAGGTGGCATGCTACCCGGCGAGTGGCCTGTTCCAGGTCCGCATTGATTTCACACTCCCAGACAATGATGATCTGCCAGTCTAGGTTTTTGAGTGCCTCCACATTCCGTTTGTCCCGCTCGAGTGTACTGCGGAATTTTTTCAGCCAGAAGGCCTGATTGGATTTTGGGGTGGCCGCGTGCTTACAATCATCGTGGCGATGCCAGAAACAACCGTGTACGAAGACGGCCGTACGGTATTTATGCAGCACGATATCGGGCTTTCCTGGCAGCTTTGTCTCATGAACCCTAAACCGGAACCCGAGTCTATGAAGGCTCGATCGAAGTTTGCACTCTGGTTCCGTGTTACGTCCCTTGATGCGGGACATATTCCAGCTGCGTTGCTCTTTGGAGAGGTGATCTGCCATCATATTCTTCCTCTGGCAACATCCAGCACGTCTGCGACGACATCCCCAATTTGGCGAGCTAAATATGGCGGTACAGCATTCCCGATCTGGCGATACTGTTCGGTTCGGGGTCCCTCAAATTTGTAATTGTCCGGGAACGTCTGCAGCCGGGCTGCTTCACGCACAGTCAGGCTTCTGCATTGTGCCAGATCATAGTGGATATAGTAATGACCATCTTTAGCAATGTGCGCTGTAATTGTGGAGGCAACCCGCTTTGGCAACTGCACCTTGAATCGGTCCACGAATTTTTCCCCTACCTTTCCATCTACAACATCACGGTGATTCGGCAACAGAGCCGGTGGAAAGTCCTGTAATTTCGGACTTCTGCCGGTCACATGAGCAAAGGCTGCCGCGAACGCATAGCGCCTGAGGTCTGCCGTCATGTGTGCACGCGCATCGTGCCCCGTCAATGTGCGTATGCGCGGATCATATATAAATTCCACTGCTCCACCTGTATGCACTGACTGCGAGGGATAAGAGGTTGCCTTACGCTTCAGCTGGCGTGGAGTGAATTTGAAGAGAGTCCCCACTTTGCTGAGTATGGCTTCAGTGTGAGAATGATCTGTAAAATCTACTTCCTCCAAGGAGCTAATTGCTTTTGTCCATGCCTCAGGAGTATCTGGCTCATCTGTAATTCCACTGCGAATTTTGGGCAGTTGCCCGATGATTTGCTCCACGGTTGGAGGTTTTTCACATGTTAGCTGCGGAGGTTGAATATCAAGATCGCTACGGATTCCCAAGGCGAAGACTCGATGTCGGGCTTGTGGTACACCATGCAATTCGGACTTGATCAGGAAGTCATGTGGCTTAATTCCATCAAACAAGCCGACTTGATTTGGGCAGTAAAGTCCGTGCAGCTCGTACGTCGGAGATATATCCGTAGATGCCCCCAATGCACGGCATGGATTCCTGAGATCTTCCCAGATCATCTGGATCATGGACTTCCCGTTATATTTAGCAGAAAGGAGTCCCTTCACATTCTCCATCACGAAGAGGGGAGGTCTGTGCTCAGCAATAACCCTCAGGTATTCTTTGTAGAGAAAATGGCGCTCGTCCTGCTCGAATCCGGGCATTTTTTGCATACGCGACCGGCCTGCTACTGAGTATGCTTGGCATGGTGGCCCGCCGACGAGCACCCATAGGGGGACATTTGCTAATCGCTCAGCGATGATTTTGCGGACACTGTCATGATTTTGAGGTCCGAGTGTGATATGCAGAGCAGACTTCTCGGCATGATGTGAGGCGGAAGGATGAGACTCAAAGAGTTCAGCAGAGTCAATAGCGCCGTCCAGATAGCGATAATAGGCTTCTGGGGCTTTACCAAGTGGGAATGATCTAAAGAAATGTCTTAGGCGAAGCGTCTTATGCGCCCAAACGTCTTTTTCAATAGATGCGGCTAGAAAAAATCGGGGGGGGGGTAAATTGTTTGTTGCTGCCGGTGGCGGCAGTAAACCCTTCGCCCAATCCGCCAGGTCCTGCGAAAAGATCAACGACAGGATATGGTGATATTTCCATTAAAAACAGAATTGACGGGACGTACAGTTGTGCGTGTGGTCTGGCAATATAGTGAATTTAGATACTTGGCAGCAATCCGGGCATGAGTTTAATTGAGTTCAGAATCCGCCGTGAGCCGACTTCGATCCACGGGTCCATTAGAATTTTTCGGCGCTTCGAAGACGCACCGGAATTCGGAATTTCTCGAGGGGATGCTTTCATGTCCAGATAGTGTCAATCCGAGGACTATTTCTCGTGCCATTCTGCAAAAAGGGCTCCCATCATATGTTTCGACAGAGCCCTGATTTGGGAAGATACGGATCGCATTTTACCATCGTCTAAGTTCGAAAAACGGACGCGCAAGCACCTTATACTACGGAACCGGCCTGGAACTAGATGGGGATATTCGGCACGACTGTGGTCTGATCACCTCCCTCGTCCAATATCTTCACTGCTTGGGGGCTCGAATTTGTCCGGAATGATTCAAGAATTCTGTGTGCTTCTTCACTGGGTTTTACAACGAAACAGCGATGCCGCCGTGTGCTAGGAAACGACTCGGGATCATGTGGGACAACTCCAGAGGTACACCCGAAATCACCATCGCAACCCTATGGAGCCCGTGCTGCTGCGGCCCGGTAAAAAACGTGCACTAGGTCCAGTGCGATTCCCCATCTGCAACCATAAAACCGCAACACCGGAGCTTCTTGCAAGGATTTTCAACGTAACACCAGAACTCCAATGTTTCTGATTTAGGCAGGACTTGAGTATCTAACTGAAAGCAAAGGAGTGTTCTCAATATCGGGTCAATCAATGCGCACTGTGGGGAGCTACTACTGCGCTGTTGGTTTACAGTGTGTCCAAGGTGCCTGATGAGTATGACGTGAAATCCTGTTGAGGAGGTAGTGTGATTCGTTTTTTTGTGATCCTTAGGATGGCTAAGGGCCCCATGTAGGTGCAGCGAATGGGAACTCGACTTCCGTGGTGGAGATCTTCCGTTAGCCGGGTTCAAAGTTCAGGCGATTTGCGATTATTTGAGAATTGAGTTAAAATTTTCAAGTACCGTTGTCGGCATGACAAACGAGTTTTCGATAATAACACAGCGACCACGAATGTATGCAGTGCAAGAATCAGGCAGGACTCATGGGCTGCTGTACGACAAGGGCTGGGCCTTGCCGGCTAGTTAGGCGTAAAAGAGAATAGAGCGGTTGTCAGGCTCTATTAAATCAGTCGGATCATTTACGAAGTCAAACATGAGCTCCGTAGCGCGTGATTTCACCATCGCATTAATAAGTGAGATTTTCAGTTCAGAGAATGAACTAATCGCGTGCCTTGAGAGCGCACGTGATCAGGGCTCGGTATTGGCGATCCTGCCGGAGCTACCATTCAATTTGTGGTCCCCAGCTACGAGGATAGCAAGCCCAGAGGATGCGGAGGGGCCGGGAGGTTGGCGAGAAAAGATGCAACGGGCTGCTGCCAAAAAAGCAGGTGTAGCAGTATTGGGAGGGGTCATTCGCGAAGCTAGTAATGGTCTTCGAACAAATCTGGCGCTACTGTCAGATTCACGCGGCCGCATAGTCGGGTCGTCTGCGAAGCATGTCCTGCCAGATGAAGAAGGTTTTTGGGAGTGTGATCATTACCAGCCATCTTCGGATCCTCCACGTGTGATTGAATTTGAGGGGACTAAGCTGGGTATTCAGATATGCTCGGATGCTAATCGACCTACCGCAGGACAGCTTCTCGCTGCACAAGGTGTGCAGGTAATTCTGGCACCTCGTGCGTCAAGTCCTTCCTCATGGAAACGATGGCGACTGGCTTATCAGGCTATGGCCTTGACCTGTTCGGCGTGGGTAGTATCGGTCGGGCGCCCCCGCCCGGAATTCGGGGTGGACATTGGGGGTCCGTCACTGGTGGTGGATCCCATGGGCGAAGTTGTTTTAGAAACAACAGATCGCATTGCTGTGACAGCATTGGATTTGCGCGCCGTAGAGGATGCCCGGCGGTCATACCCCGGCTACCTTGCATGGCCCGCAAAAACGTACGTGGCCGGATGGGCTGAAATTCATGAGAATCACGTTAAGCAGACAGTTACATGAAAACCAGGTTTGTATTACTTGCTTTTGTTCTTACATTTCTGCCCCAGACGCTCATGGCGCAGAAGACAGAGATTATTAACTCACTGGATGCTCGGGCAGACGAGTACTTTCAAGTGGCTCATAAAATTTGGGAATGGGCTGAGGTAGGCTATCAGGAGGAGAAGAGCAGCGCTCTTCTGAAGGATGTACTTGCACGTGAAGGGTTTTCTATTGAGTCAGGAGTGGTAGGTATTCCTACGGCTTTTGTAGCTGAGTATGGAAGTGGAGCCCCAGTGATTGGCATACTTGCCGAGTTTGACGCTTTACCAGGATTATCACAGAAAGCAATTCCAGTCCGGGAGGCACGCGTGAACGATGAGGCAGGGCATGCGTGTGGTCATCATTTATTCGGTGCAGCCTCGGTAGCGGCTGCTGTAGCCGTTAAGGACTGGTTGGCTACCAGTGGGCAGAGTGGCACAGTCAGACTTTATGGTACGCCCGCCGAAGAGGGGGGAGCCGGTAAGGTGTATATGGTTCGTGAGGGGTTGTTCGATGATGCGGACGCAGTGCTCCACTGGCATCCAGGTGACAGAAATGACGCCAGCCCGGCAACGACACTGGCAAATCGTTCAGCAAAATTTCGGTTTTATGGGCATTCTACACATGCGGCTGGAGCTCCTGAGCGGGGGCGGAGCGCATTGGACGGAGTGGAAGCCATGAATATGATGGTCAATATGCTTCGTGAGCATGTACCCCAGGAAACACGTATCCATTATGTCATTACGCGTGGGGGGCTGGCACCTAATGTTGTCCCGGACTACGCGGAAGTATACTATTACGTACGGCATCCCCTTGCTCAGACATTGGAGGAAATTTTCCCGCGTGTTGTCAAGGCAGCTGAAGGAGCAGCCTTGGGAACCGGCACCACGATGGACTTCGAAATTATTCACGGCCTGCACAGCATATTGCCCAATGATGCTCTGTCTCAGGCTATTTTGTCCAATATGGAGTCCTTGGGAGGGATCCAGTATGACGCAGAGGAGCAGCGCTTTGCCGAAGAGATTCGAAAAACACTGGATGCGGCGTCTATTCCTTTGGGTTCAGAATCCACGGTTCAGCCGTTCCTGCCTAAGATCACCAAGGGATCCACGGACGTTGGAGATGTGAGCTATATGGCACCAACTGCGGGCTTTTCAGCGGCTACCTGGGTTCCCGGAACAGCAGCACACAGCTGGCAGGCTGTGGCCGCCGGAGGGATGAGTATCGGGAAGAAGGGACTCGTTCTGGCCGCAAAAACCCTAGCCCTGACAACCTTGGATCTGCTTTTGGATGACGAACTGTTACTTACAGCGCGAAGAGAGTTTGAGGAGCGAAGGGGGCCCGGTTTTGAATATCAGCCGCTACTTGGTGATCGAGATCCACCCTTGGATTACCGGAAGTAGTATCATGCCAAGTCATTTGGCGTGATAGGAAGAGCAGGATTGGTCACAGATGTGCAGTGGTGTTTTTTCCGAAGAATGCTTCCAATGCGCGTTCAGAGTTTGAACGTCCATAACGCGTCCCAAACCAGGCAGCCAGAAGAGAGGCAAGAAATCCCCATATAAATGGGTCGAGTTCGAGAGGGCGAATAGGACTGGCGTTGCCGAGGGTTACAAAGCCGATCAGGTACAGGAGCACATAAATCACTATTCCAAAAACCATTGACATGATAGCGCCTGACTTATTGAAGCGGGGCCAGTACAGACCGAGTGCTACAGGTGCCAGGAACGCAACTGCAAGCCCCCCTCCGGTAAATACGATCAGATACTGTAGAAACTGCGGTGGGTAAAGTGCTCCAATTGTAGCCAGTAATCCAACGAGAATCGTTGTACCATAACTGAATCGCTTCAGTAGGCGCTCGGTAGCGTCGGGCCGGATGGATTGTTGGTAAACGTCACGGACAATACTGGACGTGATCATCAGCATGAAACTGTCTACCGTACTCATCGCAGCAGCAAATGGGGCTGCTATGAGAATCCCAGCCATCCATGGAATACCGGCTCCATCCGAGAGCAGGTAGGCCATTACGGGCATAATCCTGTCGGGTGTATGATCTAGTCCAGGCGCAAGTAGGCGAGCACAACAAAAGATGATGATCAGTGGGAAGTAGATCAGCGAGAAATAAACCGCCAGAGAAGCGATGGCACGGCGCAGGGTGCGTGTGCCGGTAAAGGCCATAAGACGTACCATATTGCCGGGCTGTCCAGTACCGGCAAGAGCCCAAAAAGCAAAGAAAGACACTGCCACTCCGAGCGGTAGGAAGCCGTTGGGGTCCGACGGACTGGGGCCAGGCGGACGCATATAGGTGCCTTCGGTGTTGTCTCCCCGGGCGTACGGTATTAGCTGACCCACACGAGGTTTAGCGGGTAGGAGGGGAAGTTCAGTTTGTGTTATCCGCGCGATTTCCTGCGGTGTAACAACCTGCGTAACCTTTATGGATGCGGACTCGGTATCACCTGCAGGAATGAGTGCTGCTTCATTCGTGCGTAATAATCGCCCCTCGTCCATGAACCATGTGTCCATATTAATCCTGATGCCTTCCGGCGGCGCTGGGGAGTCAATCACAAAAGATGCTGTTCCCAGGCGAGGGGGTTGCATGGGATTCATTTCCAGGGAGGCATTACGGAGGCCGCCCACCTGTACCAAGGTAAAAACCAGCATCAGGAGTACACCGAGGAGCATAACAAAGCCCTGCAGAATGTCGGTCCAGACGATGGCCCTAAACCCTCCAAATGTGGTGTAAGCCACAACTAGGACGGCAAACACGAGTAGGCCGAGTACGTACTCGGGGCCTGTGCCAGTGGGTATCAAATTCGGTAGACCACTTTGAAGCCAAAGAGCTGCTTCCTGGTAGAGGGGAGAATCTCCCAATAACTGCTGCATGATCAATGCTGCAAGTGTAAACTGGGGCACGAGGAATACACAGAGCAGAACCGATAACAGTACGGTACTCATGAGTGCCAGCGCGCGACTTTCAAAACGCGCATGGAGGATGTCCGGTATCGTGATTGCCCCTGTTCGACGGGAGACAAGACTCAGACGTTTGCCCAGCAAGCCCATGCCGCAGAGAGGAAAGATCATGTAGCTGGCTATCCATAGTGCTAGTGACCAGCCATGAGCATAGATGAGTGATGGGAACCCTGCAAAAGAGCCCGCAGATGCGCTGGTTGCTCCAAAAGTCAGGGCAAGCGCAATGACACCCAGCCCGCGGCTTCCCAGAAAGTATTCGCTAATGAACGCCCGTTTCTTAAAGGCATAGTTCGAGAGCACCGCCAGCCCAAGAACAATGGCAGTATAGCAGAGAAAGGCAATTAGCGGAGCATTGGTATCACTGCTCATCGCTCCCTGTCTTTCATGTGACACAGGGCGAACCAGAGACTATAGGTTGTGGCGATGAGCCAGGGTAAACCTATACCGAACACCACCCATGTAGGCATACCCCATAGTAACTCGACACTACCGGGCCTATATGCAAAGATGGCACAGTAACCGATTGTCCAGACCATACAGACGGCCCAAGCGATCAGAATATGCAGGGCTTCCCGGCGTGCGCGTCGAAAAGCTGAAGGCATTATCGTCGGATCTCCAGAATGAGCTCGGTTTCAACAGCACTGCCCAGCGGTAACTGGGCTACACCAACAGCAGAGCGTGCTCCGATTCCTGAATCTCCAAAAACTTCTCTCAGAAGCTCAGATGCCCCGTTAATCACTAGGTGCTGATTCGTGAAGTCAGGTTCAGAATTGACGAAGCCTGTCAGTCGGAGAACTCTGGCAATACGATCCAGTGAACCCAGCGCTTGGCATGCCATGCGCAGATTGTTAGCCGCACAGAGCGCCGCTGCCCGTTGCGCAGTGGCAAGGTCCAGATCGGACGGCACTTTGCCTGCAAATTGGAGGTGGCCCTGTGCTACCGGCACAGCGCCGGATACGTAAGCGGTCGTGTCTATCACTGTAACTGGTTTATACAGTCCGCCGGGAGCAGGCACATCATCAAGCGGGTAGCCAAGTGATTCCAGACGTTCGAGACGGTCATGCATGGATTTGAGGTAAGCAGTGACGAAAGAATTTAAGCCAGTTACCGTAAAAGATACCGTTCACATCGGCAGGAGAATAGCCGCGTTCGTGAAGCAACTTCGTCAGTAAATGCAGATCAGAGTAGCAGTCCAGACCAATAGGTGTCTGATCACTGCCAAAGCCACCATCCAGATCACTGCCGATGGCGATGTGCTTAGTATTGCCGGCGAGGTCACAGATATGGTCTATATGATCCACAGCAGCACTCATATTTACGACTGTGCGACTGGTCTCGCCACGCACCCAGCCGGGATATAGCATCCACGCATCGAATGCAATACCGATAACAGCATCTCGGGCAATCAAGTCACGAATTTGCCCATCGGAGAGTTGTCGCTGTCCGGGTACTAATGCCCGGCAGTTATGGTGACTAGCCAGAATGGGCCCGCTGTAGTACTTCATAACATCAGCCATGCCTCTGTCACTCAGGTGGGTTACATCCAATGCAATGTTCAAAGACTCAAATTCGCGGAGCAGTGCATATCCTCGTGGGGTTAATCCGTCGGTTGTGTTGGTACCGCAAGCGTATTGTCCTGCACCGTAATGTGTTAATCCTGCTGCACGGACTCCCATTTTGTACCAGCGGTGCACATCATCAGGATCCAGTATAGGATCGCACCCTTCGAAGCTGATAATGAGGCCCAGTGTTTCTGGATTGTCCCAATGTGTATTTAAATCATCAACAGTACGGATGATACATGCTCGCTGTGATCGCTCGAGCCATTTGTAATAAGCAAACTGTCCGTGCGCATGTGCATGTGCGATAGAGGGATGAGCATAATCCAGATCACGTCTGAGTGTGGCTAGCGGGGGAGAGGGGCCGCTGCGTGCCAACAGCGTAGCTACACAAATGCGCAGATCTGCACATGCAAGTTCATCCAGTGAAACTGTGCAGTTACCGCGAAACGGGGCATCGTTGTACTGAGAATCCGCCTTACACAGGTCATCCAGGGAGAGTGTCAGGTCCCGATTGAAAGAGAGCGCATTCCAAGCCAGATCTAAATGCGCATCAAAGAGTGGTGTTAAAGGCTTAGCCATCTCCCGTATCTCCGGGCACATAGAACCCCGCACGTCGAATTAGTGCCAGAGGGGGCCGGAAGGACACCACCTCGGTGTAACCACTCCCAAAGTACCCGAACCCGTTTTTTACATTGGAAAACGTCCCCGGCTCTACCAGAAAGTTTTCGTCAAACGCCTCTACGGGTGAAACCCAGTTGGCATCTCCTACATGGACTGTGACATTCATTTCTCGTAGATCAATAATGTCTGGAGTTACGTTGTTATCCGCGTCGAACAGTTTATAGATGTCCAGATAATCTTTTCGAAGATCAATATTGAGCAGAAATCCTTCTGGGTCTGGCGCGGCATAACCGGCGTAATTGAACACAATGGATTTAAAGATCGGATTGCTCCCGTTAATGTCAAGTCCGACCAGAATGTACTCGACATCAATGCGCGGGAGTGTAGGGGGGACTCCTCTAATGAGCAGTGGCATGAATGCCTCGCCAGGTCTCAGTGTATCCGGTTCAAGCACAATCAGTTCGGTGAGCGGAGGTACCGTGGTTACTGCCTCTGTTTTTGCACCATCGGATCGTTCAACAACCAAATGATAGGTTTCTCCCTCCTTTGCTTCGAATATCGACCAGTACACATGGCGGTAATCACCGTCATCCAGTTGTATAACGGAGTCACGCCATACCTGTATGGCTCCTGTCTGCATATGTGTGGTTCGCACTACCGCATCAAGGGGTTCGGGGCGGATCAAAGAGATGTTCTTTTTTATTTCGAAGACGCGTACAGCATGCGTATCAGTTTTCGGGTTGATAATGCCGAAAACGGAAAACGGGTATTCGATCTCCAGGCGTGTTTCTACGGTTTCGGAGCACGCTGAAAAGAGGAGCAGTACAGCTGCTGCTAAGACCAGGCTCTTGCGCATATCAGTCAAAGTCAATTCTCAGGCCGGCGACCGGCACAATTGGTAACTGATAATTACGCTCGGTAGTGAATAAATCCAGTGCAAATAGGTTACGCCTGTTGTAGGCGTTAATCACTCCGACCTGTGCGGTTAGGATGAATTTATCAAGGACAAATTCCCGTTCAAGTGATACGTCCAGTCTGTGATAAGTTGGAAGTAGTCCCTGGAAGGGTTGACCATAGATCACGCGCTGATCATCCGGCACCGTAAAAAGATTCTGAATACCATCCAGTAGGACGAACCCATCGAACCCGTACACATGATTAAAGGGGCGGCCGCTACCAAAATTCCATCGTACACTGACATCAATGCCGGATACACGTGTAGTTGCGACTACATTTAGTTGATGTCTGCGGTCATGAGGTGGACGAAATTCCAGGCTTTCACTTCCAAACCACAACTCGGCGGAGGGTTGTTTAGAAGTGTAGCGTACACTGGAAAGGCCATAGTTGATGTATCCGTACAGTCTTGGTTGTCGAACTTCGGCTCGCAATTCGATTCCCATAGCCCGGCCATCGGCCCGTTGCAGACGAGACGTAAAGCGGGGGTAGGCAGTCCACTCGGCAATAAAGAGATCGCTCAGCTGTTTGTAGTAGGTTTCTGCGGATAATTCAAGCCATGGATAGGGGCTTACACGGTAGCCAGTCAGTGCATGAATTGAGCGTGAGAGTTTTTCTGTTGGCGCGCTGCGCCATGAAGTAAAGATATTGGTTGCGTCCCTCCGATCATTGAGTCCGAAAATTTCCTGGTGATACCAGCCGGCCCCCAGGCTCACTTCGTGCTCCCTGCGCTGCCAGATAACCCGGGCACGTGCTTCAAAATTATTGCGGTTTTCCTGTCCAGGGAACACCTCTGCGATCCCTGTTAAACGGGCTCTCAGTTCGGAGGTGATGTAGAAATCCGGTTCAAGGTATATGCCAGCTTTGTGACGTCGACTTACACCAACCTCAAGATCCTGGAAAAGTCCGCCCAAGTGGGCGGTTACCTGTGGTGCCCGCCAATACAGCCCCCATTTCCATTGTGTCCGCTGATAAAAGCTATTCATATGGACAGCGTACTGGAATCCTGAGATTCTTGACCAGCGCACTGGATTGTTTGCGGGTCCCTGATCGGTTTTGAGGTAGGAGTAAGAGAGCTGTATTTCGGCAACGAAGGGCAGTGCTCGTGGAAGAACGACGTAGCGCAAACCAATTGCCGCGTTGCGCCAACCTACTTCTTCGAGAATCTGATCTGCCGACTCCAGGCCAATGCTCCCCCGGTCATTCGTATAAAGGGCACTGATTGAGAGCTGGCTGTTGGAGCTGATCTGCCCATGTACTTTGAGAAAAGCATCTCCGAAAGTGTACGGTGTTTCTTGAGCGATATAGTGCTGAGCAAATTGTTTGACAACAGATTGGCGCGCTGAGGCCATAAAGGAAAGTCTGTTGTAAATCAGTGGGCCCTCGATCTGTGCTGAGCTTACAAAGGGAGCGATGGAAGCAGCCCCGGTATAGTTGCGTTTATCTCCGTTACGGGATCTGATGTCAATGACCGAAGAAATACGGCCCGTAAAGGGTGCACCGTATCCGGCTGTGTGAATATCCGCCTGGTGAATAATATCGGAGGAAAAGGCTGAGTAGAATCCCAGAATATGGTATGGCTGATAGACGTACATACCGTCTATCAGTGTCATATTGTGCGAGGGCTCGCCTCCACGGATATAGTATTGGCCGCCGCGGTCGCCGAGTGTGACTACACCAGGTAGTGTAGTCAGAAAACTGGCTAGGTCGCCAGACACATCTGGTGTTGGCAGGAGATCCATATCCTTGGGACTTATGGTTTGCAGTCCGGCGGTTACTCGGGCTGCCCCGGCCTCAAGCTCGGCTTCGACAATCGCCTCTTCCAACATTGCTGGTGAGGTTTGCAACGCTATGTTGAGGTTCAGTCTCTGCCCCGTCTGGAAGACTAGGGTATCCGACCAAGCGGTGTATCCGACAAATGAAAAGCGCAGCACATAGGTACCCGCTGGGATGCGTGTAAGGTTGTAGATCCCATCACTATCGGTAACACCGCCCCTCAATCCCCCAGTGTCGCTTTCCAGAACGACATTCACACCTACAAGGGCTTCCAAGTCATCGGCATCAGTTACAAAGCCCCGGATGCTTGCAGTCTGTCCAATGGCTATACCGCTCCACACAGACAGTGCGATCAGGAGCAGTAGTCGTCGAATATTCACTGTTAGGAACTAGGTGGATAAATAACTAGAGTAGCGTTGCCGTAAGGAAAGATAATGGATGAAGCGTTAGGTTGAGTGCTACTGCAGACATAAAAAGATTATCGTAACTTGACGAGGCTATTATCACTACCAGAATGTCACAGTCACGCCGAGAGTTTTTAGGAGCAATGGGTGCTGCGCTGGGATTAGCTGCCTACCAGCAAGGAAGCAGCAGAGCGCAACCCAATTCTACCGCCCAGATAGCAGTTCAGTTGTACTCTGTACGCGATCACATTCAATCTGAACATGACGCTGCTGAAGTGTTCAGCAGGTTGTCTGCAATGGGATATCGTAATGTGGAGACCGCATTTTGGCCCGAGGACCTGAGTGTTTCACGTGCGGGGCAGTTGCTTCGTGAGGCGGGATTGGAGGTCATCTCTGCTCATGTGGAGTTACCTGTGGGGGATGAGCGGGAGGTCATGTTGAGGACTGCCGAGGCTTACGAGTGCACCCGTATGGTTTGGCATGGCTGGCCTATGGATGATCGCTATCGCTCCAATGAAGGAGTTGATGAACTGACTGAGCTGTATAACGAATGTCATGAGTTCGCAAGCCAGAACGGGCTCACGCTGTATTTACACAACCATTGGTGGGAATTTGAACAACTGCCCGATGGATCCCTACCGTATTATCGGCTCCTAGAGGGATTGAATACAGAGATTCTCTTCGAAATCGATACTTGGTGGACCCTGGTCGCCGGACTCAATCCAGCAACTGTACTGAAGGATTTTGGACATCGCGCACCGCTCCTGCACATCAAGGATGGTGCGGTCATTAATACTGAGGGCCCTATGGTAGCTATAGGCACAGGGCTTCAGGATTTCCCTGCGGTCACGTCTGCCGCTGCCGCAGATTACTGGATTGTTGAGTTTGATAGCTGTGAGACCGATATGTTTGAAGCGCTTGCGAGCAGCTACAACTATCTCTCGGAGCTCAGTATGTGACCGTAGTACAAGTCGGCAATCAGGCAAGACCTAACTTTCCACCACACGGATGATGCCGCGCATAGTGTTTGCGTGGCCTGGGAATGTGCATACGAAAACGTACTCGCCGGGCGTATCCGGGACACTGAAGACAATTGTATCTGAAACTCCCGGTTCGAGCAGCTTGGTATGAGCTACGACAGCATCCGAGACGGGCACATATTGCATCTCATGTCCTTTTAGTCCCAGTTGCATTGCGGCCAAGGCGACTTCATCTGCTGCATCGCTTTCGACGACCACTAGGTTGTGTAACATATCATCGTCGTTATTGAAGGTAAATGTGACATTGCTGCCCGCAGGTACAGTGAATTCAGTCGTGCTGAATTGCAGGTTTGGCAACGTACCCACGGACAGTGCTACAGTGGTCTCATCTTCAGAAACCTGTACGTTGTTAGCTACAGGTTGTACAGCATTTTCGCCGCCTTCAGTCAGCAGTGATGCTCCCTCCGGCGCCCTGTTTACCGTATAGAACGCAGTAGGATGCAGCAGCGGGAGTCCATCTTTTGAGCGTAAACCTTGAGCGGTTACCGAATAGATGTATCCTTCGCGAAGGCCATCTAGTACCAAACGAACTTCCTGGCCGCCCTCAGACACGACGGCGGTTCTTACTGTATGTGAAGCGATGTTGATAGGCTCACTGCCGTAGGTGGAGTGGTATTTAGTGTTTGCCAGAAAAATACCTATTTTGGCCGAGTTAGGGGCGTCATGGCCATGGTTTGCGTACGTCAGAAACATCAATTCGAGGGGGTCGTGGCTTGATCTCGGCGTATTTGAGCTG
>LXNI01000199.1_pt1 | contig 75522 bp, 55 predicted proteins | sample 809091 | NCBI WGS metagenome assembly LXNI01 (sample SAMN04870527, study PRJNA318959) | sponge metagenome | biome: 01000161; feature: marine sponge reef; material: water | host: Sarcotragus foetidus | place: Greece: Milos, Mediterranean Sea | collected 2013-05-29 | depth 5-7 m
GAGCTCGATTCATCGAGTCGAACCGTGTACGTTCTTGAGAGGTATCCAGTGGCGGTGCTCGCCGTGGATATCGATACCGGCGATCGGCGAATCGTCTCCGACGCGACGATCGGGGTGGGCGGGCGTTTCCGCAATCCGGTTGGTCTGCAACTTGATGTTGAGAATGATCGCGCGTTCGTTTCGGACGCCAACAGCCGATCCATCCACGAGGTAAGCCTGCTCAGCGGGGATCGCACGGTAGTATCGAGCTGGCAAATTGGCGGCGGCGAGCGCGTGAAATGGCTCGGGGACATCGCGTACGACCCGCGCAACCAGCGATTCGTGGCGATCGACACCAGCCGACGGAGCCTTTTCTCCATCGATCTGGCCACGGGCGATGGCGAGATTATCTCCGGGGATGCAAGCCTGTTATTGGGAACTGAGGATTCGGATGGCCGTTTGCAGCTGCTCGACGTACCGCGTCACATCGGTGGCGGCGCCGTGTTCGCGAAACCGAGCAAGATCGAGCTAAGCGCCGATCACGCCATCGCATACGTACTGGACGCGGGCTACGATGGCCTGCTTGCCGTTGAACTGCAAAAGGGAGATCGGCAACTGATCAGCAAGTGAATCGCGGATGCGGGCAATCGACATTGAAGAATGCTCAGGCAGTTCCAAAGGTTCCACGGCGCACCTTCTGCACGTACCTGCACTAAACCATGCCTTTCACGATGGCCGGCGCCTCGGCGGCTTGTCACCGACAAACTCAGAAGCTACGCTGGCGGGCTTCGGATCGGGTTGCGGCGCTCCTGGCCATCCTTGGCCCCGCGCCGCGCCCACGACGCTTGCAAGGGCCATCCGCACGCACCCTCGCTCTTGAGGTCGTTCGCGCACATCCTCGCTCGGTGGGTCGTCCCGGACATGGGCGATATACTTCCGCTCGTCACAAGGACTGGGAATCACGTTTGACAACCAGGCAGGCAATCTCACGGCTCGCCATCGCGTGGCCTCTTGTTGCTTTTTTCGGGCCGTGTTCGGCGACTGCGCAAGACGCCGACAGTTCCGCAGCCGATCAAACGGCGATGGAGGAAGTCGTGGTCGTCGGCTCGCTGATCCGGCGCCGGGTCGTGTACGAAGGACGCGCGCCCGTACAAACGCTGGACGCCGACCTGTTCGAGTCCGTGGGCGCCGCCCAGCCCGTGGATGTGCTTTCGAGCCTGACGGCGAACACGGGATCCTATCTCGCCACGCAGCAGAACTACCTGCAGGGCGTTGCGCAATTCAGCCTGCGCGGCGTGGGGCTGTCGTCCACGCTGACGTTGATCAACGGCCGCAGGGCCGGGTTCGCGCCGGTGTCCAATGACGTGGGACAGAGTTTCTTCGACATCAATACGCTGCCCGTGCTGATGATCGAGCGGGTCGAGATACTGCGGGACGGCGCCTCGGCCACGTACGGTTCCCAGGCCGTTGCGGGGGTCGCAAATATCGTCACCCGAAGGGGATTCACGGGCCTTGAGATCACCGGCGGGTATCGATCCGCCAGCAATCGCGCAGTCGACCTGAACCTCGCCGCGGGCCTTGAGGGGCCGAGAGGTTACGTCAGCGTTTACGGCGCGTGGCTCGGACAGGACGAGAACTTCCGCACCGAGTTCGACTGGATGATTCCGCGGGCCATCGACCCGGACGGCGACGGCGACATCGTGGAAGGCTCGTTCGATTCGGGAAGGGGCTCGCCCGGCAGCTTCCGCCGCGCGGTGGCCAACGACGACGGCAGTTTCGCTCCGTTCCAGGTCGGCGGTCTGGACGCGCCCCGCATCCCGGACCCCGACTGCCGGGAAGGCGGCGGCTATCCGAGCGGTTCGCTTTGCCGGATGGATTTTTCCGACCAACGCACAATGATCGCCGCCGAACAAAGGGCGCAGTTCTTTGTCGACACGGAGTTCGACCTCACGGGCGGGCTGACGATCTTCTCCGAAATCGGTTACTCGGTGAACGAGGTGACCGACCGCGTGGGCAACATGCTGCTCTTCAGGGGCAACGTGGAGCGCACCAATGAATTCTTCGTGCCCGCCGAACACCCCTTCAATTTCTGGACCGACCCGGATGACGATGGCGTGCTCACCTACGTCGCGCCGTCGGAGTGGAGCCCCGGCGTGCACGAGGCGGTGCCGGTCGGCTATTTCGGCCGGCCGCTGGGTGCGGAGGCGGCCGGGGAGAATTCCGGCGACGAGTTGCGGGAGTTCGAGAACCTGAGGGTGATGGTCGGCCTGGACGCCGAGCTGTCCGGCGGCTGGACGGGCGAAGGCTATTTTTCCCACGCCCGCTCCGACCTTGCCGTGAACTCCGAACGCCACTGGATCGCCGCGGAGTTTGCCCATGCGGTGGCCGGGGGGCAGTGGAACCCCTTCGGCACGCGGCTGGTCGCGCCCGATCTGGTCACGCCCAAGACCGTGCAGGGCGACGGGCTGGCGCCGGCGCTGGCAGGCAGACGCGCGGCCAACGATCCCGAGACGGTGCGACTGTTCGAGGGCGTACGCACGGAAAGCGCCGCAAGCACACAGAACGTGGCGGAGTTCGTGGCCAGCGGCGACCTGTTTCAGTGGCGCGGCCAGCCCGTGACGCTGGCCACCGGCGCACAGTACCGCGACCTGCAATACACGTTCCGGCCCGATCCGCTGAACGCCGCCGGCGAAGGTCCGCAGGAGATTCGCGACTTTCCCAGAGAGGCGGAGCAGCGCGTGTGGGCGGTTTTCGCCGAGAGTCTGTTGTACCTGGACGATCGCTCCGAGTTGCAACTCGCCGTGCGCCACGAGCGCTACGACCAGGCCGGAAGCTCCACGGACCCGAAGATCGCCGCGCAGTTCTTCGCCAACGACTGGCTCTCGCTGCGCGGCTCGTGGGGCACGTCCTTTCAGGCGCCCAGCGTCTTTCAGGCCGCCGGCAACGCCAGTTCGCGAACGCTCACCGATCCATTTCGCTTCGACGCGCAGGGTGTCGGGCGATGCACGATCGGTCCGGCGGGCGAGATCCTCAACCGTGGCGACAACTTCGCCGTCGCCACGGTGTTGCGCGGCGGGGGATTGAGGCCGCAGACCGCGCGCCTGGCCAACATCGGCCTGCTCCTGCAACCCCGGAGCAATGCCGCCGTCAGCCTGGATTACTGGACCCTCAACTATCGCAGCGTCATCGCCCAGGGGCGCAGTTTTCAGGCCATCGTGGACGACGATTGCCGTGACGACGGCCAGACCAGCGACCCGCGAGTGCAGCGGGATTCCTCGGGCCAGCTCGCCGTGGTGACGACCGACTACGAGAACGTCGGGGCGGTGAGCAGCCAGGGTCTGGATGTCAACGCCTACTACGACTTCCTGACCAGCGCCGGCGATGTGCGCCTCAGCGCGGACGCCACGCTGTTGACGCGTTTCGACGTGGATTCCGCAGGCACGGGGTTCACCGACCAGCTCGGCAATCGCAACGACACCAATGGCTTCGCGCCCACCCCCGAACTGCGCCTGAATCTCGGCGTCACCTGGCGCTCCGGCCCGCATGCGGCCGGCCTGACGGCCCGTCACATCGATTCGTACAGGAACGACGAGGTCGCGTCGCTGCCGAAAATTGCCGCCTGGACGACGCTGGACGTGAACTACGGCTACGAGGTAACCAGCCTGCCGGGCAGCGGCGAGGCCACGCTCTTTGTGGGCGCTCGCAATCTGACCGACAAGGACCCGCCGCCGCTACCCACCGGGCGCGACGGCATTCACCGCTACAACCTGCGGCCGGGATTCGACGGCTTCGTGCACGACATCAAGGGCCGCACGCTCTACATCCGGTTTCGGTACCGTCAGTGAATCAAGGGCCATCCGCGCGTGCCCTCGCGGCGCCGGACCCCGCGCCTTACGGCTCTTCCGACCGACTCAAGCGCCGGAAATACTCCGCCACCGCTTCCTCATACTCCGTCGCAACGCCGGCGGGCGCTTCGGTCCGCACCGCCGTTTCGCCCTCGTTGGTGTCACTTGCGGTGAGCTGCAGTTCCAACTGCTCCATCAGGTTCAGCATGGCCAGGTATTCCTGCTCCACGATCTCCTGATTGGCGCCCGTGAGACCGCGGCGCAGGGCATCCCCCACTCTGCGGATGGCCTCCAGTTCCTCGGCCGTCAGGGCGTCCTCGGTCCTGAGACGGGCACCCAGGGTCAGCAAGTTGCTTCCGGCCGCCTGCAGCTCGGCTTCCAGGCGTTCGCGCATTTGCGGGTCCAGCGCCAATCCCTGGGTGGGATCCCAGAAGCCCAGGCCGCGCCGGTCGGTGTCGAACGCTCCGCCGCCGCCCGGGCCGAATCGGTTGCCGCCCAGCGCGCCGCCGCCGGCCTGTTGGCCCGGTTGGGCGCCGCCAGCCTGCTGGCCGGGTTGACCGCCGCCGCCCGCCTGGGCGTTCTCGCCCGGCTGGTCACCGGCGGCACCGGCTTGAAGCGTCGCCAGTTCGCGCCGCAGCGCCTGCAGTTCGGCGACCAGCTCGGACGTGGGATCTTCTTCCGCCTGGCGGCCCTCACGGGCTTCGCGGCTGGCCGTGGCCAGCGCCCGCTCGGTATCGCGCTCCAGGTCCTCGATCGCCGCGGTGGTCACGCCCTCGAAGGGCGCCAGTTCGTCTGCGAGGCCGCGGCGAATGCGTTCGGCGGCGGCACCGAGCCGCAATGCGGCCTGGGTCTGCTGCAAGTCGGCCAGCGCCTGGTAGAGTTCCTCGGAGGCCTCCGGTGTCTGTCCCCGGAACTGATTCGCCACCGACTGGATGTCCTGTTCCAGCGCCTCCAGGTCTTCCTGCATCACCCACTTGCGCTCCGACAGGTCGACCGCTTCCTCGTAGTTCAAGGGGTTGTCCCGGGTACCGTCCGCGTTGCGGTTCTGGAATGCCTCGTTGGCCACCTGCTGCAGTTCGGCAGCAATGCGCCGCTGGTCTTCCAGCAACGCCTGGGCACGTTCATTGAGGTCCGAAAACGCGGCTTCAGCCGCCGCCTGGCGCTGGTCGGTGAGCTGCTCCAGCGCCTGGTCCAGTTGCCGGCGCGCCTGTTCGATGGCGCGCTGGGACTGCTCCGGCGTCATCTCGCCCTGGGACTGCGCCCGGTCCATCGCCCGCAGCGCGTTGTCGAGCTGGCGGATGGCTTCCGTGGTGGCGTTGGCCATTTGGCCGGGTTGCCCGGACTGCTGACCGCCTTGCTGACCCTGTTGGCCTTGCTGGCCCTGTTGGCCTTGCTGACCTTGCTGGCCCTGCTGTTGCTGCTGCTCCGCGGCCGCCTGCCTGAGTTCTTCAAGCTGGCGCCGCAATTCCTCGGTCTCGCGCCTGAGCTGCTCCTGCTGCCAGCGCTCCTGCTCGGTCATTTGCTGCTGCCGGCCGGCCTGGCGGGCCAGATTCTCCTGCCGCCGGGCCAGTTCCTGCAGCTTGGCGATGGCCTCGTCGAACTCCGCCTCGGGCGTGTCGAAGGAGACCGCGGACTCGGTCTCGTACTGGTTCTTCTCCAGGTCCATTTCCAGTTCGAACAGTTCCGCCAGGTCGCGGCCGGCGAATCCGCCGGCGCCGCCACCGCCGCCGCCCTGGTTGAAGGACACCTGGATGTCGGTGAACACCGACTCGGCCTTCAGCAGATGCTGCAGCGCCTCCTGTTCGGAAGGCACGGCCTCGTCGAACTGCAGGTCCGCGAGTCGCTCCGCGGCAGGCACCATGGCCTCCGCCGCGCTCTCGAGGCTGTTGACGAAGGTCTGGATCTGCTCGTCCACGGCGGTGAGCTGCCGCGCCCGGGTCCGATTGGCCAGCGTACGGGCCTGATCGGCCAGCGTGCGCTGCAACTCCGCCAGCATCGCGGCATTGTCTCCGAGTTGCTGCTCGTCCAGGAAACCGGTCACCTGCTCCTCTTCGCGGATCAGGTTCCAGGTCGCCAGGAGAATCTCCTTCTGGCGCTGGGAGATCTCGTTCTGCTCCCCGCCGCCGCCTCCGCCGCCGCCTCCGCCGCCCTGCATGGACTGGGTGTAGGAGCGCTCAAACGGCTGGACTTCAATGAAAAAGAGGTCGGTCCGCTCGGATGCGTCCCGGTCATGTGCTTCGGCAAAGTAGGAGATGAGATCGCCGGGTTCGAGACCGGAGGTCGTATCCGTCGCGTCCTCCGCGCCGGTCACGCCCGACGTGACGGCTTCCCGGACCTCGTCGAGACGATCCACCGTCAGGCGGTTTCCTTCCAGCAGATCCTGCAGGCCGCCCGCTGCGGCGGCGCTCGCCGGCTTTTCAAGCTCCTCCAGGTACAGCACCTCGTCGCTCTGGGCGTAGGCGCCGTCCGCGTCGAGTTCGACGATGTTCCACTCGCCGCCGTTGACCGAGTAGTGCAGCTCAAGCCGGTCCAGGCCAAAGTCGTCTTCGGCCTCCACCCGCACGGAGACCTCCTCGATATTGCTGGCCCGCCAGTCGCGCCCGGGCCGCGCCACGTTGACCTCCGGCTTGTTGTCGGGGATCACGTCGATGAAATAGTCGTCGGTGAGGCGCACGGGATCGTCGGCGAAGAAGGTCGAGACGAAATATTCGCCGTTCTCGCTCACCTCCAGCACACCGGTGGCCACGGCGCCGTCCGCCGTCATTTCCAGTGTCTCGCCGTTGACGATCAACTCGGCGTCGCCAAGGGGCTGGTCCGTGGTGACCTCCACTTCGACCCGCGTCCCCGCCACGGCGTTGATGTCGCCGCCCGGATCATCGGTCTCGGTTTCGAGCTGTGTCCAGCGCGGGTAGTGGTAGGTGAGCTTGAGGTTCCTCACCCGCGGCAGGTCGACCACGTCGACCAGGTATTCCTCGCTGTGTACGCCCGAGGCCACGACGTAGTACTGCACCGGTTCGCGCACCGCGTAGAACGTGAATTCGAACAGGCCGTCATCGGCCAGCATGGGCGCGCTTTCCCAGTCCTCGCTGCTCTCGAAGCGTGCGAACACTTCCGCGGCAACCGGATCGAAGCCTTCGGCATAGGCGTCGATGACCAGGTCTCCGCCCCGCCGCACGGCGCCGTCGCCGGGGCTGACGACCACCCGCTGGGGCGGCAGGGTGTCGGCCATGGCCCAGCCCGCCCAGACGTGGCGGACGCCGTAACGCCAGTTGTCCGGCCCGAAGGCCGCGAACCACACCAGCGCCGCCAGCGCCGCACCGGCCAGCATGCCCGGCACCACGATCTCGCGGTTCGGTACTCGCAGCGCGGCGGGAATCCCGCGCGCCAGGCGCCAGGCGTCCTCCGCCAGCAGCCCGAGGAAGGGCGAGGGATGGGCTCCGGCGTCATGCTTGCCGCCGGCCAGTTCGTCGTAGGTTTCGATGCGCCCATCGAAGTCCGGCGCGCGTCTTTCGATATCGGTCACGCCCCGGGTGCGCCGCAGCACCTGCAGCGGGCGCACCAGCAGCAATGCCGCCACCGCGCCCAGGGACAGCGCCAGCAGCAGCCGCGCGCCGTTCATCAACTCGGCGGGAAACGCCTGGCGGGTACCGATGAGTACCGCCAGCAGGGTCACGGCCAGCGCCGCCACACAGAGCATCGCGGCGCCCCGTGCAAGGATCAGTGTTCGCAGGCGGCGGCGAAATCCGCCGAGATAGTCTTCGAGTCTTGCCTGAGCCTTCATGCGGCGATTCCCCGTCGCACCTTCAGGTGCGTGTTTCCTATCCAGGACTCCGCCAGCGCCAGTGCTGCGAGCAAGGCCAGAATCCATGGCCACAGCTCCGTTGGCGGTACTTCCATAATACCCGAATTCGCAGCGCTTGCTTGCTGCGCCCCGGGGCTCAACTCACTCCATCGGGCCAGTTCGTCGGCGCTCATTGCAGCCGGGTCCGACTCTGTTGGATCGACATTGACGGCCACGAGTTCCGTGCGCCCGGCGCCGACCACCTCGTAGAAGCCGATCCGGTCCACCAGGACGTCGTCTCCGGCCCCGGCGCCGGCGATTCCCAGCGCCATGTCGCCGCCCGGGGCGAATACCTGGGCGCCTGCAAAGCCCATGCTCCGGGCCGAGAGCGCGGAGCCCAGCCGCGCCTCGAAACTGACCTGCAGGTCCCCGGCCAGGTACGCCGAGAGCTGGGCGATCAGGGGCACGAAGACCGGCTGCACCGGCAGGTCGTTCCACTCCCGGTCCAGCGACGAGCCGTACACCATGACGCGGCCGGCGCCGAGGGTATGCTCGACGAGCAGCGGTCCGCCCTCGTCCAGGCGCATGAGCACCCGGTCGCCGGCCTGCGGTTCCACCGCCACGTGGCGATAGAACCGGGCCCGCCGCACGTCGTCCATCAGCCCCAGCGCGGGGTGGGACCGGTCCAGCGTGCCCACCACCAGGAACTCGCCTTCCCGGCGGCCGAAATCGGAGAACGGCTCGAACGCGTGCCCGGTGACCGGCGCGACCGCCAGGCCCGCCGAGCCCCGCGCCAGCGCCATGAGCATGGCGCCCCCGGACTCCACGTAACCGCGCAGCAGGGCGGCGTCTTCGTCCGCCAGTACCCCGGCGTCGGTCACGACGATGAACACGTAGTCTTCCAGGGTGCGGTCGGCGAGACCCGCGGCGGTCACCGGCTCGACGCGGTAGTCCTGCGCCGCCAGCGTGCCGAGCGCGGATGCGAAGAAGGGTGAAGCGCCGCCGCGCCCGTCCGCGCTGACCAGCAGCACCGGGCGCGGCTCCGGGCGTTTCACCACCAGGTAGCGGGTGTCGTCCACGCCGAGGTCGTCCCCGGGGGTCAGTTCCGCGGTGACGCGGTTGCCGCCGGCCGCCAGTTCCAGGCTCTCGAACGGCACCTGGACGGACTCGCCGGGCGGCACGACAAGCGGCCGCTGACCCGCGGCCGCGCCGTTGAGCCTGAGCGTCACGGTGCGCTCCACCGCCTCGTCCGCGTAGCTGCGGACGCTTGCGACGAAATCGCCGGACACCGGCGACCAGGCCAGCCCGTCCACGCTCAGGTTGCTCTCCGGCGCGGCGGACACATCGTGGAGCATCAACTCAAGCGCCGTGCGCGGCGCCAGGTCCGCGAACCGGGCCGGCAACGCGCTCTGCTGGGCGTCGGTGACGACGTGAACGGTGACCGGCAGTTCGGCGCCCCGCACCAGGCTGTCCACCGAACGCATCAACTGCCCGTAGTCCAGGGAGAAGGGTCCGGGCTCAAGGGTCGCCACGCCGCGGCGGATGGCGTCGCGGTCCAGCGTCGGCTCGACCACCACCTCGACGATGCGCCCGGCCGCCACCAGTTGCGCCACGTCGCCGGTCCCAAGCTCGTCCAGCACGGAATCGGCGGCCGCCTCGGCGCGCTGCCAGCGCTCGCCGTGGCCCATGGAGGCCGACTGGTCCAGGACGATGACGTGCAGTCCGGCGGTTTCGGTGACCAGGTTCTGGACCGCGCCGAGCAGCGCCGGCCCGGCGAACGCCAGCGCCAGCAGGAACAGCACGCCGATGCGCAGGGCAAGCAGAAGCAGGTACTGGAGCTTCTTCGCCAGAACCCGTCGCGGCTCCCCGGGCTCGAGGAACATCACCGAACTGAACACCTGCCTGTTGGGATTGGTGGACGAGAGCCGGTGCAGCCAGACGGGCACGCCGATGGCCAGGAGTCCTAGCAGAAATGCGGGTGCAAGCAGTGTCATCGGCGGCGCACCTGTCGGAACAGCAGGTAGTTGCGCAGCGCACCCTCCAGCGAGTCGGCGATGTTCACCAGTTCGTGGTCGATGCCCGCGCCCGCCGCGCACTTCTCCAGCGCCTCGATATGTTCGCGAATCCGGTCCCGGTATCGCGAACGCATGAAAATGGGGGACACCTCCAGCGATTCGCCCGTCTCCATGTCCTCCATCATCGCGGACTCGCGCAGTTGGGGTTTCAGTTCCTGGGGATCCAGCAACTGGAACAGCACCACGTCCTGGCCCTGGTAGGCCAGCGGTTGCACACCCTTGATCATCGCCTCCGGGACACAGTAGAAATCGGAAATCACCACCACCAGTCCCCGGCCCTTCTCGAACTGGCGGAAGGTCTCGAACGGCACCCTTAGGTCCGTGCCCACGCCGGGCTCGGCGCGGTCGATGGCGTGCAGCACGCCGCTCAGCTTGCCGATGCGAGAGGACGGCGGCCGGTGCTCGCGCACCTGCTCGTCGAAGACGATCAGGCCCACGGCGTCATGCTGTTTGGAGGCAAGATACGCCAGCGTCGCAGCGAGCATCTTGGCGTAGTGCAGCTTGGTCACCGGACCGGTGCCATAGCCCATGGAGGCGCTGGCATCCAGCAGGATCACCAGCCGGGTGTTGGTCTCGCCCAGGTAGCGCTTGATGTAGGTGCGCTCGGTGCGGGCATAGACGTTCCAGTCCACGAAGCGGGGGTCGTCGCCTTCGGCGTAGGCGCGGTATTCGGCAAATTCCTGGCTGAAGCCGAACAGCGGCGAACGGTGCAGGCCGTTGAGGAAGCCGTGTACCGCGGCCCGGGCGACCAGTTCCAGGTTGGACAGGCTCGCCAGGACCTCCGGCTTGAGCAGGTCCTGGACCGTGCCCGGCGCGGATGCGGCTACAGCGGCCACGAAACCGCCTGTTCTTCGGTCATGCCGGCCATGGAAGTGCCCCGCTCCCCGATCATGCCGGCCACGGCAGCGTCCCGCTCCGGTTCATGCTGGCCATCTCCTCTCAGCCGGCCTTCGCAGCCGGCGTCTCGGCGCGCATGTACTCGACTAGCTGCGTGAGCACGTCATCCACCTCGACCTTGTCGGACTCGGCGAAGTAGTTGGTCAGCACGCGGTGGCGCATCACCGGCAGCGCCATCGCGCAAATGTCGTCCTGGGTGACGTGGTAGCGGCCCTCCATCAATGCCCGGGCCTTGCCGGCCAGGGTCAGGAACATGGTGGCGCGCACGCTGGCGCCGTACTGCACGTAGCGCGTCACCACCTCCGGCGCCGCCGGGTCGGTGGGCCGGGTGGCGCGCACCAGGTTCACGGCGAACCGGCTCACCGATTCGGCCACCGGCACCTGCCGGACCAGGTTCTGGAACTTGAGGATTTCCTCGGGGCCGGTGCAGGCGTCGACCGCGGGTATGTCCATGCGGGTCGTGTAGCGGTCCACCACCGCCAGCTCCTCGTCGTCGTCCAGGTAGTCCAGGATGACATTGAACAGGAAGCGGTCCAACTGCGCCTCGGGCAGCGGATAGGTGCCCTCAAGCTCGATCGGGTTCTGGGTCGCCAGCACGAAGAACGGCGGGTCGATCTCATGCAGTTCGCCGCGTACCGTCACCGTGAATTCCTGCATCGCCTCCAGCAGCGCGGACTGTGTCTTGGGCGGCGTGCGGTTGATCTCGTCTGCCAGCAGCACGTTGGCGAAGATCGGCCCCGGCACGAAGGTCCAGGTGCGGTGACCCGTGGTGATGTCCTCTTCGATGATATCGGTGCCGGTGACGTCCGTGGGCATCAGGTCCGGCGTGAACTGGATCCGCTTGTAGCTCAGTCCCAGCGCGATGGCCAGGGTGCGCACCAGCAGCGTCTTCGCCGTACCCGGCATGCCCGTGATCAGGCAGTGCCCGCCCACCAGCAGGGTCACCAGGAGGTGATCCACCACCTCCTCCTGGCCGATGATGACTTTGCCTACCTGGGTGCGAATGCCGTCCAGCGACGTGTGGAAGGATTCGATCAGGCTGCGGGCTTCCTCGGTATCCAGTGTACTTTTCAACGTACGATCTCCAACAACAATTGCTGCGCCTCACGGTAGTGGGGCGCGGTTTCCAGAGCATACAACAGATGCTCCCGGGTCCTGGCTTGATCCTCAAGCTCCAAAAAAGCGGTGGCGAGGCGGTAATGGGTGCCCGCCATGTCGTGCGGATTCATTGCCAGCAGCGCCTGGTATTCGCGCAGGGCGCCTTCCGCCATGCCTTCGGCCAGCATCCAGTCGCCAAGCGTAGTGTGCACCTCGGCGTCCAGCGGCGTGACCATGATCAGGTCCTCGTAGACGGCGATGGCGTCTTCGCGCCGACCGGCCTCGTCCAGCCAGGTGCCCAGCCGCCGCAGCGCGCCCGGGGAGTAGCCGCCGAGCCGCCAGTAGGATTCCAGCGTTTCCAGCGCCTCGGCGCGCCGATCGAGTTCGTCGTACGCCAGAGCCCTGGGTATGTAGGTGTTGCCATCGTCCACGTAGGCGGGAAACACCTCGATAGCGGAGTCCGAGCGTTCCAGCACCCTTTCCCAGTCTTCGGCTTCGTACGATTCATAGGTCAGGCGGCTGTAACCCTTCCAGTCGTCCAGCCCGTTCAGCACGGCGAAGAACTGCGCATCCAGGAACTCCTTGAAGCCGCTGTCCAGAACCGTAGGTGCGACGCCCAGACCCTGGCGAATCGCCCCGGCAGTGTCCATGCCCTCGGCGAACGCCGTCAACATGTCCACCAGCCCCTGCTGGCCCCATTCGCGCGCTATGTACTGGCACAGCAGCCCCGCCTGGGTATAGGAGACGATCACCTGGCCCTCGTAGGTGGGCCGCATGAACCCGCCGTCCAGTTCGGTGACCGGCAGGAACCGGTCGTCCGCCATGGCCTCGAGCACCCGCAACGGAATGTGCCGGCCGGGCAGCGGGCCCGTGCTCCACTCCTCGAAGACCGAGACCCCCTCGCTGAACCAGCGCGGCACCAGGTTGCCGGTGGCTTCCAGGGTGAAGATGTGGGCGATCTCGTGCCACAGCGTCGTACCCCAGTGGAATTCGCCCTCGCGGCTGCCGGACGGGCTGTCCATGGCCACCAGGTAGCCGAACGCCACGCCCAGCAGGCCGATGCCCGGCAGCCCCAGGGTCCGCACGGCGAAGTCGTCGTGCTCCGGGTAGAGCTCGACCACCACGTCCTCCTGCAGGTCGAACTGGTAGCGCTCGGTGAAGGCGCGAATGCTGTCGGTGACCAGCTCGGTGACGTAGGCATCCAGGACCGGCGCCTCCTCCCTGTGCAGTCGCAGCAGCATCCCGGGGGGGTCGGCGGGGTCGGTGTCGTCCAGGCCGGGAACAGCCTCCGTCTGGTATCCCGGCAGCTCGCGGCGCAGGACCACGAAGTTCTCGAAGCTGTCGATCAGCCGCAGCGTGTTCACGGTCTGGGCGCTGAATGGATCGCCCTGGTAGGCCAGCGCCAGGTGCGCCTGGGCTTCCTCGACGCGGTTCTGGCGCAGCAGGTTGACGCCCAGTTCGGCGTGGGCGGACCACAGGTCCGGCTGGATACGCACCGCTTCGAACAACAGTTCCACCGCTTCGCGGTAGCGCCGGTTGATGAGGTAATAGTAGGCTGGCGTCGCGTAGATCTCCCCGTAGGCCGGATTGTAGGCGAGCGCCCGGTCGGTCCACTCACTGTCGGTGATGCCTTCGAGCACATCCGCCGCGGCCTGGAGCGAATAGACTTCCAGCGGCGGCAGATCCTGCGCTTCGGCGATCCGAAGCGCCTCGGCCAGGGCCTCCCTGGCGGGCGCCACCGCACCGCGTTCGAGGCTCAACCGAGCCGAGATCAGGTGCGCTTCCGGATACTCCCCATCGGCCTCCATGACCTCATCGACGATGGTTCTGGCACGGTCCTCGAAGCGGCCCGTGGCGACCGCCGCGATACCCAGTTTGGCCTGGGTGTGGTTCTCGTCCAGATCCAGGGCTTCCATGAACAGCCGGACCGCCTGGTCCGCCTGGTGGGTCGCCAGGAACAGTCGGCCCCAACGTTGGCGGATGGTCGGGGATTCGGGGTCCAGTTCCAGGGCGGTGCGGAAAAAGGCGTTGGCGGCCTGCAGGTCGCCGAGCCGCCAGGCCGCCTCGGCGCGCACGGCGCCGTCGAGGCTCTCCGCGGAAACCCGGGTATAGCAGGACGCGGCTTCAAGCCGCTCACCGCGATGGTAGTGTCGGTCGCATTCCCGCAGTACGGGATTTCTGTCGGCAGAGTAGTCGAACGGCTGCCCGCCCACGGACTGGGCCGCGGCGGTTGTTGCGAGCGTGGCGGCTACCATGACGGCAAACGCCAGCGCGGCTCGCGGCAGGAGCCCCGCGCCGCTATTCTTCCGCACGGGCATCGTCGATCTGCTGCTGCACCAGCGCAAGCTCGAGCAGCAGGGCCTGCAATTCGTTCAGGTAGACATCGCTGTCCATCTCGTTGCGGCGGGTGCGCAGCGCCTGGACCTGGCCTTCCAGGGCGTCGAGCTCGGCGAACAGCTCCTCGATCTGCTCGGTGAGCGCCACCCGGGCCGCAAGCCGCGCAGCGGTGAAGGACTCCGCGGGCTCGCCCGCCAGTTGCGGGTGTTCGGTGGCCAGCGTGCCCTCGTTTTCGTAGCTCTCGGCCACCATCCGCTCGGTGTATTCGAACGCTTCCTGGGCCGTGATGATGCCGTTGCGGTTGGTATCGGCGGCCTCGCTGGACAGGGCCTCTGTCCAGTGCTCGGCGAAGCGGGTCGCGTTGCGCTCACCGCCAGAGCGGGTGGCGGTGATCAGCGTGCGCCCCTCTTGCGCCCAGGACTCCAGCACCGCGCCACTGGCGCTGGTGGCGTTGACCACCAGTTGCCGTCCCGCGGGTACGGCGCCGAGCAGTTCGCCCAGTTCCGCGCCGTCGAGGTCCCGGCCCGGCAGGTTGTACTTGTACACCGTGCCGTCATAGGTGCCGTGGCCGACGAGAAATACCGCCAGCGTGTCGGCGGCAGTGACGGTCTGCGCCAGTTCCTGCAGCGCTTCGGTGAGCGCCTCGCGGGTCGCCTCCTCGCCGTTCAGCAACGTGACCCGGGACTCGTCGCCCAGCGAGCGGGCCGCGGCATCGGCGAGCGTCTCGGTCTGCGCGAAAAATCGATTGGCATAGGCGGGCTCGCCGCCCAGACCGCCGACAATGACGTAGTACAGCTCCGCCTGCGCGGCCTGCGCCAGCCACAGCGGCGTCAGCAGCAGCGCTAGCAGCCCGTGGCGAACGGTTCTCACAGCCGGCCCCAGAAAAGCCGCAACACCCACTCGCCGGCCTTGAACAACAGCAGCAGGAGGAAAACGAAGGGCATGTTCCACAGATCCAGCAGTTCCCGTTCGACGATGCCCGCCTCGGAGAACTGGATGGTTTCCGGCAGATCGTCCAGCTCGCCCAGGGTGAAGTAACGGCCGCCGGTCAGCGAGGCCAGCCGCTCCAGCAACGGGCGGTTCTGCTGGATCTGGAAATGTTCGGAAATCCCGGTGGAGCGCCGCACCGAATAGTCGGCGCGCCCGAGTGCTTCCTCTCCCAGCGAGGCGGCGGCTTCGAAGCGGTACAGCCCGGCGGCATCGGCGACCACGGTCGCCTCGTAGACGCCCGGCTCGCCGGGTACCGGCTGCATGACCACTGACTCGGCGGCGCTCGCTTCGCCCACGACCGCATCGCCCGATACGGACAATTCCACGCTGGCATTGGCCACCGGCTCGAAGCTGCCGTCGCGCACACGCGCCTGCAGCAGCACCTCGTCCTCGTCGACGTAGTAGGGCCGCTCCGCGGTCAGCACCACCGGTTCGGGCGTGCCCGTCACCAGCGCGTGCAGGATCTGGCGCCAGAAGGTTTCGTGGCGCTGGTCTTCGGACGGCAACTGCATCTGCCACCGCCAGGTGCCGCCGCTGGCGAGCACGTAAACCTGGCCGCGCCCGAATCGCTGGTGCACGAGCAGCGGCTGGGCCGTTCCGCGCACTTCGGCTTCAAGCAGCGTGACCGCCCCGGGCTTGATCGCGCCCACGTACTGGAAGTCCGCGATATCCGGCATCCCTTGCCAGAGTTCGCTGTTGGTCTCCCGGTCCGCGTCCAGGCGGGTCACGAGGGACTCCTGGCCTTCGGCGGTCAGTTCCACCGGTACCGGTATGCGCATGAAGCTGGCCGCGTCCAGATCGGGCAACTGCACCGGCAGCACTTCGGCGACCAAGCTGTTGCCCCAGCCGCCGTCGGCGAGGCCGCGCCTGCCGCCGAGCATCAGCAGGCTGCCGCCCCGCTCGCTGACGAAATCGCGGATGTGCGCCTGCTGTTCCTCGGTCAGGCCGGCGGCGGAGAAGCTGCCGATGACCAGCCCGTCGTATTCGAACAGCGTCTCGCGGTCTTCGGGGAAGCCGCCCTCAAGCTCTTCCGGGGAATCGATGCCCTGGCGGTAGAACTTGTTCGGCGTGGTTCGCAGGAGGCTTGCCAGCCGCACGGCCGGGTCTTCGTCAATCGCGCGGCGTATGAACTTGTATTCCCAGCGGGGCTCGCCTTCCACGTACAGGATCGAGCGGCGCGCCTCGGGTGCGATGACCGTGCGGTACTGGGTGTTGTTGGTGACGTTGCCCTCGCCGGGGAGAGGATCGAGGCTGAACCGCAGGTCCTTCACCCCGGCATCGCCGATGTCGAATTCCACCCAGCGCGTGGTGACGCCGGCGCCCTCGGGCAGCGTCACGGCCTCCGACGCCATGACCGCATCGCCGTCGTAGACCCTCAACCGCGCCTCGCCCGGCTCCGCGTAACGGATGCTGATCTGGGCGCTGATCCTGGAGCCCGGCATGACCTGGTCGGAAAGGGCCACGGTCTCTAGTTCGATGTCCTCGGGTATCGACTCGCGACCGACGCCGACCGTATGCACCGGGACCCCGTAGCCCGCGATCTCCGCGAGCCTCGCCGCGTCGAGTTCACCCGAATTGTCCGCACCGTCGCTGATCAGCACCACCCCGCCCAGCGCCGAGGAGCGCGCCTCGCGCAGCACGTCCACCAGCGCGCTGCCGATGCGGGTGGCATCGCCGGGCGCGGGTACGTCGGAGAGCGCGTCGATGGTTTCCGATGCGCCGGAGAACGCGTAGAGGCGCAGTTCGAACAGGTCGGCCAGGTTTTCCAGGGCGTCGTCGTCCAGCGCGGCCACCGCCTGTTGCAGGCGCGACTCCTCGCCCTCGCCGTAGCTCATGCTGGCAGAGGTATCCAGCAGCAGCGCCACGGAATTTTCCTGGGCGCGCAGGGTCTGAGTGGACAGTGAGGGCCGCCAGAGCAACGTCAGGATGACCGCCACCATGGCAACCTGGAGCAAACCGATCGCGGCGAGCCGGGGTACCGGCAACGTTTCCCGCTGCCGGGCGAGGCTGACGGCGATGGCCGCTGCCGCCGCGAGCACGGCCGCGACGAGCAGCCAGACCGGCCAGCCGCGGGCCAGTACGAATTCGCCGTTCTCGAAAACGGTCGGAGAATACTTGAACAGAAACTCAAACACGGTGATCCAGAGATGCGCCTGCGAGCCTGCGAACAGCCGCCGATGATAGCACTACGGGCGACGCCGAATAGCGCCGGGAAATCGTTTCTTTCAGCATTTTCACGCGCGCCGGAAACGGCGAACCGGCGCGTCGCCATGCTAAAGTAGCCGCGCAATGTCGACCCTGTTTCGCCACGCCAGACTGCTCCTTGCAGGCGCCGCCGCAGGCGCGGTTTCGCTGGCCGCGCCTGCCCAGCATTCCCCGCTTTTGACCGAGGCGCCCATCGCCGAGTTCCAGTTTTCGCGGCTCATCTACCCCAGCGGCTACGGCTGGGGCCGCGGCTCGGCGCTGGTGGACTGGCCCGACGCCGAGTACCACTTCATGCAGGGCCTGACCCGCCTCACCCGCGTGGACGGCGCCATCGTCAGCCGCTACGACGGCGAAGGCGGCCGCATGGTCAGCCTGCGGGACGACGCGCTGTTCGACTACCCCTGGCTCTACGCCGTTGAGGTCGGCGACTGGTACCTGGACGACTACGAAGCCGAGCGGCTGCGGGAGTACCTGCTGCGCGGCGGTTTTCTCATGGTGGACGACTTTCACGGCAGCCGGGGCTGGTACGGCTTCAACGAGTCCCTGAAGCGCGTCTTCCCGGACCGGCCCTGGGTCGAGATCCCCGAAAGCGATGAAGTCATGCATGTACTGTACGACCTGGACAAGAGCACCCAGATTCCCGGGGTTCGCGCCCTGTACAGCGGACGCACCTGGGAAGAGGACGGCTTCAACCCGCATTGGCGGGGCATCTACGACGACAAGGGCCGCCTGCTCATCGCCATCAACTTCAACATGGATCTGGGCGACGCCTGGGAGCATGCGGATACCCCGGGCTACCCCGAGCCCATGACGGCGATGGCGTACCGGTTCGCGGTCAACTACGTTATCTACGCGATGACGCACTGAGCGGCCGGCGGGGCCGCGCCCGGCAGCCCGTGGCAAGAGTCCCGGGAACACCGGGACCGACGAGGCGCCCGGCCCCCGACACGATGAACGCGCGTCAGCCGCCCATCCCCATGCCCATGCCCTGCGGGCGGTTGTTGAACTCTTCCTCCGAGACGCTGCCGTTGCCGTCGGCATCCCAGGCGGTCATGAGGACGTCCGCCCCGACAAAGCCGTTCGCAACAGGTGGCGCCGCGGCCAGTTCCTCGGCGGAGATCGCCCCGTCGGTATCCGAATCCAGGCCGGCAAAGGTCATGGCGGCCATTCCCTGCGCCAACGCGAGTTGCGCTGCGAATGCGGCCACCAATCCGGCCGGGAAAAGCAATAGTTTCTTCACTGTGGTTTTCTCCTGTGTTGCGTCCTGGCCCAAGAGCCAGCACTGCATGAAGCAAACTACGTCAAGGTAGAAGCATTGCGCAACGGCTCTTGGGCAATCTTTACATTGGCGCGGCCCGGGGCGGAGCGACACCTGGCGAGCGTCGTCGGGAAAGTTTCCTCTCTTTTCAGACGAGGCGGCCCTGCGTCTCCTCCGCCGGCAACCGCGACACGCTCCAGACCAGCACCAGGGACAGCAACGTGCAGATCATGCCGCTGATCACCACGGTGATGCCCAGGCCGTACTGGTCCGCGATGTAGCCGATGATCACGCTGCCGATCGCAGGCGCCGAGAAGGCCACCGCGGCCCAGAGGCTCAGCACGCGCCCGCGCATGGTTTCGGCGACGATGGTCTGGATCCGTGCCTGGGAGCCCACGCCCACCAGCGTGAGCGAGAAACCGAGGATGGCCACCAGACCGATACCCAGCGCGTAGCTTGACGTTGCGCCGAGCAGCGTCATGAGCACGCCGGTCGCCACGGTGCCCCACACAGTGGACCACAACAGCTTGTTGCCGGAGCCGATGACCGTGAGGTAGAACCCGGCCACCACGGCGCCGGCGCCCGACACCGAGGTCAGCGTCGCCAAGGTGCTGCTGCCGCCGCCGAAGACACCGCCCGCGAACGCCGGCAGCATGACGATGACGGCGCGCCCGAACAGTGCCGAGAGCGCCACGATGATGAGTTGCTGGCGGATATCGGCGTGCCGGTACGTGTAGTCGACGCCATCCCTCAACTCGGCGAAGAAGTGGCTCTTCTTGCCCCCGGAGCGGGCCCTGCGCAGCTTCACCAGCAGCAGCGCCAGGAGCATCGCCAGGTACGTCACGGCGTTGATGGCGAACGCCGACGCCAGGCCCGCGGTGGCGATGGCCACACCTGCGATCGCCGGGCCGAGAAAGCGCGAGACGTTGAAGACGATGGACTGCGCGGCCACGGCGGGCGCCAGCAACGCCTCCGGCACGAGGCTCGGGATCAGGGACATCCGCACCGGCTGGAACGCGCTGCTGATGATCCCCAGGCACATGGTGATGGCGAACAGAAGGTAGATGTCGATCGCCTCCAGCAGGACCAGCACGAACAGCAGGGCCGCCAGCAATCCGTTGAGCACGTTGGCGTAGAACGCCACCGTCTTGCGATGCAACCGGTCCGCAAGCACGCCGAACAGCGGCCCGAAGAACATGATGGGCAGGAATTCCGAGAGCGCGATGATGCCGAGCCAGGTTTCCGACTCGGTCAGCTCCCAGGCCAGCCAGCCGATGGCCACCCGCTGGATCCACAGGCCGTGCAGCGAGAAGGTGCTGCCGATGAGGTAGATGGAGAAGTTGCGGTTTCTGAGGACGGGCGCGAACATCAGTTGGCCGCTTCCTGCGAGCCTTGCAGCCGGCGCGTTTTCATGAGCGCGCGCACCTCCGCGAGACGCTCCGGCGTGCCGACGTCCCGCCACAGGCCGTCGTACACTTCGCCGAGCAGTTCGCCCCGGCGCACGGCCGGGCGCAGCACGTCGCGCAGCGGTCTGATCCCCGGGGCGAGGCCGCGGAACAGCGCCGGGCGAAGCACCGCGATGCCGCTGAAGGTGTAGCGCGGCGGGGCGGTGTCAGGCGTGCCGTGCGGCATTCGAAGACGGCCATCCGCCGTGAGCCCGAAATCGCCGTCCGGGTGATGAGGCGGGTTTGGCACGAGCACGAGGTGGCCGGATGCGTCCGCCCGCCGTTCAAGCTCCGCGCCGAGCGTCCGCAGCGCACGGAAATCATGGTCCGTCACCACGTCGGTGCTCACCACGAGGAACGGCCCGTCCCCGAGCAGGGGCAGAGCGTGAACGATACCGCCGGCGGTTTCCAGCGGCGGTTCCCCCTCCTGGCTGTAGGCCACGGTCTGGCCCCGGGGCGTGGTGTCGCCGATGGCGGAGCGGATCTGCCCGCCCCGGTAGGAGAGATTGATCACGATCTCGCGAAAGCCGGCATCCGCAAGCCTGCGCAGGTGCCTCTCAATCAGCGTTTCCGGGCCCAGCGATAGCAGCGGCTTGGGCAAATCTGCTGTGAGCGGCCCCATCCGCTCGCCCCGCCCGGCGGCCAGCAGCATGACTTTCATCGGCGCCACCGAGGACGCGCAAAATCGAACGCACCCGCCCGGGCGCGTGCTCGAGGCACTCGCAGATTACTGTCCAATTCATTGAAGCTATAGAATGAGCGCTACATTGTAGCCGCCTTGTCCCGCTGACACCCTTGCAAAGTTTTCATCACAAACTAGCAGCCCGTGGCAAAAGTTCCGCGAAGCACCGAGACCGGCGAGACGCCCGCCCGGCAAGGCGCGAGGAGGGAGCATATCGGGAATATTCGACCGACGAGCAACGCAGTCGGGCGGGATGGATCGTCGGTCGAATGCCGCGGGACTTTTGCCACGGGCTGCTGGTTATGGCGGTCATTGCCGTGGCGATGACGTCCCCCGCCGCGGCACAGCAACTGTGCTTCCCGGAGGCGGTGGACATTCCCTCTGTCGATATGCCGGTACCCGAGCCGGTGCTGACGACCGACGGAGACGAGCGGCTGAGAATCTCCGCCGGGCAGATCAACCTGGTGGACGAGAACCGGGTGGAGTTCGCCGGCGAGGTGGCGTTCCGGTACGGCGAGCGCAGCATTTCCGCCGAGCGAGCCAGTTTCGACCTGCAGACCGAGACCGCGGAAGTCAACGGCACGGTCGCCTATCGGGACCCCCAGGTCATGATCTACGGCGAAGACGCCGCAGTGGATACCCGCGGCCGGACCATCACCTTCCAGGGCGGGGGATTCGAACTGCCGCTGCGGGGTGCGCAGGGCTCGGCGGAAGGCATCCAGATACGCGGCGACAACACCATCGGGCTGTGGTCGGTCGCCTTCACCACCTGCGTGACCGATCCGCCGGACTGGGAGATACTCGCGCGGGAGCTGGAAATGGATGTGGACGCCGGCTTCGGCACGGCGCGGGGCTTTCGGCTCATGTTCAAGGGCCTGCCCGTGCTGGGCTCCCCGTACGTGACCTTTCCCCTGGACGATCGCCGCAAGAGCGGCGTGCTCACGCCGAGTTTCACCAACCGCGACAGCACGGGCCTTGACATCTCGGTGCCCGTCTACCTGAACCTCGCTCCCAATTACGACCTGACGCTCACCAGCCGCTACATGCGACAGCGCGGCGCCCAGGCCAGTACGGAGTTCCGGTACCTGCTGCCGAACACCGAAGGCCAGGTCCGGTTCGAATACCTGCCGGAGGATTCCGACCTCGGAATCACGCGACGGTATTTCAGCTACAGCAACAACACCACGCTGGGCGAGTCGTGGCAGATTCTGGCGGATATCCAGGACATCTCCGATTTCTTCTATTTCGAGGACATGCACAACAACCTGAGCGTGGCCAGCCAGACCCACCTGAACCGGGCGTTCGAATTGAGCTACCGCGCCCGGCGCTGGGCGTTCCTGGCAAGGGCGCAGGACATCCAGACCATCGATCCGTTCATCGGCCCGGGACTGGAGCCCTACAGGCGCCTGCCACAGTTCCTGATGTCGGGAAACTGGCGGCGCAACGTGGTGCGGCTGGCCTCGCGCAACGAACTGGTCCAGTTCGACCGCCAGATCGGCGTGACCGGCTGGCGTCTCGATCTGGAAGAGGAACTGAGCCTGGATTTCCGGCGTCCCGGCATGTTCCTGACCCCCTCGCTGTCGCTGCGGCAAACGAACTACCGGCTGGACGAGGACAGCGTGGAGCGCTTCGGCTTCGGTGGCGGCGGCGAGACGGAGTTCTCGCGCACGCTGCCCGTCGCCAGTCTCGACGCCGGCCTGACGTTCGAGCGCACCGCGCCCGCACGCGGCTGGATGCAGACCCTCGAGCCGCGGGCGCTCTACGTGCACGTGCCCTTCGAGGAGCAGGCGCACCTGCCGATATTCGATACGGTGGAGCCGACGTTCAATTTCGTGCAGTTGTTCCGCAAGTACCGCTACCTGGGCGCCGACCGGATCGCCGACACGGATCAGCTCAGCGTCGGCGTGACAAGCCGGCTGATCGATCTGGAGACGGGTCGCGAGCGGCTCGCCGGCACGCTGGGCCAGACCCGTTACCTGAGCCCCCAGAAGGTGACCTTGCATCGGAAATCCTTTCCCCTTGGGAGCGCTTCGGACTACATCGCCGAGGTCGTCATGAGCCTGCAACCGTCCTGGCGCCTGGGCGTGGACTACCAGTGGGACAGCGAAGCCGCCGAGATCTCCCGCACCGAGGCGCGGTTCGAATACCGGCCCAGGGACGACCGGATGCTGGGCTTCGCCTACCGCTACCAGGAAGGCGTGCTGGAACAGGGCGACTTCTCCGTGGCATGGCCCATCGGCGCCGCCTGGAAAATCATCGCCCGGGCCAATTACTCCTTCCTGGACGAGAAGCCGCTGGAACGCTTCATCGGCTGGGAGTACGTGTCGTGCTGCTGGCGCATGCAGGTTTACGGCCGCGACTACATCAGCCGCCGGACGGGCGAATCCGACCGTTCGCTCACCATTCAGTTCCTGCTCAGGGGCTTCACGGACCCCGGAGCATCTGCCGAGTCGCTGCTGGAGCGTGGTATTCTTGGCTACCGTCGATTCGACAATCTGCCCTGATGAAAATGACCATCGCGACCATGAAACAACTCCTTGTGATCGGCTTGGCGGCGGCCGTGCTCGCGCCGCCCCGGTACGCGGCGGCGCAGACGCGCGAACTCGGAGGATCCGGAGAACTGCTGGACGGTATCGCCGCACTGGTGGACGAGGGCGTCGTCCTGCGCAGCGAGTTCAACCAACGGGTTGCCATGATCACGGAGAACCTGCTTCGCTCCCAGTCGCAGCTTCCCCCCGAGCAGCGCAGTGCCCTGCCGCCGTTGTCGGTGCTCGAGGAGCAGGTACTGGAGCAACTCATCCTCGAGCAGATCCAGCTTCAGCGCGCCGACCGCTTCGGGATCATCGTCGGCGACGAGATGCTCAACCAGGCCCTGGCTTCCATTGCCCAGGGCGTGGGACTGACGCTGGACCAGTTTCCCCAGGCGCTGGCCAGTGAGGGCATCGACTACGCGCAGTACCGGGAGGAAACCCGGGAGACGCTGATCCTTGAGCAGCTCAGGCAGCGCGAGGTCAGCGCCTCCATCGTGGTGGCGCCCCGGGACATGGAGACGTGCCTCGACCAAAGCAACACCAACCAGTTCCTGAACCAGGAATACAACACCTCGCACCTGCTGATCGGCATTTCATCCACCGCGACCCGGGACGAGATCGAGCAGGCCCAGGAGCAGGTCAACGAAATTCTGGCGCGGCTGGATGCGGGGGAAAATTTTGCGGACCTGGCGATCACCTATTCGGACGGGCAGTACGCGCTGGAGGGCGGTTCGCTGGGGTGGCGCAGGGGCGTAGAACTGCCGAGCCTGTTTGCCAACCTGATCCCCAACATGGAGCCGGGCTCGCATTCCGACCCGATCCAGAGCAGCAGCGGCTTCCATGTCATCCGGCTCAACGAGGTGCGCGGCGTGGAGCCGGTGCTTCAGGACCAGATCCGCATTCGCCACATCCTGCTGCGCCCCACCGAGGTCATGGATGCGCCAGCCGTGCGGCAACGGCTGACCGGTCTGCGTGAGGAGATCCTCCAGGGCGACGACTTCGCCGCCATCGCGCGCGGCGTCTCCGAGGATCCGGTGTCCGCTTCCGAAGGCGGCGACCTGGGCTGGACGCCCAGCGGGGTATTCGTCCCGGAATTCGAACAGGTGATCAACACGCTGGCGATCGGCGAACTCAGCCTGCCCTTCGAAACCCGTTACGGCTGGCATATCGCCGAGGTCCTCGAGACACGCACTCACGACACCACGGAGGAACTGCGCGAGCAACAGTGCGTGGAGCAGATTCGCGCCAGCAAGATGGAGCAGGAACAACAGCTCTGGTTACGCCGCCTCAGAGATGAGGCATTTGTCGAAATCCGCCTGTAGGCCGCTTCCCGGCGCCGGCTGCCTGCCCGCGGGGCAGGTCATCCATTGAGCACAGCGCGGTACGGCCGTTGAGCGCGCCGCTCCCCACCCTCGCCGTCACAACCGGAGAGCCGGCCGGTATCGGGCCGGATATCTGCGGGATGCTTGCGATGCGGGGGGTGGGCGATCCGGGAGCGGTGGGCGATGGGGTGGCTACAGGCGATCGGACAGCGCCTGATTCCGCGGGCCGTGGTTCGGCGGTGTTGCCTTCTGCGGTAACTGACGCGGCGGCGCGGGTGATTTTTCTGGGTGATCCCGATGTGCTCGCGCAGCGAATTCGGGATCTTGATCTGCCGGTTGTGGTGGAGACGCTCGACGAACCTGCTTCCGCCCGACTCCACGAGCCCGGCGTCATGCAGGTGTTGCCGGTGGCGGCGACAAAGCCCGTGCGCGCCGGGCGGCTGGACCCCGGCAATGCGCCCTACGTGCTCGGTCAGCTCGATCTCGGCGTGCGGTTGTGCACCGATGTCGAGCGCTGCGCGCTGGTCACCGCACCGGTGCAGAAGAGCACCATCCATTCGGCCGGCGTTCCCTTCACCGGTCACACCGAGTGGCTCGCGGCGCGCACCGGCGCCGGCTGCCCGGTGATGATGCTGGCGTCGCCGGACCTGCGCGTCGCGCTGGTCACGACGCACCTCCCTCTGAGCGGTGTTGCGGGCGCGATCACCGCACAACGGCTGGAATCGACCCTCACGGTGCTGCACGACGACCTTCGGGCGCGATTCGGCATCGCCTCGCCGCGAATCATGGTGCTCGGGCTCAACCCCCACGCGGGCGAAGACGGCGTGCTGGGGCGGGAGGAAATCGAGATCGTGCAGCCGTTGCTGCGCACGCTGGCCCGGCGGGGACTGGCCGTAAGCGGCCCGGTCCCGGCCGATACGGCGTTCACTCCCCGGCGGCTGCGATCCTGCGACGCGGTGCTGGCGATGTACCACGACCAGGGGCTGCCGGTGATCAAGGCGCTGGCTTTCGGGGAGACGGTCAACGTGACGCTTGGACTGCCCATCGTGCGTACCTCGGTGGATCACGGCACGGCGCTGGACCTGGCGGGGACCGGGCAGGCTGATCCGCAGAGCCTGTATTGCGCGTCGGAGTTGGCGTTGAAGCTGGTGGCGGGCTGATGCCCCTGCGGCCGCGAAAGAGGCTGGGACAGCACTTCCTCCACGATCCTGTCGTCATTGCGAAGCTGGTTTCGCACATCGACCCGGCCGCCGACGACCGCATGGTGGAGATCGGCGGCGGTCGCGGCGCGCTGACGCGGCCGTTGCTGGAAAAGGTCAGGCGCCTGCACGTGATCGAGGTCGACCCGCGCCTGGCCGAGAAGCTCGAGACCACGGTGGAACGACCCGAGCGGCTGACGATGCACCGGGACGACGCCCTGCAGTTCGATTTCTCGTCGCTGGTATCCGAGCCGGGCACGCTGCGGGTGGTGGGCAACCTGCCCTACAACATTTCGACTCCCCTGCTGTTCCACCTGCTCAACCACCGCGCGGCCATCAGGGACATGCACCTGATGCTGCAGCGGGAGGTGGCCGAGCGGGTCGCCGCGGCGCCCGGGAGCAAGATCTACGGCCGCCTGACGGTCATGCTGGCGCCGTGGATACACGTTCGAACCTGTTTCCACGTGGGTCCCGGCGCGTTCTCGCCGCCGCCCAGGGTGCGCTCGACGGTGGTGCAACTGGTGCCGCGCCCCAGGCCGCTGTTCGACATGCAGGACCCGCAGCGATTCGCAAGGCTCGTGGCGCGGGTCTTCTCCATGCGCCGCAAGACCATGGCCAGGTCCCTGCGGCCGTGGTTGACACGGCGGGAGATTGCCACTGCGGGCGTCGATCCTCTTGCGCGGCCGGAGCAGTTGCCGCCCGAGGCGTTCGAGCGGTTGGTTCGGGCGTGGTGGAAGGGCGCCGGGTCGTGGCGGGATGGAGCGGCGAAGGAAGTTGATCCGGGAACCCGATCGTGACCGCCAGAGCTCGAGCGTGACCACCTGGGCCATCGGCGATATTCAGGGCTGCGCGAGAAGTTTCGACGCGTTGTTGGAGGCGATCGCGTTCGACCCGTGCGTCGATCGGCTCTGGCTGGCCGGAGACCTGGTGAACCGGGGGCCGGATTCGCTCGGAGTGCTGCGCCGGGTGATGGCGCTGGACGACCGCGCCGTCGTTGTGCTGGGCAACCATGACCTGCATCTGCTTGCGGTCGTGGCCGGTGTGCGGCCGCCGTGGGAGGGGGATACGTTTGAGGAGATTCTCGCGGCGCCGGATCTGGATCGGCTCGTGGATTGGTTGCGGCGCCAGCCGCTGCTGCATTTCGACGCGGCAAGCGGGACAGTGATGGTTCATGCCGGGCTACCGCCGGGGTGGTCGCTGGCGCAGTGCCTGGAGCGGGCCGGGGAGGTAACCGGGGCGCTGGCGGGCGCGGGATGGCGGGACGCGTTGCAGGCGCTGTATGGCAACGAGCCGAGCGTCTGGTCCACTGGGCTTGAGCCTGCCGACCGGCGCCGTTACACCATCAATGCGCTGACCCGAATGCGTTTTGTCGACGCGGCAGGGCGGCTTGACTTCCAGTACAACGGGCCGCCGGGGACGCAACCGGGGGAGTTGCGGCCGTGGTATGACCTGTGCGATGCGGGGGAAGCCCATGTGGGGGATGCCCATGCGGGGGATGCCCATGCGGGGGAAGCCCATGTGGTGTTCGGGCATTGGGCTTCGCTGGGGCTGTTCCGCAAGCCCGGGTTCACCTGTATCGATACCGGCTGCGTCTGGGGGCGTACGCTCACCGCGCTGCCGGTGGATCCATTTGGGGAGCCGGTTGCGGTTGGATGTGTGGAGGAGCGGCTGCCCTGAAGTGCAACGGCCGATCCCCATCAAAGATCATTCTGCTAGACTGTCGGCAACCCGTCGCGGATGCAGATTGTGGACGAAATAGCCAGAAATGCGGCTCGCACCGCCATTTTTGTCGGGGGAGAATGGCGTTTCTCTGGCGATGAAGGCGACGGAAAATGCCGTCAACGGAATTCGACACCCTGGCCGAGACCAGGGAACTGCGTGCAGCCGGAATCGAGGCGTCCCACGCCGAGGCGATCGTGAGCACCGTGGGCCGCTCTGTGGACGGACTGCTCACCGAAAGCCGGTTCGAGGCCGCGATGGCCGAGCAAACCGCCTACCTGGACAAGCGCCTGGGCGAACAGAGCACGCGCCTGGACAAGCGCCTGGCGGAGCAGCGCGTCTACCTGGACCAGCGTCTGACCGAGCAAACGGCCTATCTGGAAAATAGCCTGGCCGAGCAGCGCGCCTACCTGGAAAAGAGCCTGGCCGAGCAGCGCGCCTACCTGGAAAAGAGCCTGGGCGAGCAGCGCGCCTGCCTGGAAAAGCAATTGGGCGAGCAGCGCGTCCACATGGAAATGCGCCTGGGCGAGCATACCGTCGCGATCGCCGAGTTGAAGAGCGAAATTTACCGCTACCTGTGGCTACACGGGAGCATGATCGTACTGGTCCTGACCTCGCTGTACGCCATGGTGGAAGGTTGGTCGCGCGGATAGCTCCCTCAGACCGACACTGGCGCGCGAATATGCGGGTGCGACTCGTAACCGATCAGTTCGAAGTCCTCGTAGCGGTAGTCGAACAGCGACGCCGGGCGACGCCTGATCCCAAGCCGCGGCAGCGGCAGCGGCGAGCGCGTTAGCTGCAGGTCGGCCTGATCCAGGTGGTTCAGATAGAGGTGGCAGTCGCCGCCGGTCCAGACGAAATCGCCGGGCGCAAGGTCCGTCTGGTGGGCCACCATGCAGGTCAGCAATGCGTAGGAGGCAATGTTGAACGGCACCCCGAGGAAGACGTCGCAGCTCCGCTGGTATAGCTGGCAGGAGAGTCGGCCGCCGGCCACGTAAAACTGGAACATCAGGTGACAGGGCGGCAGGGCCATGTTGGCCAGTTCGCCGACGTTCCAGGCGCTGACGATGATGCGCCGCGAATCCGGGTTGGCGCGGATCTGCTCGACCGCCTCGCCGATCTGGTCCACCGTCTCGCCGCGGGCCGTGGCCCAGGCACGCCACTGGGCGCCGTAAACCGGCCCCAGGTCGCCGGATTCGTCGGCCCACTCGTCCCAGATCCGGACACCGTTTTCGTTGAGGTAGCGAATGTTGGTGTCGCCGTTCAGGAACCAGAGCAGCTCGTGGATGATGCTGCGCAGGTGCAGCTTCTTGGTGGTGAGCACCGGGAATCCCTCGCCCAGATCGCAGCGTAGCTGGTGCCCGAAGATGCTGAGCGTCCCCGTGCCGGTGCGGTCGTCCTTGCGAATGCCCTCCTCGCGGATGGTCCTGAGCAGATCGAGGTATTGCTTCATGCCGGTATTCGTTCGAGGTATTGATTCACGCCGATGCTCGCCTCAGGAATGCCGCCATGGCGACGCGGTCGTACACTTCATGCCGGCCTCGGCCCCGCAAACCGGTTCATCCGATACGCCATGACGACCATCGCCGCACCCGCCCCGATCATCGGCGCCGACAGCACTTGCCCCATGGTGAGCCAGTCGAACGCGAGGTAACCGCCGGCGGCCGGGTTCAGGTGCACGTCGGGCAGGCGTACGAACTCCACCGTGACGCGGAATACACCGTAGAAGAACAGGAACACGCCGGATACGGCCATCAACGGCCGCGGCTTGCGGGAGAACCACCACACGATCGCGAACAGCACGAGGCCTTCCAGGAAGGCTTCGTAGAGCTGACTGGCATGGCGCGGGACACCGTTCACCCAGACCGCGTAGAACGCATCCGGGCTGACCGGCGCGCCCCAGAGCTCGCCGTTGATGAAGTTGCCGAGCCGGCCCAGTCCCAGTCCGGGCGCGATCCAGGGGGCGACGAAATCGGCCACCGCGACCGTTGGCCGGCCCACCTTGCGGGCGAACAGCGCATACGCGACGATGACGCCGATGAGCCCGCCGTGGAAGGACATGCCGCCTTCCCAGACCCTGAGTACGGACAGGGGATTCGCCACCAGGCCCGCGAATCCGTAGAAGAGCATGTAGCCCAGCCGCCCGCCGAGGATGACGCCAACGGCTGCGTAGAAGACCAGGTCCGAGACCTGCACCTGCGTGACCGGACTGTCGGCGCGGCGCGCCCGCGAGCGCATCCCGAGCCACGCCAGCACGAACCCGAACAGGTACATCAGCCCGTACCAGCGCACTTGCAGCGGGCCGATGGCGAGCGCAATGGGATCGAATTGCGGGTATTCAAACACGGGCGTTCAGTTTAATCTGCGCGCGGCGGTGGGGATAGCCCGATGCAGGTGACATCGGCCTGGCTGCGATTGCTGGCTTGCGTCGGTCGCTGGCCCGGCGCTCTCCATCAGCCAACCTACTCATACTGCTATAGTCGATTTCATGCCCAACGAACTCGCCTACGAAACCAGTCCTTACCTGCTCCAGCACGCCGACAACCCGGTGAACTGGTTGCCGTGGAACGAGGCAGCGCTGGCGTCGGCGCGGGATCAGGACAAGCCGGTCCTGCTGTCCATCGGCTACTCCGCCTGCCACTGGTGCCACGTCATGGCGCATGAGTCCTTCGAGGATGAGCCCACCGCCCGGCTGATGAACGAGCTTTACGTCAACATCAAGGTGGACCGGGAAGAACGCCCGGACATCGACAAGATCTACCAGACCGCGCATCAACTGGCCACGCGCTCGGCGGGTGGATGGCCGCTGACGGTATTCCTGACCCCGGAGCAACTGCCGATCCTCACCGGCACCTACTTTTCGACTCCCGTCTTCCAGCAGGTGCTGACCCGGGTGGAGAGCTTTTATCGCAGCAACCGCGAGCAGGCGCAGGCGCGGGGCGACGCGCTGCGCCAGGCACTGAACAGCATCAACCGTCCCGGCGGTGCCACGGCGGAGCTTGACCTGACCCCGCTCCACGAGGCGAGGGAGCGGCTGGGGGCGTCGTTCGATGCGCATTACGGCGGCTTCGGCGGCGCGCCCAAGTTCCCGCATCCGAATCATGTGGCCACGCTGTTGCGGGCCTGGCGGCGGAGCGACTCGCGCGAGGACCAACAGCATGTCGACAAGGGCCAGGAGCGCGATGACGAAGCCCTGCAAATGGCGACCCTCACGCTCGTCCGCATGGCCCAGGGCGGCCTCTTCGATCATCTCGCCGGCGGGTTCTTCCGCTACTCGGTGGACCAGCGCTGGGAGATCCCCCATTTCGAAAAGATGCTCTACGACAATGCCGAGCTGCTGGCCGTGCTGGCCGACGCCCACGCCGCCACGGGCGACACGTTCTTCGCCACCATCGCCGAGGAAACCGCCGGGTGGGTGATGGGCGAGATGCAGGACCCCGAAGGCGGCTACTACGCCACCCTCGACGCCGATTCCGAAGGCGAGGAAGGCAAGTTTTACCTGTGGACCGAACAACAGGCGCGCACCGCGCTGTCAGAGAACGAATATGCCGTTTTCGGGCAGTTATTCGGCCTGACCGAGCCGCCCAACTTCGAGGGCCAGGAGTGGCACCTTCAGGTGCGAAACCCCAACGGTGAGCCTGCGACCGCAAATGCAGATAACCCGGCCCCGCATGAATCGACCCTCGACCTCCTCGATTCGGCGCGGCGCAAGCTGCTGGCGCTTCGCGACCAGCGGATCCGTCCGGGGCGGGACGAGAAGATTCTCACCGGCTGGAACGGCCTGATGATCCGCGCCATGGCCCGCGCCGCGCGGGTCCTGGACCGGGAGGATCTGGCCGACTCCGCGACTCGCGCCGTGGACTTCCTGCGCGCCCGCCTGTGGCGCGATGGCCGGCTGCTGGCCTGCTACAAGGACGGCCGTGCGCGCTTCCCGGCGTATCTCGACGACTACGCCTTCCTCGCCGACGGCCTGATCGAACTGCTGCAGGTCCGCTGGCGCTCCGGGGACCTGGCGCTGGCCTGCGAGCTGGCGGACGTGATGCTGGCGCGCTTCGCCGATCCCAGGGGTGGCTTCTACTTCACCGCCGACGACCACGAGGCGCTGATCCACCGGCCCAAGCCGCTGGCGGACGAGGCCACGCCGTCGGGGAACGGCGTGGCAGTGCGCGTGCTGGTCTGTCTCGGCAACCTGTTGGGTGAGACGCGGTACCTTGAGGCGGCCCGGCGCGCGCTGGCGGCCTCTTGGCCGATGCTGGAGCGCTTCCCCGAGGCCCATGGCACGCTGCTGAACAACCTGGAGCTGACCTTGGACGAGCCAGAGGTGATCATCATCCGCGGCCAGGCAATGCATGACATAAAGGAGTGGAAAAACCACGTCGATACAGGGTTTCATCCGCGGCGGCTGAGCTTCGGGATACCGGCAAGAGAGACCGATCTGCCCGGCGCACTGGCGCAGCGGGCGCCGCGGGGCGATGTGGTGGCCTATGTCTGCCAGGGCACGCACTGCCTGGCGCCGGTGACGAAATTCGAGGACCTCCCCTGAATTGAGGCAGCCGTCAATCGGAAATAGTCAGCGCAATCACCAGAAATTGCCCTTTATCTTTCTGCATATACAATGCTAGAAATCAAAAGGCCACAAATAGACCGGAATGAGCACAGCGCAATCGAATCCGATCATGCATTTCATCGAACGACTACAGCAGGAAGGCGGTCTGAAAGGGACCGACATTGCAAACATTGCCGGTGTCTCCAGGTCCACCGTGTCCCGCTGGGTTAGCGGCCGAAAAGCGCCGCACCCGGATACGCAGTTGAAGATCTCGGACCTGTCCTACGTCGTCATGCGACTCAGCGTGTACTACGCCCAGGACGAAGTCCGCGCCTGGCTCTATGCGAGGCATCCGCAGTTGCAGGGCGAACGGGCCATTGACCTCGTATTCGACGACCGAACAGAAGAAGTTCTCGCCATTCTCGATCGTCTCGACGCCGACGCTTACATCTAAGGACGGCGCCGATGGCCCGCCTTCCCGGAGTCCGCCGCATTCGTGATCGGGCGTTGCTCGACAGGCTGGAATCCCTCGATCGGTCGTCCTGGGAAGGTACCGTCTGGCGATCGGTCCGCGAGGGGCGCGATCCACTCACTTGCTGGCGCTCGGGCGGACGCTGGGACGACGGCACCTTCAATGTCCTGTATACCTCGGAAACCCGCAAGGCCGCATTGGCTGAACGTCGGTTTCACCTCTACCAGGGACAACCCTTTCCGCCATCCAGGGTTCGATACGAACTCTACGAATTGAGGATTTCGCTCGAGGCCGTCGTTCGCTTTCGTGACATTGAGGAGCTGACGAGCACCGGCATCGACCTCGCTGCCTACGGGCGCTTGAGTTACTCGGAGCGGCAGAGCGAATACCCGTGCTCCCAGGAAATTGCCGAAGCCTGCGCGTTTCTGGGCGCTGACGGGTTGTTGGCGCCAAGTGCTCGAGACCCTGCTTCGAACAATCTCATCGTGTTCTGTGAGCAGGATAGCGATATCGCGATTGAGATCGTTCGTAATCATGGGGTCGTGGAGTCAAGCTCAAGGAAGCCCCCCCTCTGAGCTTTCAGCCCCTGAAACGCCATCTGCGGGGTCACGAGTGGGTGCGTTGCGAGTGCGCGCCTGCGTCCGCGTTCCGGCTACGCCTTGACAATTGCAAATTTCACACTTGCTTATTACTTGACAATTGCAGGCCGTCCAACGATTCAGGACCAGTTGCCCACCCAGGACCATGCCCGAGGCGCACTCCGGCGAGGGCATCTTCTTCAATTCCCGTGTGGCAGATCGGATGCAGCTTCGATCCCACCGCATCCAGTTGGAGTGGAACCGCGTCCGGCAGGTCGGGCAGGGATTTGCGGATGAGGTGTTCCGGGTATTTGCCGCAAATCATCCCGGGACCCGGATTCGGATTGTGAATGCCGATGCGAGCGTGGCTGCGATGATTCGGCACGTTGGGGGTATTGTGGCGTGAGGCCAAACATGGCCCGAATTTGCGGGGACAAAATCAAGACAATTGCGACCGTATCTGACGCATCCACACACTAGCATCTCTCCGGAAAGGGAAACCGGACTGGAGAAAAGCGATGCTGACAGCCTACATGAGGCACCTGGTATTGCGGCACCTCATCAACATTGCCGCACGAGTTCGCCACAACTCACCGACAAGCGAGAAATTGGCCACGTGGGTATTGGACGGCGCCGATCAGCTCGGTTTGCCGGGCCATCTTCGGAATCCCCGGGCAGGCTCAGGCCGTTCCAGGGGCGACGATCTCTCACCCGCCGAATGGGATTATCTGCACCAGGCCCTGGTCACCGAATACAAGGCGTCGAAGCGCGTTCGTGCCGATCGAACGGCGTTGCGGCTACGGTCTCTCGGGCGCTACATGGGGCTATCGCCAACGGATGTCGCGCTGCTGGAACTGCTGCTGAGCTACGAGACCCAGCCAGTGGTCGAATCCATGGTGGACGAAGTAGTTTGCCACCGGAGTTACGGCCGGGGTCACCACCAATTCTTTTCCGTTGCAAACCACGCCCTTGCCGATCTGCTGGGCATTTCCATGGGAACGTTGCGTCGCCGCCTGGCAGCGAAATCGCCTCTGGTTCGGTCCGGCCTTGTCGCGGTCGAAAGCGACGGCGATTTCAGGATGCTGGAGCGGCTCACGCGCCTGGCGCATGCACCGGCGAGCAGCGGTACCGATGTCCAGCAACTGCTGTTCGACGAGGCCCCCGCTGCGGAACTCGAATGGCAGGACTTCGACCATGTGGCTGCCGGCCGCGATCACGTCGAACGCCTGATAGCCGGTGCGCTGGAGCGTGGCGAACGGGGCGTCAACGTGATGATCTACGGCCCTCCCGGAACCGGCAAGACGCAGTTCTGCCGAACCCTCGCCCGTCGGCTCGGCATCACTCTGTACAGCGTCGGCGAAGCGGACGACGAGGGTCGCGAGCCGACCCGGGGCGAGCGGCTCCAGGAACTGCGCCTGGCGCAGCAGGTGCTCGGAGGCTGCCGCAATTCCATACTGCTGTTCGACGAGATGGAGGACCTTCTCTCCAATTCGCACGGGATGTTCATGAGCCTCCTGGGCATGCCGCTTTCGAGCCGAAGCAGGGCCGGCGGTTCCAAGGTGTTCATGAACCGGCTGCTGGAGCAAGCCGAGGCGCCCACGCTGTGGGCTACCAATTCAGCCAGGCAGACCTGCCCGACCATACTGCGGCGCATGATGTTCGCGCTGGAACTGCGTCAGCCGTCTCCCCGTGTCCGCACACGCATCTGGACCCGTCAACTCCAGCGCCAGGGAGTCGACTCCCGCGAAGAGGATGCGCAGGCGTTGGCCAGGGACTTCAATGTGACGCCAGGCGTCGCCGCCGGCGCCACTGCCGCAGCGCGGATCATCGACGGCGGCGACATCGCCACGGTTCGCCGCGGAGTGCACAGCCTGTCGCGCCTGCTGCATGGGGACAAACCTCCCCAGCGGGCGCCGGGCGAGTTCGATCCCGCGCTGATCCGGGCCCAGGCCGACACGACCGAACTGGCTGACCGGCTCGCCGAACAAGGCGCGCGGCGATTCTCGCTCTGCCTTCAGGGCCCACCCGGCAGCGGAAAGAGCGCATTCGTTCGATATCTGGCCGAACGGATCGGGCTTGAGGTTGTACAGAAACGGGCCTCCGACCTGATGTCCAAGTGGGTGGGAGACACCGAGAAGCTGATCGCCGAAGCCTTTGCCGAGGCCCGCGACCAGGAACACTTCCTCGTTTTCGACGAGGCCGACTCGCTGCTCTCCGACCGGCGATTCGCACACCGCAGGTGGGAGATCAGCCAGGTCAACGAGATGCTCACGTGGATGGAGAGCCACCCGCTGCCGTTTGCGTGCACCACCAATTTCGGCGAGCATCTCGATCCCGCGACGTTGCGGCGCTTCGATTTCAAGCTGCGACTGGATTATCTGGCCCCCGATCAGGCGGAAGCGGCGTTTCGCGTCTTTTTCGGGCTGGACGCGCCCTCGGAGGTCCGGGCGTTGCAGGGACTGACTCCGGGAGACTTCGCCGTCGTGCGGCGGCGCGCGGAGATCATGGGCCGATCGGGTGACGCGCATGCACTCGCCTCCATGCTACGCGAGGAGTGCGACGCCAAGCCTGACAGGCCGAGACGGATCGGGTTTGGGGTTCGCGGCGAGTGAAATGAGATACGAGCGGCTGAAAGACATCGTTGACCTGGCGATCCGCCTCCAGGGCGCGCGGGGCGGATTGACCATGGACGACATCGTGGAGGAGTTCGGCGTCAGCCGCCGCACGGCCGAGCGCATGCGCGATGCGGTCGAAGCGGCGTTCGGCCCGCTTCAGCCGGTTGAAACCGGCGACAGGCGCATCCACTGGCGCCTGGAATCGACCACACTGCGCGGTCTCGTTCGCATCACACCCGAGGAACTGGCCGAGCTCGAATCCGCGGCCGGCCGCCTGGACCAGGCAGGGTTCACCGAGCGGGCTGCAATCCTGCGAGAACTCGTGGCCAAATTGCTGGCGTTGCGTCGATTGTGGGACGCACAGACCCTGGGCGACGAACTGGAAGCGCTCATGCAAGCCGAGGGTTCGGCCATGCGCCCGGGACCCCGCTCCAAGATCAAACAGGGTCTTCTGTCGCTGTTCCGCGACGCGATCAGGGCCAATCGCAAGGTGGAATTCACCTACCTCGCAAGGACGTCGGGCCGACGCAGCCACCAGATCGTCGAACCATACGGCGTACTCTACGGCAACCGCGCCTACCTGGTCGGGCGCGCGGATTGGGCCGAAGATCAGCGACTCTGGAGCCTGGCGAACGTGAGCGAGGCTCAAGTTACCAGCGAATCGTTTGCGCGCGATCCCGAGTTCGATCTTCAGGATTTCGCAGAGCGTTCCTTTGGAGCGTTTCAGGAACAGCCGATGGACGTCGTGCTGCGGTTCGAACCGGGAGCGGCGCGAGATGCCGCGACGTTCCTGTTCCATCCCAGCCAGACGCTCGTCAAGAACGCAGACGGATCGTTAACGGTTCGATTCCGGGCAGGCGGCCTGGACGAGATGTGCTGGCATCTTTTCACGTGGGGCACGGGCGTCACTGTGGAGGAGCCAGCGGAACTGCGGCAGCGGCTGCAGCACATGTGCGCCGGCCTCGCCTCGCATCATGCCGGCCTTCCGGAAACTGACGGGGCTAATGGCCCTGATTAGTCAACAGGAACACCACTTGATCAATTCGACCTACCTGAGATGCAACGATGAAGAAAACTAGCATGGAGTCGCCGCGCCCGTTGAAGACCTCGCAAGGCTCGACGGCCAAACAGGCCCTTAAAACTCCGCACCCCCTGCAGGACTTGACTGGCATTCGTTTGCGGACAGCGCCTATTCCGGAGCAAATATACGACCACGTAATGAAGCGCGACGCCAGGATATTCGAACGCCTGGCCAAAGTCTGATGTGCCTTCACCTGCACATGCCCACTCGGCAACTTGTCGAAGAAAAGCACGATCGATTGGTCGAGCGATACGGCGGAAGTCTTGGGGTGCGCGATCAAAACGCGCTGGAGTACACGTTAGTCCGTCCGCTGAACGTGCTCCACTACAGTCAAGGCCAATGCAAGGATCTGTTCGATGCCGCAGCAGCTTTCGCGTACGGCATAAGAGCCAGCCATCCCTTCGTCGACGGCAACAAGCGAGCGTCCTGGTTGGCTATGCAAACCTTCCTTGTCGGCAACGGCGTTGACATTGCTGTCGACCCCGGTGACGCCGAGCAGTACATGGTGAGGCTTGCCAATCGCGAGATATCGGAAGAGGATGTTGCTGCGTGGTTGCGCGAACTACTGAAAACGGGAGATCCGGAGAATGACAGCGATTAACATTTTTCAAACCATCCGAGAAACGACACATCGAATAGAGCCGTTTCATTCGCAGTTTCTTGGCGATGCCTTGCGCGCAAGTCTGAAAGGAGACCGATCATTATTCGACGGCGTCTGGAATCTCTGCACTCCTGCGGATTGGGCGCCCCCAGAGAATGCAGAAGTAGCTAACGAATTTCCGCTGGAAGGAGCGCAGAGAATCGACATACTTGTAAGAGACGAGGAAACGGGGCGCATACTGGGCATTGAAGTCAAAACCTCTCGCGCCTCTGCACGTTCTGGGCAACTGGAAGGCTATCTTCAAGGACTGAGAAACAGAATCAGGTCAGACAACAATAAGATCGCGATTGCGTATCTCACCCCTTTCAACCGCAAGCATGCTGAACCAATCGTCGGTAATCAGAAGGCAAGTGCGCTTTCCACTGTACAGGTATTCGAAGAGTTCTACCGTTCTTTCAGTCAAGCACGCCATGTGAGTTGGCTTGACGTCGCAGATATCAAATGGAACGGCGGCGAGATCTGGACCCAACACCAATCCTTCGTCCGCGATCGAATGGCTGACCCAGAAAAGCTGAAGAAGTCGCTGGCGCGGAACCGGTCGTTTGACAAGTTCTTTAGCGCGGAGGCGGTGGAGGCTTTCTGGGATGCGCTTCCAGAAAACGACGGTGATGATGCCAACGATGGCGCGATAATCGACCTCACATCGTTTCAAGGAAGCCCTGCGGAACTTGTACGGGCACTCACAATTCTGATCAACGACTTTGACTGCGTTGCGTCCAACAAGGAAAAGAAAGACCGGTTCAAGGAGGAACTGTCTCGACGATTTCTGGAGGCGTCGCCGCACCGCGAGTTTCACAGAGCCATATTCAACCTGGCGCGCCGTTTCGGTCATGTCTGGGTGCAGGGGGAACGCAACTACGGTTTGCGGGTCGCACACAAAGATCATTCAAGTGGCGTTAGCCTCCTGACAAGTCAGAACCCAGATCGTTTGCTCATCGGTCAGCGGCGCTGAAACGAATGCCCGCCAATGCCTAGTCTGCCGGACTACCGGTTCGAGTAGTAACCACGAGCTAGCAGTCCGAATATTGCACAAATCTGGACTATCTGGCCCCCGATCAGGCGTGGGCGCAGTTTCAGTTGTTCGAGCTGGACGCACCGTTGTCAGTCCGCGCGTTGCCGGGACTGGCTCCGGGGACTTCGCCCTCGTACGGCACGCGGAGAACGTGGACTGATTGGGCGACGAGAATGGTCTTGCCGTTGGGCCAAGCGGGAATGGTCGCGAGCATTGCCAGGTGGCGCAGGATCGGCTCGCTGGAGATCGGCGGACCCGGTCTTGGGTCAGTCTCAAAATCGCAGTCCTCGGGCTCACAATCGCAATCCTCAGGTTCGCAACCGCAGTACCGGGGCTCATAGTAGCCGTCCCGCAAGGCCGAAAAGAAGCGGGGTTCCGCCCTATCGACCAGAAGAAGGTCCTTGCCAGTTGCCATGCGCCATGTGCGCCTATCAGACTGTTCAACCAACAGCAGATACTTCGGGTCCATGCTCTCCATTGGGCACACAATTGCTCGAATAACCAACATCCACCGTTGTACTTCCTTGTTTGCCATGGCAATCAGCCTCGATTTAGCCAGTCGGTCTGACCCGATTGCGTCCGCCGCACCCAGCGCCTAAAGCCAGACGTCGAACGACGATACGCTAACAGCCGTGTACGTCACATTCGGCCGCGAAAAGGGCCAAGGAATCGACGACGAATGACACGTACGGCGGCGCCGCTAACGCGACGCCCAAAGTCGCATGGGCCGACCATAATCCTCGGACCGTTGCCGGGTTGCAGTGGCAACCAAAATATTCAATCGCCCCTTTCTAAAGGAGAAAACCATGGCCCAATGTCAGGTCTGCCGCACTTCAGGCGGAAACATGAGGCAGTGCAAGTCTTGCAATCAGTTTTGGTGCCGCAATTGCGCTCGCCAGGGAAAAGGCCACTACCCCAAGCCGACGGCAGATAATGTATGCCCCTATTGCGGGAAGATAGGCAAGGTGGGGCCGATGAGATAGCTCGGAAGGCTCCCCAGGAAGGAGCTCCTCCACAAGGCCGAGCACTTGATTTATGGTGAGCGAGATCACTTCGCGCAATCCGCGTGACGGAAAAACCACTAAACAAGGAGGCTGACTGTGGACATTCGCAATCAAATGCGGGCATTGACGAAACGCTCTAGCCGTGGTCAACGTTACCCCACGTTGATTTTCTCGGTGTTGGTTCTGGTGCTGACCGCGCTTTCCACCCATGGCACGCTGGACGACTTTGCCAGCGAGCGCCTCACTGAGACGACGATCGAGTCGTTCGCAATATACGGGGTGGCGAGAACCCTGAACGCAGCCATTTCAGTGGTACAGAGTACGGAAGTGGAGTTACGCGTGGTATCCACCGGCGTCGGTGAGGCGCTCGACCCCGTTAACGATCTGATCGAGCGATTTTCAAACGTCATGATGTGGGCCCTCGGGTCGGTGTTGCTCCAGGGCGTTGTGCTGGCTTTCGTGTCGAGCACCCCCTTCAAATGGCTGTTTGCATTGATGGCGATAGTCACGTTCTCGACGCTGGTTGTCGTCTGGCGCAGGCAGTCAGCGGGCGCGCCAGTTGTCGACTCGCTCAACCGTTTTTCCACTATGGCGACACAGGCATTTGTTCTCGCGGCCATAGTGCGGTTCATCGTGCCGCTGTTCGTACTCGTCAGTTATCTTGCCGGGCAGGCGCTGTTGCAGCCAGACATCGACCGAATAAGCGAGGATGTTTCCGTCATCAGCGAGGAAGTAACCGGCGATGACCAGGAGATTCTCGATCAACTTGCGATAGAAGAAAGCAACCTTGATGCGCAGAGCGGGCTGGATCCGGAGTCCGCGGAAGAAACCGGCATCTTCGATCGGGCTCGCCAGGCGGCGGCCGGCATGATCCCCGATTTGAGCATGCCCGATTTCTCCTCAATGATTTCGAACCTCGTCTCGCAAGCGGCAAATCTGGCAGAGTATCTGACTCGGCTGCTGGTCCTGATCACGGTAAAGAACATAATTCTCCCGCTCGTGTTCCTGGCGATCGCACTCAAGGTCATCAAGCCCGTCACTATGCGCCTGCTGGCGATGACCTCGGCCATCGATCAAGATCTCAAGGACATCGCAGGGAAAACAAAGCAGATTGCAGCCAAGTGATCCTGGGAAAAGCCCGGACCGTGCCATGGCAGAAGCCGATATGATTGTTCGAGAACCATGACAGCCTTGATCGCCATAGGCATCATCCTCGCTGTTGTTGCTCTGGTCGCCCTTGTGCTGTTTATCTACCGCAAGTCGATCGAGCGCTATCAGGTCAATCCGTTCTCGCTCGGGAAATTCGCGTTTATCGCCGTTGCGGTGGCCATGGCGGGTATCGGTTGGTGGGCGTCCGAGCCGGGTGGCGGATATCTGCTGGATAGCGGTTTGAATACCACCGTTTTGTACATAGCCGCCGGCCTGATGTACGTCGGGCAAACGTTCTGGTTGATTCGCAGGACGAACATCTATATCGGGTTGGCCGCGCCGGCTTTCATGTCCGCCCTCTCGGCCACGATCCTGGCAATCATCGTTTTCATACTGCTCCATGGTTCCGGCCGCAAAAAGGGCCAGGGAAACGACGACTGATGACACGAATGGCGGCACCGCCCAAGGAGGCTTCAGGGCCGTAGGGCTTCGAGCGCTTCGCGTAGCCGAACGATTGCCAGCGTGACGCGTTTACTGTTGGCGCGCAGGTTCTCGAATGATTGTTGGCGCTCGCGGGAGTCGGTGCTTCTGAGCGCCTGCATGTAGTACGCGGAACCCTCCCGGCCGTCGGGGTCCCCCACATCGTCATCACCCTCCCCGGGCACCAGGACCGAGAGTACGTTCTCAAGCGAAAACGAACCTCGAAATTCGGGATGGTAGTACGTGCCCCGCACAACCGATAGCAGTCCGACCAGCCGCGCCGAAATGGCGGCGAGTTCCTCGGCTCGTTCGGGCAACGCCCTTGCCAGCGAGCTCAGCATAAATTGCTCAATGAACGTGTGCGCGTTGCAAATGGACCCCTCCGTTCCGACCGCTTCGATAAGTCGATCGGCAAGGTGCGGCCGCGGGTCGTCGTCCTGCTCATGCAGGTAGTCGACATGGGCCGGTTCCCCGCCGTTGCGTTCGGCATGTACCGAGAACAGGAACGGGACCGAGTCGTAGGGGCGGGTGCCGGCGAACCGGGGAATGGCCGGCAGGAAGGTCTCCAAGTCCAGATAATGAACCGGGGGCTCAAGCGCATCCAGCCTGGATGCGATGTCGCCGTGAACCACGGGCTGTTGTTCCTGAACGGCCCGGTAGACGATACGTTGCAGCGAGGTGAGTGGAAAATCCACCGGAATGTCCCGAATCTCCTTAATGCCACAAAATTTGAGCCTCCGGCGGCGATCGTAACGCAGCCCCGGAAGTTCGCTAATACCGTGGTCGGGCTCGATGTGATCGCGCGTGCAGTGCCCATGGGTCGGGCACTCACAGGGCGTAAAGCAATGATCTCCGGTGGCGATATCCGGCGTCTCCGCCCTGGCGAGCAGTGCCTGCATCTCCCGCGCATGCAAGCCGACACTATCCAGGAGTACTTCGGCCTGCTCGAACATGTCGTGCACCTCGAACAGCGCGTCTAGGTCGAGCCGCTTGCCGTCGTGGACATAGGATTCATCCAGGGTCATCACCGCCGCTTCGCAAACGTCCAGCCCGTCGCCGCGCAAGACGCAAAGCTGGAATGCTGTTTCAAGGACGCAGTCACCCTCGGGCCGCCTGGCGGACTTGACTTCGATCAGCCGCCAGCCACGGCCCGGCAGGCGTTCCATCACGTCCACCCGGCAGAGCAACCCCTGGTGCGCGAAAGCTGCCTTGAACAGGGCGGGAGCGGTGCCTTCCTCAAGGACCCTGCGCGTCTCCGCCAGTGCTTCATCCATATGGAGATGATCCGGCGCAACAAGATGCCCGCCCGGGTAGCGCTTACGGACCACCTCACCGACTTCGTGGCCGGTGTCGTAGATCTGCTGAAGTGAGGCATCGGGCTTCGACGCCAGGTCCGGGGCGTGGTAGTCGTACCAGAGGCGTAGGTCGCACTGGTAACCAGAGAGGACGCGGGACTTTGAGAGAGTCGCAAGATTGGCCATGTCGGCGACCCTTGATCCGGGAATGGGCTTCTTGACGAGCCCGCGTCACTCGATTGGCGAAAGATTCTCAGCCGTCAACGTAAAGCTGGCGGTCGCCATTCACTCGACCTCTACACCCACTTTCGCTTGCCTTTTCTACAAACGGGGCATCGACTTGAGACGCCCCCCTTCGCGCAGCCACCCATGCTGCACCGAATATCACCGCAGGTGTCGCACTTCATCATCTTTCCTCCGCCTTTCCTGCAGGTGGGGCATGGGTTTCTGCTATTGAAATTGGGCATGTTGATTACCTCGTTGCTGAAATTTGGCGTGCAGCGGAATCTTTGCTCAGCAACACGACAATCAGTGTCGTTCAAGAGGTGATTTTCTTGTAAACGAAAAGGCGTAAGACGAACTCGATCTGCAGAAACGGAAAAGGCAGCATTTTGCTCGGTGTTGACCCAACGGTTCGGGATCAATCTCTTCTCCGTCAGAGAAGGCGAGGAGAATTCAGAATATGGTTCGCGCCATTTAGGTTGCCACAGGTTGCGTCAGTGTTACGAGAACAGGAATGGGCAATGTCGCGTCACTGGCACGCGCCGTGCTCCGCTAAGGACGCATGGAACTCAGGCGATTCGAATTCCTGCCGGACGACGTTCAATCGTATCTTCGAAACCTCTAGATTGGTTTGATTGTGGGCGGAGCATTTACCATCGCCCTATCGGCGCCAAATTGGTACGCGCTAGGATTGCAACTATTTGATTTTCAAGCACCATGGCGCTTAATTGGACAAAAGATCCATAAACGCAAATTGACCGTGATTCCGGGCGCCGGTACGCTTTGCACATGATCGGGAGGGTCCTGGTCATGATGAGAGCAGCAAATGTCACGTCCCAACCCAAACCAGAAACCGGGAGCGCTACCGCCGGATTCGGCAACGCCGCCGGATCTCGCCTCCGGCTGGATTCTACAAGGTTTCCAGCAGGTCAATAGCCGGATTGATCGTGTCGATAGTCGGATCGATCGAGTCGATAGTCGGCTCGATCACGTTGTCAACAGACTCCGCAGAGTCGAAAACATCTTATGGATCGCTACAGGTTGCGTCATCATCATGACGGCCATTGTGGGCTATGTAGCGTCTCTGGCGCGCGACGTGCTCCTTTAAGGACAATAACGGAGGCACACTAATGGATTTCCTGCCCATGCTGATCGGCTGCCTTCTGGTGTTCGTCGTGGGCATGCTGCTCTTCGTCATGGCAAACCGAGCCGAAAACTCGGACGCCCGCAAGCCCAGGTCCAAGTCATAGGCCCTCCATCTCGACCTCGGCATTGAGGTCGAAGGCTTCAGGACCCCAGGGCTCCCAGCGCCTCGCGCAGCCTCACCATCGCCAGCGTATCGCGCTCGCAGTACGCACGCAGGTTGTCGAACGTTTGTCGGCGTTCTCGGCCGTCTTTGCTCCTCAGTGCCTGCATGTAGCTGGCGGAAGCGGCCTGGCCATCGGGAATCTCAAGGTCGCCATAGCCCATCCCGGGCACCAATACCGGAAGAACGCTCTTGATCGAGAACGAGCCTCGAAACTCGGGGTGGTAGTAGGTATTCCGCACGACCGGAAGCAAATCGAACAGCCGCTCCGCAACGGCGGTGAGTTCTGCGGCCCGTTCGGGTACCGCCACGGCCAGCGAGTTCAGCACCGTTCGCTCGTAGCTCGAGTAGGTGCAGATGGATCCTTCCGTTCCCACCGCCTCGATCAGGCGGTCGATAATATGCGGTCGCGGATCGTCATCCTGCTCATGCAGGTAGTCGGCGTGCGTCGGCGCTGCGCCGTCGCGCTCGGTGTGAACAGAGAAGAGAAACGGCACGAAGTCGTAGGGACGTGTGCCTGCGAAACGGGGAATCGCCGGCATGAAAGTCTCGAAATCCAGGTAGCGAACAGGGGGCGTTAGCCCGGCCAACATTGAGGAAATGTCGCCGTGAACAACGGCCTCTTGGTCCCGCACCGCCCGGTGCACGATATGCTGTAAATCAGTAAGGGGAAACTCTTCCGGGATGTCCCGGATTTCCTTGATGCCCGCCTCTTCGAGTTGAGCCCGGAGGCCGCCGTGCAGCCGGGGCAGTTCGCCGATGCCGTAGTCCGGATAGACGCGATCGTGCGTGCAGTGAGCGTAGTACGGGCAGTTGTAGGGTGTGAAGCAGTGGTCTCCGGGCAGGATGTCCGGTGGGGCACGCCTCCCGAGCACGGCCTGCATTTCCTTTACGCCGACGTCCACGGCGTCCTGCAGCGCCTCGGCTTCCGCCAGCAACGGGTGCCGCTTGAAGAGTGCGTCAAGGTCGAGTCGAATTCCGTCGTAAACATACTCGCGATTGAGCGTAATGACTTCCGCTTCGCGAACGTCGAGACCGGCGCCACGGAGTACCCATAGCTGAACCGCAAGATCGAGAACAAATGTGTCCTTGACTCTGGTGGTGGACTTGACCTCACCCAGTCGCCAGCCACCATCGCGCAGCCGTTCGAGAATATCGGCGCGGACCAGTACGCCCTTGTGCCGGAAGGCCGCTTCGAACAGTGCAGGTGCCGCTCCAGCCTGGATGACCTTGCGAGTTTCCTCAATTGCTGCGCGCGAATGCCGATAGTCGTGCCCGACAGAGTGGCCACCGGGGTAGAGCTGACAGGCGAGCGTCCCGACTTCGTGCCCAGTGTCGAAGACCGCTTGCAACGTTTCGTCGGGCGGCGAAGCCAGATCGCGCTCGTAGCTTTCGTACCAGAGCCGCAGATGGCATTGATCGCCGTAGAGGTAACGGGATTTGGAAAGACTGGGCTTATACGAAACCAAAATTAATTTCTCGCGGAGTTCTCGAGCCCAACCGGATGTCCCGTTTTCGCTCGACCAAAGAATGGGTAGTTTCGAAACGCGGTCCCGTCAGCGCTGTCAATCCTGGCCGCCTTCGATTTCGTTTATGACGGGAATAGCCTTGACCGCAGTGTCAAGTACGGCGTCAACGAAATAGTCGGTGATTTCACCTTCACGGGCTTTAAGTTCCTCGAAAAGTTCGGGCACAAGACTGTTCCAATGGCGCATTCGATTACGCGTCCATTTCCATTGCGGCCACCAGTCGCTCCTCTTGCCAAGTGCAAGTTCGGTCTTGAGTGCCTTGTGGAGACGCTTCCGGCGATCCTGCTCGGCATCTGTCATCTTGCTCAATGGCTTTGGGGAACGTACGCCGTAGCACCACCTATTTGGTCCGTGACTGTCAGCCTCAAAGGAAATCCACGTGCGCCCCTTGGAATCCAACCCTCTTCGTGTCTCGTATCTCACCCACGATTTACGGTAGAGCCATAGTCGAGTGCAGTTTCTTTTTTCGACGTCGTACCTGCATCCAACCTCAATGTCGTGTGAATAGTCGGGAATCCTTTGCTTCGCCTTTTCCTCAATACAACTCCGAAGATGTTCCAGAAAGTTCTTGCAGATTTTGTCCCGTACGGCGGGCCATGATTCGTACACGGCCTGGGCGACAGCGAGACTGTCCGAATTGGACAATAGATATTCTTCTACCGCGCGGGCTTCACTATCGGTCGTCATGTGATGATCTCCAAAGGTGCGTTGGCAAAATAACAGGGCGTCGCGCAGAAACCAGCGCAACCGCTCGACTTGACAATTCTGGTAGCACTCCGACAGCCAGTCAGTAAGCGACAAGGAATCGCGAAACGCCTCATAAGCGCCCAAGAAAGCTTCCTCGTCGCTCACCGTTTCTACCTTGTCATGGTATGACATGACGAGGAAGCGCCCCGTCCATTGACCGAGGTCCTCTGCAGGCAAGCTCCAATCCGATGGAGCCTCACCGGCGGGCGAGAGGTAGATCAGCAGGAATCGCTCTTTGTATTCCCTCGCAAGGTGTTCGAGGTAGTCCCGCACCTGGTTCTTCTGGTCGCCAGCATACGGTTTGTTCTCGATAGCAAGACAATACCCGCCGCCGCCGGGAATCCGCACGTAAACATCGATACGCCGCTGATCCGAGATTACACGTTCCACCGAGACTCTGGCGCCGTCCAAGCGCAAACCGGCCCAGCCTTCCGTTACATTCAGATTGCCCAGAAGTGCCTTCAGGAACAACGGACCCTGGCCATGGCTCGCGCGAGGGTTCAGCAAGTCGGCAATGATCCGCGAAAGCCCGAGTTCGTCGGTACGCACGTAATCCAACACGTTAAACCGGTACGCCAGATGCCTATTCAATTCGCGTTCAAGGTCCCTTGCAGCATCCAACTGCGGTTTCAACCCGTTAAAAAGTTGCTGGTATCGGTGCATATTGTTCTCGCGCGCGTCGTCCATTCGTGCCCCAAGATTCGAAAAGAACTGTTGCATCTCCATAGCGTCGAAGCGTACCGTACACGTCTACCGGCGGGAACCGGTATCACTTCGTGCTGACTCGCTCGGATCCGTTAGGTAAAGCCCTGCCAACCTCCGCGCCTCGTCCGCAAACTCCGCCCTTAGCGATTCCGGCCCCACCACCTCCACCAAACTCCCAAACCCCGCCAGCCACCAGCGCAACTGCGCAGTATCAGGCACCGTCGCCTCCACCAGTACCCGCCCGTCCTCCTGCACGGTCGCGCGGTGATCGGGCCCCAACCGGCTCTCGGTCAGGTGCGCGCCAGCACCCGCGTCGAACAGCGCCCGCAGCTTCAGTTTCGCGTCGCTGGCGGGATACGCAAACGAACCATCGTCACCCAGATGATCGGCGAGCCGAAAATCCGGCGGCGTCTTTACCGATTCGTCCATCAACCGCGGCTCGCACATCCGGTGCAGCACATAGTGGCGGATGTCTTGGTACTTCCATGACGTAGCGACCAGGTAAACGATGCCTGTACGCACCACGATGCCCAGCGGACTCAGCACAATGGCCTTCGAGTCCTTCTCGTACTTGCCGCGGTATTGCACCTCGACCTTCCGATTCGTCATCAGCGCTTCGTAAACCGCTTCCTGCACGTTGGGCGATATGTCCGGCGCCGTCAGCGTCGGCCCCTGCGCGATGATGACCGCCCGGTCCGTCCAGCGCCCCAGGTCGGTGCCATCGAGAATGCTCTGGGCATGGCGGAAGTAAAGTTCGAGCCTGGGTAATGTCGAGGGCGGCATGATCGGGCGAAGGTATTCGGCCGCGATGCTCAGCACGAACGCCGTGGTAGCGCCCATCGCCGGGATCTGCGTCAACGCGTGTGGTTCGATCCAATACCAGTAGTTGGTGCGTCCGCGAGTCTCCGAGGTGATTGGAAACCGCTGGGACAACTGCTCCAGACTGCGTTGGATGGTGCGCCTGGTGACGTCGAAGTCCGGATTCTTGTTGCGCAACCCGTCGAAAATCTGTGACGTGCTCTTCCCGGGGAGTCCGACAGGAATGGCCGAAAGCATCGCCAGGTGGCGCAGCGTTGTGTCCGTGGTGGTCCTTTGAGGCATGGGAGATTCTTCAGCGTAAGACAAGGATTGCCAGTCCAGCGTGGCGTAGGGCCAATACTGTCACGGCAATGCGACATATGTGGACGCATAGCGAGAAGTTACATCGAATGAATCCGCGAATGAGTATGACGCGTCGGTCCGCGCGCGCCCCCGAGCGCGACCGCCCTTGTCGCATGACACTGCGATGCTTGTGCAAAGAAGCACTACGAAGTCCCCAGGAAAAAGTAAGCCGGTCGCCGCGCTCAGAACATGAGACAGCCCCCCCACTCCAAAGAAGCTGAACAAGCCCTCCTGAGCGGCATCATGCTCGACCCCCGAGCGTGGGATCAGGTAGCGGACAAGGTCTCTGCAAACGACCTCTACCGCGCAGACCACCGCCACATCTTCATAGCCATCGCCGAAGTCGTGGAACTGGGGCAGCCCCCTGACGCTGTCACCGTAGGGGAACACCTGTCCAAACAGGGGTGCCTGAAGGAAGCCGGAGGCAATGCCTACCTGGCCCGGATGGTTGGGAACTCCGCTGGCGCTGCGAACATCCGGGCTTACGCGAAAATCGTGCGCGATCGCGCCATGCTGCGGCGACTCATCGAGGCCGCCGGGGATATCGCCGCAAGCGCGTTTGAACCCAGGGGACGGGAAGTCACCGATCTCGTGGACGAAGCGGAACGCCTGATCTTCGATATCGCCGATCGGGGGCAACGCACGGGCATCGGTTTTGAACCGGTCAACGAGTTGATCGGGGCGAGCCTGGATCGACTGCAGGAATTGAGCGACCGCCAGAACGACATCATCGGCGTTGCAACCGGATTCAACGATCTGGACACGATGACCGCAGGGCTGCAAAAGGGCGACCTGGTGATCATCGCGGGACGACCCTCCATGGGCAAGACGGCGCTGGCGCTCAACATCGCGGCGTGCGCTGCAACCAGGAACCGGATTTCCACCGGCATTCTCAGCATGGAAATGTCGAAGGAGCAGATCATGTTTCGGCTGATCGGCTCGATGGGCCGCGTCAACCAACAGTCGTTGCGAACCGGAAGCCTGTCAGATGCCGACTGGCAACGGATCACAAAGGCGCTGGACGAACTCAACGACGCGCCGCTCTTCATCGACGACGCGCCGGCGCTGAAGCCCACCGAGGTGCGCGCCCGCGCCCGGCGCCTCAAGCGCGAACACGACCTCGGGCTTTTCGTGGTGGACTACCTGCAGCTCATGCAATCCGAAGGCTCCAACGAAAACCGAACCACCGAAATCTCGCGCATTTCGCAGTCGCTGAAGAGCCTGGCCCGGGAACTGAACGTCCCCGTCATCGCGCTGTCTCAGCTCAATCGCAGCGTGGAGCAGCGTACCGACAAGCGGCCCATGATGTCGGACCTTCGCGAATCGGGGGCCATCGAACAGGACGCCGACGTCATCATCTTCATCTACAGGGAAGAATTCTACGACAAGGAAACTCCGAATAAGGGATTGGCCGAAATCATCATCCGAAAGCAACGCAATGGCGACACCGGCACCGTGAAGCTGGTCTTCAAGGGAGAATTCACCCGGTTTGAAAACTACATTCGGGAGGATTTCGGGGATGGCGTTTATGGTTGAGGTCGGCGCCTCCCTTCTGGTCCTTGAGAAACGGGTCATTTCACATAGGTTCGGTCCTTGAATCTGCACCGGCCCAATGATATATACCATTGATATATACTTTTTTGGAGACGACCAGATGTCAAGAACCGCAAAGCTATTCTGGTCCGGACGATCCCAGGCGGTGCGGTTGCCGAAGGAGTTTCGGATGACGGGCGATGAGGTGCGAATTCGCAGACAGGGCTCTGCCCTGATTCTCGAGCCCGTTGCCTCCGACTGGGCCTGGCTGGAGGCTATTTCCGGCGAGTTCTCAAGCGACTTCTTCGCCGAGGGGCGCGATCAGCCCGAGCTTCCCGCTCGTACGCATCTGGACGAAACCTTCCGGTAATGCGGTTCCTTCTCGACACCAACGCCTGCATCAGCCTGCTCAACGAATCTTCGCAACCAATATGGAGGCGCGTGCGCCGACATGCGCCATCGGATTTCGGCATCTCGTCCATCGTTGCCTACGAGCTCTACTATGGTGCCTTCAAGAGCCAGCGACGGGATAGCAATGTGGCGTTGCTGGACCAGTTGGCGTTTGACGTTGTGCCCTTCGACGCCGGAGACGCTCGAACGGCCGGGGCCATCCGCAGCGATCTTGCGACCACGGGCCGGCCGATCGGGCCCTATGACGTGCTCATCGCAGCGCAGGCCCGCACGCGCGAACTTCTGCTGATCACCGCCAACAGCAGGGAGTTTGCGCGGGTCGATGGGCTTCGTTGGGAGGATTGGTCGCTCCAGGAGCTTGCGCCGTAGGAATTCACGGCCCGGTCTCCTGTTCCTGGTCGTCCGGCAATCCCAGGCGACCCTCAATGCGGCTCAGGCGGGTGTTCATTTCGTGCAAACGGTCATCGATAGAGGTGATCCTCGCACCCAGACCGGCTTCCACTGAGGCGATCCTCGCACCCAGATCGGCTTCCACTGAGGCGATCCTCGCACCCAGATCGGCTTCCACTGAGGCGATCCTCGCACTCAGATTGGTTTCCACTGAGGTGATTCTCGCACCCAGACTGGTTTCCAATGAGGTGGTTCTCGCATCAGAATTGGATTCGACGGAGGTGATCCTTGCGTCCAGCCGATTCTCCAGGGCATTGATGCGCCCGCTGAGAATCGCGAATCCGGTGACCGTTACCGCTATCACGGTAATGCCGACCGATACGGTTGCCCAGAATTCTCGACTCATCACGCTCGCCTCTCGATGACTAGGTTACCAACTTTTGCGTCCGATTGATTGGGCGCAGGGCGTTAGAGCGGTTCCGGCTCGGTTGTCGGTGCCCTTTCCGATGGATTCAGTATCGGGCAGCCTGTGCTGGACGAAAAGCGGTGAAATTGGGCGAATCGGCAAGATTGGGATTGAACGCAACTAGTGATTCAACAAGTGATTCGTCGCCGGACACTTCAGCGTGGCCTGGCAGCCTGCGCCGTAGAAAGCCGTATGGGATAATTCCTGCGTTTGGTTGTTGAGAAGTCTGGGATGCTGAGGAGATTTCGCCCGTACCACCCGGATCATTCGCCCGACGCGGCATCCGGGGCCGCCATCGCCCTGGGCATTGTCTCCCTCGCCCTGGGCGCCCTGACCCTGGGCGTCCTCGCGCTGAGCGCGTTCGCACCCCTGGCAGCCCACGCCGAACCCCTCCCCGTCACCCTCATCCACCTCAACGACTGGGACCGCATGGGCGAGGACAACGGCCAGGGAGGCGCCGCGCGGATTGCGGCCGTGGTCAACGCCGAGCGCGCCCGGGTCGAAGCCACGGGCGGACTCGCCGTGGTCACCTTCGGCGGCGACATGATTTCGCCCTCGGTGCTCTCCGGCATCGACCGCGGCGCGCACATGATCGATCTGGCCAACGCGGTGGGCTTCGACCTCGCCGTCCCCGGCAACCACGAATTCGACTTCGGGCCCGAGGTGCTGCAGGAGCGGCTGGCGGAATCGAACGCGGTGTGGCTGCTGGGCAATGTCGACTACCGCGGCCGGCGCGGGTTCCCGGGCACCGAACCCACGGCGATGATCGAGAAGGCCGGCTACAAACTCGGCTTTCTTGGGTTGCTGACGCCCGACACAGTGGAAATTTCGGCCGCCGGCGAATCCGTGACCTTCCTGCCGCAGGCGGAAATCGCCGCCGCGCTGGCGAGGGAGCTTCGCTCGGCCGGCGCGGACCTGGTCATCGCGCTGACCCATAACCGGACTGCAGAGGACACGGACCTGCTGCGCCGCGTGCGGGACATCGACGTCGTTCTGGGCGGCCACGATCACGAGCTGACGGCGTGGTATGACGGTCGTCAGGCCATCCTCAAGTCCAGGTCGCAGGGCCGCTATGTGGGGGTCCTGAACGTCGTGCTCGACCGGGTCGGGGGTGCATCGGGCGCCGACACGTCGGTCGGGGATGCATCGGATGGGGACTCATCGGGCGTCGATGCGGCAGGCGGAAACTCGTTGGGTGAAGGTTCCACAGCCGAGCCCCGCATCACCTGGATCCCCAACTACGACCTGCGCTCCACCGCCGGCGTCGAACCCGACACCGAAGTCGCCGCCATGGTCGCGGGCTACGAGGCCCAACTCGACCGCGAACTAGGCCAGGTCATCGGCCGCACCGAGACGCAACTCGATACCCGCGGTCCGGTAGTACGCAGCGGCGAGGCCGTATTCGGCAACCTGGTCACCGATGCCCTGCTGGCCGCCACCGGCGCCGAGGTCGCCATCACCAACGGCGGCGGTATCCGCGGCGGCCGGGTCTATCCGCCGGGCACCGAACTCACTCCGCGGATGCTGCTCAGCGAACTGCCCTTTGGAAAGGCCACCGTTGTGCTCGGACTCACCGGCGCGCAGCTCACCGAAGCGTTGGAGAACGGCGTCAGCCGCGCCGAGGAGAACGACGGCCGCTTTCCGCAGGTGGCTGGCCTGAGTTTCGCTTTCGATGTGCGGCGGCCGTCGGGCTCGCGAATCACGCGTGTCGAAGTCGGCGGCGCGCCGCTCGAGCCCGGCCGGGTCTACCGCGTCGCGACCAACGACTTCATGTACACGGGTGGCGACGGCTACACCGCGTTCGAGTCCGCCGAAGTTCTCATCGATGCCGCCTCGGGCGACACCATGGCCAACCACCTGATCGACCATGTGAGGGCAGCAGGCACGGTCGCGCCGGTCATCGAGGGAAGGATCATCCGAGAGGACTGATTGCGGCGCGCACAGTCAGAGGAATGCGATAGTCGGGGCATCCCGGCCTTGCGTCCATACCGGTATTGCGAACTGTATGAGTCAGGCGCATTTCGGTCATTCTTGGCTTGATTCGGGAACGAAACCGGCCTGGTGACCGAGCCGGTCAATCCGGTCGATTGCCATTATTCCCGCCAATCGGCGGTGGTATCCTGAATCCATGCAATGCACGGGGAGGGACGCAACGATGACGACGTTCAGTACCATTCGAACCAGTTGGCCGCACCGGTGCGCCACCCTGTTGGCAGCACTCCTGGCCCTGCCCTCCGCCGCGCTCGCCCACCACTCCCGCTTCGTCTACGACACCAGCGAACTCGTGGAGGTCCGGGGCACCATCGAGTCGGTGTTCTGGCGCAATCCGCACGTCATGATCTCGGTGCGCGGGACCGGCGAGTCCGGCCAGCCCGGCGAGTCGGGAGAGGAAGCGGTCTATCAACTCGAAGCGGGGCCGGTCAACGCGTTTGAGCGCGCCGGCATTTTCGAGGACGCCGTGATCGTCGGGGCGCCGGTCACGGTGCTGGGCTTCGCCTCGCAGCGCAACGCACATGACATGCAGCCGGTGCGCCTGGACTACGGCAATGGACGCAACGTGGTGCTATCCGACGAATGGGCAGTGAGCCTGGGGATGCTGGACGAGGCTCATGAACGCGCCGCCATCGATCCCGCACAGGTCGCGCGCGCCATCGAGGAGGCGGACGGGCTGTTCAGGGTCTGGGTCAACACCGGCCGAACCTACATCGACCGCAACCTGCCGTTGCGACCGGCGGCGCAGGCGGCGAAGGACGCCTGGGATCAGCCCAGCGACGACGTGGCGCTGCGCTGCGACCCCGCCGGCCTGCCCGAAGCGATGGTGAGCCCCTTCCCCGTCGAACTGGTGGACAACGGCGACACCATCACCGTCCGGCTGGAGGAGTGGGACAACGTGCGCACGATCTTCATGAACCCGGAGGCGGCGCCGGCCAACCCCGAGCCCAACCGGCTGGGCCACTCCGTGGGCCACTGGGAAGGCGACGAACTGGTCGTGACCACCGACCGCATCAACTACCTGTTCCTCGACGACCGCGGCACGCCCCAGTCGGAGGCCGTGGAGATCGCCGAACGTTTCGTCATGAGCGACGACGAGACCCGCATGGACTGGCATGCGACGCTGGTGGACGACAACACGTTCACCGCACCCGTGCGGCTGCCGATCATGCACTACGAGTGGGTGCCGGGGGAGCAGATCAAGGTGTACGACTGCACCGTGTCGGAATAAAAACCGCACCAAACTCGTGCTGATCGCCGCCGACAGCAGCGGATTTGCGCACGTCGATGGACCTGGCCCGGAGAACGGGTCGCTCTGGGAGGCCCCTGATCCACAATAGGCGACGTTCCCTTACCTGATGCCGCCTTTCGGGAGCATTCTCGCGCTTCCGGCAGTCCAACGAAGTACAGTAGCGTGCAGCAGTCCGGGGGTGGGCGGAACATGGCGATCAGCGCATTCGATCTGTTCAAGATCGGTATCGGTCCTTCCAGTTCGCATACCGTCGGTCCGATGCGGGCGGCGTCGATGTTCGTCGCCGACCTGCGGGACGCCGGCGTGCTGCGGGATGTCGTGCGAATCGGCGCCGAGATGTACGGCTCCCTCGGCGCCACGGGCCGCGGCCACGGCACGCCGAAAGCCGTGATGCTGGGCCTTGAAGGCGAGCGGCCGGAGAGTGTGGACGTGGGCGCGATTCCCGAACGGATCGAGGCGATCCGGCGGGATGGGACCCTGCGGCTGAACGGCGACCACCCCATCGCCTTCCACGAGAAGACCGATCTGCTGCTGCACCGGCGCAAGGGCTTGCCGCTGCATCCCAACGGGATGCGGTTTACGGCCTATGGCGCCGGTGGCGGGGACGACGCCGGAAACAAGCAACTCCTCACCCGGGTCTTCTACTCCGTCGGCGGCGGTTTCGTGCTGGATGAATCCGGCTCCGGCGTCGGTGCGATCGTCGAGGATGTCAGGTCCCTGGTCTATCCCTTCACTACCGCCGCCGAACTCCTGGCCCACTGCGACGCCTCGGGCCAGGGCATCTCCGACATCATGCTCGCCAACGAGCTTGCGTGGCGTCGCGAGAGGGCCACCCGCTTCGGCCTGCTCAAGATCTGGGAGGCGATGCAGGAATGCGTCGACCGCGGCTGCCGCAACGACGGCGTGCTGCCGGGTGGTCTGAAGATCCCGCGGCGGGCGCCGAAGCTCCACGGCCAGTTGCTGGCCAAGCCCGAGGCCTCGCTGTCGGACCCGCTCACGGCGCTGGACTGGGTCACGCTCTATGCGCTTGCCGTCAACGAGGAGAATGCCGCGGGCGGACGGGTGGTGACGGCGCCCACCAACGGGGCGGCCGGCATCGTGCCGGCGGTGCTGCACTACTACGCCCGCTTCGTGCCTGGCGCCAACGACGACGGCGTGGTCCGCTTCCTGCTGACCGCCGCGGCCATCGGCGTGCTGTTCAAGGAGAACGCCTCCATCAGCGGCGCCGAAGTGGGCTGTCAGGGCGAGGTGGGATCGGCCTGCTCGATGGCGGCCGGCGGGCTGGCCGAGGTGCTGGGCGGCACGCCACGGCAGGTGGAGAATGCCGCCGAGATCGCCATGGAGCACAACCTGGGGCTGACCTGCGATCCGATCGGCGGCCTCGTGCAGGTGCCGTGCATCGAGCGCAACGCCATGGCGTCGATCAAGGCGATCCACGCCGCACGGCTGGCCCTGCGCGGCGACGGCAAACACTTCGTCTCTCTGGATCAGGTCATCAAGACCCTGCGCGACACCGGCCGGGACATGAAGGACAAGTACAAGGAGACGTCGCGCGGCGGACTGGCGGTCAACGTGATCGAGATTCCGGTGAGCGTCGTGGAGTGCTGAGCGAGCCGGTGCGGTCGAGCGCCGAGCGATCTGGTCCGGTCGAGCGCCGAGCGTTCTTGCGTAATCGGAAATTGGCGCGACGGGGCGCGCAAAACTGGCCGAAACAGCCAGAAACCAAAGTGATTGCCGGTCAGGGTTGAGCTACCATTGTGAGTATGGCGGGCGACACGAATTCAGAACGGCAGCGGACACTCACCATCGTCGGTTCCGTGGCGGGCACGGTTCTCGCGTCCACAATCGCGATAGCAACGCTCATCGTCATGCAGATGGGTGCGATGCGCGCGTCCATGAGCGCCGAAATCCAGTCGGTACACTCGGCGACGAGCGCTGAAATCGAGTCGTTGCGCTCATCGCTGAGCGCTGAAATCGACTCGGCACACTCGGCGACGAGCGCTGAAATCGAGTGGGCACACTCATCGCTGAGCGTTGAAATCGAGTCGGTACACTCATCGCTGAGCGCTGAAATCGAGTCATTGCGCCGGTCGATGGATGCTGGATTCGAGTCTGTGCGCCGGTCGGCGGCAGAAGAACACGCGGCGATAAGGAACCTGTTCGCGACGGAGCTCGATGCCGTGCGGCGGGCCGCAAGTGACGAGCATGCTGCACTGCGGGGCGACATTGCGGAGATTCGCGACGATATCAGCGTGATGCGCTCCGATCTTGCCGACCTGAGGGAGCGCACGGCGCGGCTCGAGGTTCATGTCGGCGTGCCGGCGGAGAATCGCTGACGCTTCGATTGTTTCCGCGGAAACATTTGGAGGCGCGGAGACGGCGGGCAGCCCGTGGCAAAAGTCGCGCGAGCACCGAGACCGGCGAGCCCCCCGAAGCCCCCGAGGAAATTGGCGACGGGGCGCGCAATGCCCCGGTCGCTGCGGCGTTACCGGCGGCGCGCCGGCGCCTGGGGCCTCAGCGCCGACTGCGGCAGGTCCGCGAGCGAGAGCACCAGCCGGGCGACCTCAAGCTGGCGGCTCACGCCGAGCCTGTCGAAGATCCGGTACACGTGCCACCGTACGGTGTTGTGTCCGCGACCGCTCGCCTGAGCAATCTCCCGCACCGTCAGGCCTTCGGCCAACATCACCGCCACTTCGCTTTCCGCGGGCGTGAGCCCGAGCATCGCCTCCACCGCTGCCGCGTCGATTCGCACCTTGCGCCGCGGATCGACGACGAGCACGAACGCGGCCACATGCCGGGGACGAAAATCCGTCTGCGGCTGCTCCACCGGGCTGATGTGCACCAGCAGCGGGGTTTTCCCTTTCGGGCGGCTCACCCTCATCGAGCCGCCCGCGCCCCGCACCGGGTAGGGCGGAATCGCCCGCCCCACCAGCCGTTGCAGCGTCACGTCCTCCTTCGGCTCGCGGGCGCGCAGCACGGCGTCCTCGTCGAACAACCCCTCGCCCCGGCGCAATAGCGCCAGCGCAAGGTCGTTCGCCGCCCCGATGCGCCCCCGCCGGTCCAGCACGACGACACCGGCGCGGTTGTTCTCCCGAAGCGCCCCCAGCGACTGCCCCAGCGCCTCGGCCTCGCCCAGCGCGTGGCGGACCCGCAGGAAATGGCGCAGGTGCGGAAGAAGCCGGCCGATCATGCGGGTCTGGGCCGATGACCAACCGTCCGCGTCCAGCGGATCGCCGACCGACAGGAAGATGCGGGAATTGTCCGGCCCGTCGAGGCGCACCTTCAGCGCGTTCCGGGCGTGCGACCGCGCCATGCCCTCGTTGTAGGTCGGCGACGTCTTCAGCTCCTGCTCGGAAAACAGCTCCCTCACATGCACGATCCGGCTGTCGGGCAGTTGCCACAGCCGCGGTACGTGTTCGTCGGTCGCGAAGAATCGCCCATAGTACTCCCGTTCCGCTTCCTTGTGGCGTTGCCCGCGCAGGCAGAACCTCGCGTACAGCACACCGGTGCTTTCCGCGCTGTCGTCGCGGAATGCAATCTGGTTGCCCATCGATCGACAGGCGACGTCGATCAGCCCGGACGTGCGGTCCCAGAGGCTGTCGTCGAGCGCGGTTTCGTGGAGCGACGCCACGACACGCTCGAACGCATCTTGCTGACTCATGGCGGCAGGTTCCTTCCCGGTTACCCCGCCCGAACCGCCGAGCTACGGGCACGCGCGGAAACGGTTCTTCGCGGTGTCAACGCCGATGACTGTCGCGCACGGCACGGCAGCCGGAATTTCAAATCGAGGTTAACCATGTTAACGACTCGCTCGCACCTTGCAAATGGATGGCACCTGGACACGAGAAGCACCGCGGTTCGAGCGCGCCGGCGTCAATCTCACGGCGCGCCGGGCCGTGAAACGGCAAAACAGGTCCCCGAACCCATGCATTTGCATGGCGACAACGCGACCGTCCGCTACCTAGAATTCCATGACATACGCATGGGTGGCGCGTGGCGTTGACGCGTACGAATTAGAGGACCGCGTCGTGCCGTACGGTTCCAGCGCGGTATGGTCCGGAGGCACAGCGCAGTTTCGCAACATGATCGAAGCCGTCGATCCCGACACCGGGCGCACGTATCGCCTGCGCATGGTCGATTCACCGTCGCGCGGCTACATTACCAGCGCTATCCGCCTTCGTCTTTCTGGCGAAGACCCCCAGCGGCCGGCTCGAACCAGCGCGACCATTTGCTCGCGCAACTCCGGTGGGTACGGTTTTCTTGTCTTTGGCATCGTGGACTCCTTTCATCGTGAGGTTCAGGTGTCCACGAAAGCGGGTCAAGCCCAATCGTGCTGACACCCAACAGTGTTGCGCATGTGCGTGCCGGACATTTTTCAATACCAAGGGAGACCGGTGATATCGATGAAGCAAGCTCATTCCATCGCGGCGCTGGTGGTAGCGTCAGCCATGACCGTTTCCGTTGCGGCTCAGGACCTGGGAATCCGGACAACCGTTGTAGACGACGACACGGTGTTTGTACTGCCTTCCGGCGATACAGCGCCATTGGGCACATCGTCTCTCGGTGGCGTGGACATTACGGTATCCGAAGTGTTCGGTGTGCGCCGTTACCGAGCGAGCATCGGGGACCGAACGTACACTGCCCATGTCGACGCCACCGGTTCACCGAGGTGGTTGGTCTTCAGTCCGGCACGTCAACGCTTCGAAGCCCTGTCCGGCACCGTTCGAGTGGAGCTGCGGGACAATTCAACTCTGGATCGATTGCTCCTTGAGTTGGGCGCGGTGCGCGGCAAGGCCTATCCGGCCCTGGGATTCGCGCTGATCGAACTGGAACCGGCGACCAATCCCGTCGATGTCGTCGATCGGCTGTCTGTCGATCCACGTGTGATCGAGGCAACTCTGAAATTGGAGCAGCACGAACGCGAGCCAGTGCCGGTACCGATGGAGGAAACGAGTTCAACAATTTCGCGAACGGTACCGCCTGTCGATGTAACCGACAAAAGTTCCCTGACCTCACATCTCGCCTATGTACTGAAAGGGGGCTATGGCGAATCCGGTCGCGACCCACTGGCGATTACAGCCCGCATCTTCAATCTCGGCATACTCCAGTCGCCGGGGCACTATCTTCGAATCTTCGTTGGCGGATCGGATCGGGAATCGGAGTGGACTCACGAGTCGCGTTACATCCCGACAATCGACGGGAAGGGTTCCTACGTGATGGAGATACCCATACCGCTCAACCACTTTCGACCAGACCAGACGTACTACGTGTACGCAAGGGTTTGGGAAGACAATGAGTACCGGACGAAAGCCAGGACCGGATTCTCGTTCGACAGTCTCATGCGCGTTCAGCACACCTGTATCGAGCCAGGACGAGGCTCGGTTTCCGGCATGACAGATCCACTTGAACCCTATCAGTGGTATCTGGAGAACACCGGTCAGTCGGCGTTCGCGGAAAACGGCGGCGCGGTCGACGAGGACCTGCAAATGGACGACGTTCTGGATGACGGTCCCACGGGCGAGGGTGTCCGGGTCGCGATCGTCGATACCGGCCTGGAAATCTGTCATCCGGACTTGAGGGACAACATCGAGACCGGTGCGTCGTACAATTTCAACGCGAACCTGCTCGAGTCCGCCTCGACCTGGTGGTACACGGCGGAGGTGACCGATCCGTTCAACAGCGCATCCACACGCGATCACGGAACCGCAGTGGCAGGAGTGATCGCGGCGGCGGCGAACAATGGCATCGGAGGTCGCGGTGTCGCACCTGACGCATTGCTTCGAGGCTACAACTTTCTGTCGGCGCAGTCGTCCATGTCCTATTTCGATTCGCTGGGCGCAAGCTCTATTGCGCCCAACTCCACGAACGTCGATATCTTCAATATGAGTTTCGGTGCAATACAGGACTTACCGAGCAACGTCTCCGCCGACCGCGAGTCCCTTTTCGCCCACGGGGCGAGCAACTTGCGGTCCGGGCTGGGGGCCATTTACGTCAAGGCGGCCGGTAACACGTTTCGCTCCTGCCACTCCATCCGTCGCGACGTCAACGCGCAAATCGGGTGCCGCTCCGCCATCGGAAGCCCCGTCGGCAACCTGCCGTACCTGATCGTCGTGGGCGGCTTCAACGCGGCCGGGGAGAGATCGAGTTATGCAAGTACCGGCGCGAATCTATGGATCACCGCCCCGGCTGGCGAGTACGGCAACGAGGATCCGGCTCTGGTGACGACGGACCAGATCGGGCTGCTTCGAGGCGATACCGAAGGCCTGTCGGACGACACCGCGCTCGAGGCTTCGGTGAACCCGGACGGCGACTACACCGAGAACTTCAATGGCACGTCGGCGGCCGCTGCAGCAGTCTCCGGCGCCATCGCGGTCCTGCTCGAAGCCGAGCCGCAACTGACCTGGCGGGACGTCAAGCATGTGCTCGCCAAGACCGCACGGCGAATCGATCCCGATCGTGCAGCGGTGGAGGAGAGCTTCGAGTTGGTTGCACGTACGCTGCAGACGGCCTGGGTCGTGAACTCCGCGGGATACGGCTTTCACAACTGGTACGGTTTCGGTGCGCTGGATCTCGACGCTGCCGTGGAATACGTCGAGACCTACACGCCGGACTCGCTGGGCACGTTTCGGCAATCCGGCTGGTTCAACTCAAGCGTCGCCATCGCCATACCGGACGAGAACGCCAGCGGCGTCACTCAAACGGTGACGGTGAATGGCCTGGCGGCGTCGGCGGATATCGAGGCTGTGATCCTGGAGGTGGATATCGATCATCCGTTTCCCAACGATCTCGGGATCGATCTCGTCTCTCCACGGGGGACGCGCAGCATAGTGAATCCTGCGTTCAATGAAACGCTGGCAATCAGAATGAGCGGCGAACCGCTCCGCTGGCGCATTCTGAGTAACGCCTTCTACGGCGAGAGCCCCGGTGGAAATTGGAACATCGAAATGTATGACGTCGCTGAGCGCGACACAGGCTCGCTGAATTCGTGGCGACTGCGTTTTTACTACGGGCAGCACCCCGAATAGACTTTGCCATCGATTTCGCAACCGACTCGGAAGCGCGGAGACGGCTGGCAGCCCGTGGCAAGAGTCGCGCTTTCACCGAGGCCGTCGAGGCGCCCGAGAGCCAGAGACCGGCAACTTACCAGAGCAGCAACCCCTGAACGCTGATGGCGTGATCGGGGTCCATGAGCTCGAACTCGTTGCGTTCGCCTTCCACGCTCATCTGTAGCTGCGTGCCGAGTTCCCAGCGCTTGCCCAGGCGCCAGCTCTGGAAGCCGCTGCCGGCCCGCTCCAGGCCGGAGTAGTAGGTGCCCATGCCCATGCCGCGGAAGGCATCCACGCCGTAGCCCAGTTCGGCGCTGAGGCGGGCGCCGGGGTTCAGCCAGGCGTTTGCGGCGTATCCGGGTGAGCCTGTTCCGTAACCCGGAGCGCCCACCCCATAACCCGGCACGCTCGCCGAATTCCAGAGCTGATCCAGCCCGCTGTTGGCCGCGCCCCAGGTGGGTGACAAGGACAGGGAGAGTCCCTTGCCCGGCTCGCCCGGATCCAGTCGGAGCGTTGCCCACGCACCCCACTCCTCGTAGGCACTGTCCTGGTGCGCCACCAGGCTGCGGGCATTGGCTTCAAGCGACAGACCCAGCACCGCGTCCGTGTATCGGATGCCAGCGCCAAGCTCGACGCCGCTGCCGGTCTCGGCGTCGCCGCTGTCGTGGCGCAGGCCGAATTCCAGGGTGGGTTCAATGGCGCGGTTTTCGCCCAGGGCGAACATTCGGGAGCCCTCGAGCAGGGCACGGACGCGGCCGACATTCGCCACCGCACCCGCAAGGCCGACGACCGTATCCGATGTCATCTGCACCCGCATGGCGTCCGAACGCAGGGCCAGTTCGTAGCCGTTTGCATCAAGGATCACGCCGCGGGCGCCCAGCGCGCCTACCCGCAACCCGGTGTCGGTGTCGACGACGGTGCCGGCCCGTCCTTCTGTCAGCCGCAGGTCGCCTTGGCCGTAGCCGAGTGCGCCCCATACGGAGAGCCGGTCGTTGAGCCTGTAGCGGGCGTAGGGATAGACGGTGGTAAGGGTCGTCTGGAGCAGTCCGCCGGCGGTTCCGGTTTGCGTTCCGGCGATGTCGTCGCCGAGCGCCGTGAAGGCGCCCGCGCCCTCGCTGAAGGCCACCGCGACGCCGGCCATCCAGCGCTCGCCCTCGCGGTCGATGCCCAGGGTGGCGGTGGCGACGTCGCCCTGCAGCGAGAGCGAGTCTTCGGCGCCGCTGAAGCGCGTGGCGGCGCCCTCGCCCCAGGCGGTCCAGGTGGCCCTGCGCTCGGCGTCTGCGAATCCGGCGCTGTTGCCGGCCGCGGACTCGCCAGTCTCGTCGTCCACGCCGAGCGCCCACTGGAACGAGGTGCCGGTCAGCAACTGGCGCCCGCTGACGCCACTGGACCGGTAACCGCCGGAAGCGTAGCCGCGGGACGGTCCCACACCGCCCGGGAGTCCAGATCCGATGACGCTCGGCACGCTCGATCCGGATATGCCATGGATGCCCGGTGCCCCGGCCTGCGTCGGGGTCGTGTTGCCGGAAACATCCAGCCGCCGGCCGGCGACGGTCACCTGCGAAGTCCGCGGACCCGACGCCGTCAGCCGCCCGCTGATCGCCTCCACCGCCTGGTCCGCCGCCGCGCGGCCGAAGCGCGCAAGCCACGCCTGGGGCAACGGGTCGCTGTTTTCGATGGTCCCGTAGGCCACGCCGTCGAGAATGTGCGCGCCGCCGGTGGCGTTGGAGAGCCGCAGGGTCATCCGCTCGCCGTGCTCATCGTTCTCGTCCTGCAGGTCGTCCAGCACCGTGATGCTGACCGTCCTGGACGTAGTGCCCAGCGGGAAGGTGACCATGCCGCTCTTGGGCGTGTAATCGATGTGCGCAAAGGCCGTGCCGTCCTGGGTCGCGTAGTTCACGGTCACCGTCCCTGTCGGCGTGCCGGAGAGCGTCACCACGAAATCCATCGTCGTTCCCGGCGTTTCGTAAACGGTGACATCGCCGACCGACAACATGGGCGAATCGCTGTTGTCGTCTTCGACCTCAGTGACATGCTGTGTGTACTCGGCCTCCGTCAGGCAGCGCACGCCGACCGTCTCGGTGGCACGGCAGTTGTGTTCGCCGATATTGGCACTGGCGAGCCCTCCGCCGGCCACCGGGCAATCCAGAAGACCCGACTCGTTTCCTGTGCACAACAGGTCATCAAGCAGGAACTCCAGCGTCCCCGATCCGAAGTTCGACTCCAGGAAACGGCCGCCGATGGGCTCGGAGTTGTGGTAATTCAGCGCCTTGCACACCACGCCCGCCTCTTCATCGGTCCAGTAGTCGTCGCAGACCGTGCCCCAGATGTACTGACCGCTGGTGTCCGGGTCCTCGGCGCAGATCTCCACGCGGCCTTCCTTGGGCGTAAAGCCGTCGGCCAGGCGGACATCGCCGTTCTCCGACATGGCGCAGGTCTCCGGCAGGGCCGCGGCCGTGGTGGCGCTGCCGTCGTTGGACCAGGGACCGTCGCCGTCGGCGTTGGTGGCCCGCACCTGCACGTCGTACTCGGTGCTCGGCGACAGGTTCGAGATGGATGCCATCATGCCCGTCTGGTCCTGCGGGCCGTTGAACCAGGGGCCGCTGGGCGCTTCCCGGTACTGCAGGTCGTAGCTCGTGATCGGCGGGCGTCCCGTATTGGACGGCGCCGTCCAGGAGACGTACAGAACCCGGGTGTTCCCCGCGATGCTCTCGACATCCGGCGCGGCCGGCTTCTTCGGCTTCTCCGTAACGTCGTTCAGGTTGATGGTCACCTGGATCGTCTCGGTGCCGCCGTTGCCGTTGTCGGACTCCACGCTCACCGAGTAGCTGCTCTGGGCCTCGTAGTCGTAGTTGACACCCGACCTGGAGCGGATCTGCCCGGTCGTGGAGCCGATCGTAAAGGAGCCCGAATCCGTGCCGCCCAGCGTGTAGGTGTGGTTGGCGCCATGATCCGAGGCGGTCACCGGCGAGCCGACATCGACCCCGGATCGCGTCCCATCGCCCACGTCCTCGTCGAAAGCGCGGATCGCGGCGCTGCCGATCTGCGGCGGATCGGGGTTGGTGGTGCCGCTGCCGGTGCCGGACCAGGGGCCGTCGCCGTCCGAGTTCGTCGCCCGGACCTGGACGTCATAACCGATGTTTCCGTCCAGACCGGTGATCGTCGCAGTTGTGCCGCTCCGGTTCTGCGGCCCGTCCTGCCAATCCTGATCCGTCTCCGTGCTCTTCTTGTACTGCAGATCGTAGCTGGTGATGGACGGGCGGCCGGTATTCGTCGGTGCGGTCCACGTCACCGAGAGGCTGTTCGTGCTGCCCTCAACCGACGACACGCCCGGAGCATCCGGCGCCAGCGGCTTCTCTTCCACGTCGGTGAGGTTGATCGTCACGGCGATGGTGTCGGTGCCGCCGTTGCTGTCGTCGGCCTTGACCGTGACCGAGTAGCTCGAGTCGCTCTCGCGGTCATAGTTGGTTCCGGAAACCGTGCTGATCTGCCCGCTGGACGAGTCGATCTTGAACGAGGCCGCGTCCGTGCCCTCCAGCGAATATTCGAGCGTGTCGTTGTCGTCGTCCGTGGCCGTCACCGGCGTGCCGACATCCACCCCGGTGGAGGTTTCGGTGGCGAAGTTCTCCGCGAACTCCCGTGTCGCGCTGTTCGCACCGAAGTCGGGCGCCCGATTGCCCGGCCTGGCGGTCTTGCCGGTACCGGTGCCTGACCAGGGCCCGTCGCCATCGGTGTTGGTGGCTCGTACCTGGACGTCGTAGTTGGTGTCCTCTTCCAGACTCGAAATCGTCGTGTTCGTGCCCGAGACATTCTGCGGGCCGTCGGTCCAGGTCGAATCCGCGGTCTTCTTGTATTGCAGGTCGTAACTCGATATCGACGGGCGGCCGGTATTCGAAGGCGCCGTCCAGGTCACCGAGACGCTCGTCGTGCTGCCAGATACTGCCGAAACGCTCGGAGCATCCGGCGCCAGCGGCTTCTCTTCCACGTCGGTGAGGTTGATCGTCACAGCGATGGTATCGGTGCCGCCATTGCTGTCGTCGGCCTTGACCGTCACCGAGTAGCTTGCGTCGCTCTCGCGGTCGTAATTGACGCCGGACCGGCTGCGGATCTGCCCGGTGGAGGAGACGATCGCGAATTGCGACTCGTCCGTGCCTGCAAGCGTGTAGGTCAGCGAGTCGTTGTCATCGTCGTCCGCGGTGACCGGTGCCCCGATGTCCACTCCCGTTCTCGTGCCGTCCCCCAAGTCCTCCGCGAACTCCCGCGTCGCCGTGCCGGAAGCAAAGGCCGGCGCGTTGTTGTTCTGCACGACGTTCGCCGGCGCGCGGGTGATGGTCACGGTATAGGTTTCCGCCGTTTTCTCGCCGGTGGCCGTTACCCTCAGCTTCACCGTGTTCGAACCTTCGGCCAGGTTCACCTGGAAGTCTTCCTCGTTGCCGTTCGCGTCGGTGAGCGATTGGTTGGACCCATCCTCATAGGCGACCGTCGCGTTACGCAGGGTCGGTTTGAACGTGACCCAGGTGACCGTGTTGACGACCGATGCAGTGTAGCTTTTGCGGCTGGTGGAGAACGTCGGGCTCAGTGTGACTTCGGTGTCGTCCGAATCGGTGACTTCAAGGTCGGTGAGACCGCCGCCGTTGTTCGTGTTGTCGCCGCCGTCCGTATCCGGCGTGTTGACATCGCTCCTGCCGCTCGACGAGTACGGGGTGCCTTTCGCCTCTTTCGATGGTGCGCTGTCCACCGCCCCGGTCCGGGTAGCGATCAGCCGCAGCGTGTACTCAACACCCGCTACCAGGTTCAGGATGGTGTGGATTTCCGTGCTGCCGTCGGTGATGACGGCCTCGCGGTTGCCGCCGCTTTCGTAATCCTCGTTGCCCGACTTCCACTGCAGCTTGTAGCCGTCGGCGTTTGCCGCTGCATCCCACAGCACGATCAGCGCCTCGGGGCCGGGCAGCACGCGGATGGTCGGGACCTGGTCCGCCGGGGCGATGGCGCGTGTCAGCGTGACCGAGTAGGTTTCCGCGTCCGTGCCGTTCTGGGCGGTGATCCTGACATTGAAAGTGTTCGCGCCCACCGCCAGGTCGGCCTGGAAGTTGGACATGCCGGTGTCCGCGTCGTCCAGTTCCGAGTTGCTCGAATCCAGGTAGTCGATCTGCGCGTTGGCGTCGCTGGTGCTCGGCAGGATCGTCACCCTCGACACGTCGTGCGCCACCGAAGCCGAATAGCCCGTCACCGTCGAGGAGAACATCGGCGTCAGCGCGATGGCGGCGCCATTGGTCCTGGTGACCCGCAGGTTGCTGAGCGTGGCATCGGACGACAACGGCACCGACAGCGGGATTCCCATGACCTCATCGGACGGCGGGCCCTGTCCGACATTGCTGCGGAAGGCGATCACGCGCATCGTGTATTCCATGCCGGCCTGGAGGTTCGAGATCATTGAGGCAGTGTTGCCGCCGTTGGTCACCTGCTCGCGGTCGCCGCCGCTCTCGAAGCCCTGATCGCCCCACTTCCACTGCACCATGTACTTGTCGGCGTATTCGACCGCTTCCCACGACACTTCCAGCGCTTCGATGTACGGCTCCACCCCTACACCGATCACCTGGGCCAGCCCGCGGTCGAGCGTGACCGAGTACGTTTCCATGGTCTCGCCGTCCTCGGCCGTGACCCTGACCTTGTAGGTGTTCGCGCCGACGGCCACGTTCGCCTGGAAGTCGGACTTGCCGGAATCCGCATCCGCCAGTTCCTGGTCGTTCGCGCCCATGTACTGGATCTGCGCGTTTTCGTCGCTGATCGTGGGCAGGAGGGTGACCATCGCCACGACGTTCGGCACCGTCGCCGAGTAGCTGTTCATCGCCGCATCGAAGATGGGCGACAGCGGGATGTTCGCGCCATCGGAGTCGGTGACCACCAGATTGATAAGCGTTGCGTCCGACGAAGGAGGCGGTGGAGGCGGAGGCGGTGGGGGCGGTGGAGGCGGGGGTGGCGGCGGGGGCGGCGGCGTAACGCTTGTCGGTTGTTCAGGTGGAGTCGTTCCGGAACCGCCGGACGAGCTCCCCAGGGCAATGGCCGCGATTCCGCCCGCCGCCATCCAGATCGCACGATTGTCGTTCCGGCCTGGCAAGAGCGGTGGCGGTGGATCGTCGTCATCATCTTCGACTGTTGTCGCCGGCGGCGGCGTGGTTGCAATGGTTTCGACGGGCGTGGGCGATGCAGGTGGCGTGTCGTCGGAAACGATCGGCGTGTCTGGAGGCGGAGTCGCGCCCGCGAGGTCGGAGGGTTCACTCGGTGGCGGTGGAGGCGGTGTCTCGGCGACGACGGCTTCCAGCGTGTGTGGCGGCTCAGGCGTTACAGTCTCGATCTCGGTAGTTTCTACCGTCACGCTCGGCGGCTCCGGTTCCGGTGCGGCGGCCACTTCCTCGCGTTCGCTTGGCGGCTCGGATATCGGTGCGGCGGCGACTACTTCCGGTTCACTGGGCGGCTCCGACTTTGGTTCGCTGGCGACTTCCTCTGGTTCGCTGGACGCCTCCGCCTCCGGCACAGCGGCAACGACCTCCGGCGCGCTCGTCGGCAGCGGCGAATCGTCCTCGCCGGGCCTGAAGAGCGCGAATCGAAGCGCATGATCGGCATTGGACCGCCAGAGCCAGTTGTCCGTCAGCGACCAGGACCCGGTATGCGCCAGCCATTCCGGATCGCCCATTGGCACATCGGTTTTCCCCGTGGCAGTCAGGGCGAACCCCTGGGGCGCGTCCGCCACCATGTTGACCACCAGGAAATAAGCCGTGTTCGGGTCGAGCACGGCGCCCTCGGGCGCCTGGAACCTGTTGGCGCCCGGCGTGACGGTGTCGGGATTCGTGAAACGCGCGAGCTGCTCGCCCGGCTCTCCATCGGCGTCCGCGTGAAGCGTCACCAGCGTCCGGCTCAGCGCGTCCGCGGTCGCGTTCTCCATGTAGAGGTCGACGCCGCCGAGCGTGTAGCCTCGCGTATCGCGTCCGGTGGTGAAGCCCTGCCCCAGAACGGAATGGGACAATTCGGCGGGAGGCTGCCCCGTATTGGCCACGAGCAACAACGACGGACCGCCGCCGGAATAGACTTCCAGCGTGAGGCCTGCCCCCGCATCGGCCCCCGCGGCCGGCTCGACGTATTCGACCGGGGCCTCCACAACGGCGGAGGTGTCTGCAACGCTTATGCTCGATGCGTCAGCCGCGCTTACAGTTTGCGCAGCCGGCGCCGGCGCCGCCTGGACCGACGTCGCCAGAGCGAAGGTATGTGGAGCACCCGTAAGCGAGAACCGCAGAACGCTGGCAACGTCGATGCCCCAGCCGCCCACATCGCGATACCGCCACGACAGATCGTCGATGGCCCAGTCCGAATTCGCCGCTCGGCCAGGGCCCGCCGAGGCGCCCAGACCAAAGACAGTCCCGGCACCCGCTTCCAGGTTGACCACCAGGTAATAAGTCGAATCCGGTTCAAGCCACGTGCCAAATGGTGCCCGAAACCGGTTGGAACCGACGGTGAGCGGCTCCGGATTGGCAAATCTGGCGACAACGTCTCCCGGCATGCCCGCGTCGTCCGCATGCAGCGTGACGAGCGCCGCGGTCGGATTGCTTGCCGGTACGAGCCCAAGGCTGAGTACCACGCTCTCAAGGTCGTAACCGTTGGGATTCGATCCGGTCGTGAAGCCCTGGGCCCTGGCGTCGTAGGAAGGGGCGGTGACCGGGGTTTCGGCATTGGAAACGAGTGTGACCAGTCCCTGGGCGGATACGGAGAACGACAGGACCGACAGGGCGAATGCCGCTGCCAACCTGTACAACCCGCACACCCTGCGCAAGCCGTCGCGAGACGCTGCCATGCTGTTAGCCATACTGGGACCTGAGGTCTCGTGTAACGCGCTCACTGGGCGTCAGAGGCGGAAAACAACATATTTTCAGTCAAACCGTTAGGCGGTGGCAGGATACCGTATCTTGTAGCTCACGTGAAGAATTTGCCACAAATAACCACAATATATAGTGATTTGCGCTCTTCGGGTCTTCAATATCTGGTCAGAATGCACAGTTTTGCCGTTTCACTCACCGGTAGCAGCCGTGATCCAATAGTCTTGCGTTTCTGACCGGGCAATGTACGCGGAGTTCCGCATGAAGGGTGACATTGTTTCCGCGGAAACATCCGGGTGCGGCGAAACAATTGTTTCCGCGGAAACACTATTGCGGGGGAGCAGAAGCGGCGCTGACTCGCTGGGCGGAAGTCTCTGCCGCGTCAGCCGCCCGGCAGGACTGAGAACAAATACAAGAACAGCGTCGCGATCAGTCCCGTCTGGGCGACCCATCCGGTCAACATCCATCTGGACAAGTCGGACCTGGCCTTTTCGATGTCGCGTTGAAGGTCCGCCCTGGTCGTTTCGACGCCGGCCCTGACCTGCTCGATCTTCACTTCGAGATCCACCCTGGTCGTTTCCACGCCGGCCCTGACCTGCTCGATCTTCACTTCGAGTTCCGACTTGACCTGCTCGATCTTCACTTCGAGCTCCGACTTGACCTGCTCGATCTTCACTTCGAGGTCGGCCTTGACTGTCTGTATCCCGACCTCGATGTTCTCGGTGTCAACCTTGGTGGCCAGATTTGAGTTGAGCAGGTGAGCTTGCTCTTCCGCCAGGGCTTCGGCCTGCGCCTCGGTGAAGCCGCTGGCCGTCAGGTTCTTCACGAACCGGTGGGTGTCAAATGCAATCGCCTCAGACATGTCGCCATTCTAGCCCCGCCGCCCGGCGACGCCAACGCCCGAATCTGCGCGGTACCGCCAGAAATGGGGCATGCGCCCCATGCGTGGTAAAACGGCCTGGAAATTGTTTCCGCGGAAACACTATCGACGCGAACGCCATGCAAGTTCGGTTGACAAAATTACGTTTGTGATATGACATAATATGATTATCCTATATTCAAGCGATTCGTCATGTCCGATCTTCCGCCACTGGATTGCCTGCGATTCTTCGACGCCGCCGCGCGCCACGAGAACTTCGTGCGCGCCGCCGAAGAACTGGGCGTGACGCCCGCCGCCGTCGCCCACCGCGTCCGCATGCTCGAAGCGCACCTGCATGGGCCGCTGTTCGATCGCTACCCGCGCGGGGTCGGGCTGAATCCCCGCGGGCGCGACTACCACGTCAATGTCGAGCGCATTCTCAAGGACATCCGCCAAAGCTCCGAAGTGGTCCAGGCTCGCGGCTGAAATACCCTCCGCCCCGATCCCGTGTATTAATTGGCATAACGTCGTTATGGCATAATCCCACTTTGCCATAGCCGCCGTTCGGAGACGCCATGCCGAAGCTTCCGCCGCTGGAGTGCCTGCGATATTTCGAGTCCGCAGCGCGCCACGAAAGCTTCGTGCGGGCGGGAAGGGAACTCGGCGTGACCCCCGCCGCGGTGGCCTATCGCATCAAGGTGCTGGAGGAACACCTCGGTCGCACCCTGTTCGAGCGCCATAGGCGCAGCATTTCCCTGAACGCACGCGGCAAGGCCTGCCTGCGCGACGTGCAGCGCGTCCTCTCCGAGATCGGCGAGATCGCCGAACTCTACGGTTCAGACCGGTCCCGGCGGCGATTAAGCATCGCGGCGGCGGAGTCCATCGCCGACCGGTGGCTGATGCCGAGGCTGTCCGGATTCAGGGCACTTGAACCGGACGTCGCCATCGAGATCGAGACCGACCTGATAGCGACAAACCCCGACAGCCCGGACGTGGACCTGTGGATAACCTACGCCGGAGAACCCGGAGGGCCGCCTGCGCCCGAGGCGCAGCACGAGATGCTGTTCGAGGAAACGCTGTTCCCGTTCTGCAGTCCCGGCCTGATCGAGGGCCGGTCGCGCCCTGCCAGGGCCGCAGACCTGCACGACTGGCCGTTCCTCTACCACCTGGGACGTCCCACCGACTGGCAGAACTGGTTCGCCGCCCACGAGACGACCGCGCCGAACCTGGCCCATGGCTCGGGGTTCCGTCTTAGCGGCATGCTGGTGCAAGCGGCGGTGGAAGGCATGGGCGTGGCGGTCGGACCCGCGTCCAGCGTCGATCGGGAATTGCAGCAGGGGTCGCTGGTTGAGCTGTTCGACCGCGACACCGGCCCGCGAACGAGCTGCTCCCTGGTTTCGACTGTCTCGGCGAGGTCACGTCCGGAGGTGCGGGCCTTTCGCGACTGGATCCTGAAGGAAACCGCCCCGCAACGCCTTGCAACCGGCGTCGACGGACCCTGACAAGCCAATGCTCAGACGATGCGAAGGGGCGTCAGCACAGCAGCCATCGCGCGGCCGCACGCATCTACGGCGGCGCCGCTGCCGGACCCCTGGATATCTTCGTCGATTCGCGCGTTGTGGTAGTTCTTCAACCAGTCGCAGGCTGCACGGGTTCCCCAAATTGACGCGCCAACCAGACCGGTTTCCACGAATCGCTTGTGGCGCCCGAGGAATTCTGCGTATCGATCGAAGTCGTAGTCGAAATCGCCCAGGCCTGCCCGCAGGTAGTCGATATAGTGCTGTCCCGCGTCATCCACGGCCATCATGCACTCGATGAGTTCCATCTCGGCGCGGAGGATTGCGTCCTCCGTCCAAAGGGATTCGTCGGATTTCAACCGCGTGACGATCTCCTCCCCCACGGCAATGTGCGGAAAGTTGACCTCGTTTGCTTCCATTTCGCGGGCCCTGGAACGCGCGGGACCGGAAAGCGGCTCATTTCCGGTCGGCCCCGGATGCACGAAGTCGACTACCACCGCGCCCCGGATCGCCATTCCGCCGATAAGGCACCGGAGCTGAATGTGCAGCAGGTCAACCAGTTCCCGGACCAGAGGCGCATTTCCGGCATGAGGGCGGACGGGCCTGGCCCGAACGACGTGTCCGGCGGCAGCATCGGGAAGACGGTCGACGATGACCCCCGGTTCACGGAAGTCGCCAGTCGCTTCATGGCCATCGCAGCGAGTGAAGTGATGGAAGGTGTCGAATATCCCCGAAACGCCATTGGCAACGCGGTCATCGACGAAACGCGCCGGGCCATGAATGGCCAGATAGCTGACGACGCATTCCGTGTAGCAAGTCTGGTTCCGGACAACGGCCACTTCAATACTCCGTCTACAAAGATTTGGGCAACCAACCCCTTGCACGAGTTCAACTTGACTCATGAAACATTACAAGAAAAGAAGTCAAATGTGCGCCAAGACAAGCGTCGAATCGTGAAGATAACATGAACGATACCCTACATTTGAAGGGTTCGATCAAGGCCCTGCGCGAACGAATCACCCAGCTAACGGAGGCAAGCCTGCTGGTCAACGCGAGCCTGGATCTTGATGACGTGCTCCAACAGGTCGTGGAAAAGGCCCGCATGCTGACTGGGGCGGATGTGGGATATGTTATCTCCGTCGACGACGCCCACCGCCCCCAGGATTTTGTCGTCTCCGGAATCTCCCGGGAGCAATACCAGCAATTGCTGGAATGGCCCGACGGACCGCGCCTGTTCAAGCACCTGCGTGATCTTCCCCAGCCATTGCGCATTACTGATAGCAAAGCCTTCCTCAGCAAACTGGGCATTACGCCGCACAAGCTGATGGGGAATGCGATGTTCGGTACTACAATGATCCAGCGCGGCCAGAACGTGGGCAACTTTTTTCTCGGCAAGGGAGGCGGTCGTCCGCCATTTACCGACGAGGACGAAGAGATCCTGGTCTTGTTCGCTTCCCAGGCCGCCACGGCGATAGCCAACGCGCGCACCTATCGCAAGGAGCAACGGGCGCGGGCGGACCTGGAGGCCCTCGTAGACACATCACCCATCGGCGTCGTGGTGATTGACGGCAAGACCGGACAACCCGTGTCTGTCAACCGCGAGGCCAGGCGCATCGTGGCGCCCTTGCGCACGCCGGGCCAGGACCTCGAGCAGTTGGTCAACGTGGTCAAGGCCGATTGTGGTAACGGGCGCCGGGTCGACTTCACGATGCTCCCTGCGGCACATCGGCTCACCGAGAACCCGGAGGCGCTGCGGGGCATGGAAGTCGAGCTTTCGGTTCCGGGCGGGCGCAGCGTCAATGTGCTGGTCAACGCCACGCCCATCATTTCGGCCCACGGCAACGTCGAGTCCCTGGTCGCCACCATGCAGGACCTGGCGCCGCTGCAGGAGATGGAGCGCCTGCGGGCACAGTTTGTCGGGATGGTGAGCCAGGAACTGCGCGCGCCACTGACATCCATCAAGGGTTCGGCCGCCGCGCTGCTGGACCCGACCGCGCCGCTGGACCCGGAAGAGCGTCGCGAGTACGTCCGCATCATCGACCAGCAGTCCGATCGAATGCGGAACCTGATCAGCGACCTGCTCGACGCCGGGCGCATCGAAACGGGCACGCTGTCGGTGCATCCGGAGTCCTGGGACCTGGACGCGCTGGTGGAGCAGGCGCGGCACACCTTCCTGCGGAGCGGCAGCCCGCACACCGTGCGCGTCGATCTGCCACCGTTGCTGCCCCGCGTAATGGCCGATCGCCGCCGGATTATGCAGGTCCTGAACAACCTGTTCGTCAATGCCTCCCGGCACGCGCCGGCCTCCTCGCCTATCCGGGTCTCTGCGGTGCGCGACGGCGCCCACGTGGCGGTCTCCGTAACGGACGAGGGACGCGGCGTGGCGCCCGAACATCTCCCACACCTGTTTCGCAAGCACACCGGAGCCCGCAACGGGGAACACCGCGGCGGCCTGGGACTGGCCATCTGCAAGGGATTGGTCGAGGCGCACGGCGGGCGGATCTGGGCCGAGAGCGCCGGACCGCGCCAGGGCGCACGTATCACTTTCACGCTGCCGTTGGCCGAGAAAACGGTCTACAGCCACAAACAGGTCATGGCACCGGGCAAGGCACCCAGACACGGAACGGTTCTGATGTTGGGCGACGACCCGCCCACGCTGCGCTACGTTCGCGACGTGCTCACGGAGGCCGGCTATCGCCCGGTCGTGTCGGGCGACAGTCGGGCAATCGGGCACCTCATCAGGACCGAGGCGCCCCGGCTGGTACTGCTTGACCTGGTGAACCCGGGTATCGACGGCGTCGAATTGATGCGTCGCGTGCCCGAGCTCGCTGAAGTACCGGTCATCGTCATGTCAGGCTACGGACGGGACGACACCATCGCAAATGCGCTGGAAAACGGCGCGGCCGACTACATCGCCAAGCCTTTCTCCGACACGGAACTGACGGCACGGATCGGGGCGGCACTGCGCAAGCGGGCCGATCCTCAGCCGTTCGTGCTGGGAGAACTGGCCATCCGATACGACCGGCGCAGCGTGAGCCTGGACGGCGAGCCGGTGGACCTGACCGCGACCGAGTTCGACTTGTTGCGCGTGCTTTCGTTGAGCGCCGGACGCGTCGTGGCGTTCGATGCGCTGATTCGCCAGGTGTGGCGGGGGCGCAAGCCGGGAAACCAGAAACTGGTGCGCACCTTCATACGAAGCCTGCGGCGCAAGCTGGGCGATGACGCCGACGAGCCGACCTACATCTTTACCCAGCGCGGCGTTGGCTACCGGATGGGTGAGCCTGACCAATGAATTGGCGGCAATGAGCTCTTTCGCGTCATTTAAACGCGTCCTGTCGTCGCTCCACGACGCCGCGCTGGACCCCGTCCACTGGGAAACGGCGGTCGTGCTCATGGAAGAGGCACTCGGCACGAAAGGCGCCAGCATGTCGTTCGGCGAGGGCAACGACCGCGGGAACGTGCAGTTCTTCTACTACGGAATCTTCCACCGCGGCGAGCGGCGCACGGACTGGGAGAAATTGTATTTCAACCAGTACTATTTTCTCGACGAGCGGGTACCGCGGTTGCGGAAACTGCCCGACAGCCGCCTGATTCACATCGCCGACCTCTACACGGAGATGGAACAGAAGAGTTCGGCAGCGTTCAACGAAATGATGTTGCCCGGGCGCACACAAAACGGTCTCAACATGCGGCTCGACGGTCCGGACGCTTCGCGGATCATCTGGCAGGTCCACGACCCGGTGGACCGGGACGGGTGGTCGAGCGCGCGTTTGCGGAGATTGCGCCGCCTGTTGCCGCACATCCGCCAGTACTTTCGCGTGCGCCACGCGCTGGACGGCGCCGGTGCCCTGGGTGCGTCGCTGGCAGTACTGCTTGAGAACACCGGCCTCGGCGTGATCGAACTTGACTGGCGGGGGCAAATCGTAGCTGCCAACGACAGGGCCGCCGCATTGCTCAGGCGCGGCGACGGGCTGTTCGACGAGAAAGGGTCCTTGTGCGCCCTGGAGCCTGAAGAAAACGGCGAACTTCAGCGCCTGCTGACGCGCGCGCTGCCGCCGTTCGGGCAGCAGGGCGCGGGCGGCTCGATGATGGTGAGCCGCGCAATGAAACAGCCGTCGCTGATGTTGCACGTCACACCGGTGGGGCGCACGGAAACGGCATGGCGCACCTGGCCGGTGGCAGCTCTTGTGCTGGTGCTCGACCCGGCGCACGGTGGCCGGATCGATCCGGCGATGGTGGCGGCGGCGCTGGGGCTGACGCCC
>LXNI01000200.1_pt1 | contig 75304 bp, 70 predicted proteins | sample 809091 | NCBI WGS metagenome assembly LXNI01 (sample SAMN04870527, study PRJNA318959) | sponge metagenome | biome: 01000161; feature: marine sponge reef; material: water | host: Sarcotragus foetidus | place: Greece: Milos, Mediterranean Sea | collected 2013-05-29 | depth 5-7 m
TACCTAATTCCGCGGTCACCGTGCCAGTCGTTTTTTGCAGCGGGACCGCAACCGTTTGAAGACACGGCGCCCGGGACCGTCCGGGTCACGCGCCCGGGAGACGCCCAAAATGCGGCTAAAATATGCATGAAATCAGGCAGTTATGGGGCAGGGCGCAACAGCCCGACGATGTCATAAACGTCGTCGAGGGTCGGCTTCGCAATTTCGGATGCCCGCTCCGCGCCGCGTGCAAGGACCCGGTCCAAATAGGGCGGATCGGCGGTCAGCCGGGACATTTCCTCACCGATGGGGGCCAACACCGAAACCGCGAGCTCGGTGATGGATTCCTTGAACCGGGAGAACTGGGCGCCGGCGAATTCGGCGCAGGCGTCCTCGATCGTCTTGTCGCAAAGCGCCGCGTAAATGCCGAGCAAATTGCGGGCTTCGGGACGCTCCTCCAGTCCCGCCGGGGTCTCCGGCAGGGGATCCGGATCGGTCTTGGCGCGCCTGAGCTTCCTGGCGATGGTGTCGGCATCGTCGGTCATGTTGATCCGCGAATTTTCCGACGGATCCGATTTGGACATCTTGTTGGACCCATCCCGGAGCGACATGACCCGTGCCGCCTCGCCGAGGATCAGCGGCTCGACAATGGGGAAAAAGTCGACCCCGAAGTCGTTGTTGAACTTTTGGGCGATATCGCGGGTGAGCTCCAGATGCTGCTTTTGGTCCTCCCCCACCGGCACGTGGGTCGCCTTGTAGGCAAGGATGTCGGCGGCCATCAGGTTCGGGTAGGCATAGAGGCCCACCGAGGCGTTCTCCCGGTTCTTCCCGGCCTTCTCCTTGAACTGGGTCATCCGGTTGAGCCAGCCGAGCCGTGCAACACAGTTGAATATCCAGGCGAGTTCCGCATGGGCGGGAACCGCCGACTGGTTGAAGATGATGTTGGTCCCGGGATCGAGCCCGGCGGCGATCAGACCCGCGGTCACCTCCCGCGTGTTTGCCGGCAGCTCCTTCGGGTCCTGCCACTGGGTAATCGCGTGCAGGTCGACGACGCAATAGATGCACTCATACTCGTTCTGCAGCGCCACCCAATTGCGCAGTGCGCCGAGATAGTTGCCGAGATGCAGATCGCCGGTGGGCTGGACGCCGGAAAAGATGCGGGACATGGAATTCTCAAGAATGCGCGAAGAAGCGGCGGTGTTATGGCGTCCCGGTCCCCGGGGGTCAAGCTTGGGGGTCACCCTGGGGGACTAGGGTCCGGACCCGATTGAGCCGCCATATGAGTGTCGCGGCGATGAGGACGGCGCGGCACAAGGTCCCTCGCCCCCGTCAGGGGGAGAGGGATGCGGAGGGTTGGCGAGGCGAATGCCGAGCCTACCCGTAGCCGGGTGAGGGGGAATTTCCATATCGCTCCCACCCTCACCCCGGCCCTCTCCCTCAGAGAGGGAGAGGGAGTAGTTGCGTTGCCGCATCGGGTCCCCTCGCCCCCGACAGGGCGGGAGGGCGCAAAAAGGAGAATCCCCTAATTGAGTACAGGCCCTAGGCGCGCTTGAGGAAACTCCTCAGGTCGGCGGGCCGGGCGGCGCCGGAGACCACCGCCGCGAGACCGAACACCGCCAGCCCGCCGCCGACCAGGACCGCGAGACCCAAAATGCGGTCAAGTTCCGGTCCCGCGGCCAACCCGGCCAGCGCCCCGGACCCCCAGTAGAGCCCCGCTCCCATGACCGCGGCGGCGGCGATGGTCCGCGCGGCGCGAGCCTTGAGCCGCGCATCGGGCTCGAAATGGCCGCGGCGCCACAGCACGATTCCCAGCGCGCACGCATTGATCCAGACCGAGATCGCGGTGGCGGCGGCGATCCCCACATGCAGGAACGGTCCGATCAAGGCCAGGCTGAGACCCACATTCACCGCCATGGCCGCCACCGATATGACCACCGGTGTCTTGGTATCGCCGCGGGCAAAGAAGCCGGGCGCCAACGCCTTGACCAGAACATAGGCCGGCAGGCCCCAGGCGTAGACGGCGAGCGCGGCGGCGGTGGCGCTTGCCTGCCCGGCGGTGAAGGCGCCCCGCTGGAACAGCGCCGCGATGATGGGCCCGGCGATGATGGCCAGGGCGACGGCGGCCGGGATGGTCAGCAACAGCGAAAATTCGAGCGCCCGGTTCTGCGAATGCAAGGTCGCCGCGTCCTCACCGGCCCGCAATTGACGGCTGAGCATGGGCAGGAGCACCGTGCCCACGGCGACCCCGATGACGCCCAGCGGGAGCTGGGTCACCCGGTCGGCGAAGAACAGGTACGAAATCGAGCCGCTCGGCAGCAGGGAGGCGATGATCATGTCGATCACCAGATTGACCTGGTAGATGCCGGCGCCCAGGGCGACCGGCACAATGCGCCGGAACAACAGCCGGACATCGCCGGTGAGCTTCGGCCAATTCAGCCGGAGCGCGAACCCGGCGCGGGACGCCGCCCAATACAGCCACACCAGTTGGATGACACCGGCGGCGAAGACCCCCCAGGCCAGGGCATGAGCGGGGCTGGGCAGCACCGGCGCAACCACGAGCAGGAACCCGATCAATGAGAGATTGAGCAAGACCGGCGTTGCCGCGGCGGCGGCGAACTTCCCGACCGAGTTCAGCACCCCGGCCAGCAGCGACACCAGCGAAATGAACAGCAGGTAGGGGAAGGTAATCCGCGTCAGCCAGACGGTGAGGTCGAACTTCTCCGGCTCGTCCAGGAACCCCGGCGCCAACCCCCGCATCAGCCACGGCATGGCGATTTCGGCGAGCGCCGTCACTGCGGCGAGCAGAATGAACAGAACCGCGAGAGACTCCTCGGCGAATTTCCTGGCCGGCGCCTCGCCGTCGGCTTCCAGCTTGCCGGCGAAGATGGGCACGAAGGCGGATGCAAAGGCGCCCTCGGCGAATAGCCGCCGGAACAAATTGGGCAGCTTGAAGGCGACGAAGAACGCATCGCCCATGGCGGTCGCCCCGATGATCGCCGCAATCAGAATATCCCGGACGAACCCCAGAACCCGGCTGACCATGGTCAGGCCGCCGACGGTGAGGATGGAGCGCAGAAGGTTCATGGTCGAGTCACGGACGAAACGTCTCGGGTCCTTGGCCGGAAACTGCTCTAGCGGTCAATGCAGGCAAAAATGTGGCGCCTATTCCGCCGCCTCCACTGTTTCGTCCCCGGCGTTCGTGCTTGTGCCGGTTTTGGTATCGCCGACCGCCTCCATCAGGCGCTCGCGAATTTCCCCGGTCTTGTCGTCGTGGGTAACTTTCAGCCCGAACACATCCTTGACATAGAACACGTCCACCGCCCGCTCGCCATAGGTAAGGATGTGGGCGCTGGAGATCTTGAGGCCGAGTTCCAGCAGCGCCGCCGTCACATCGTGCAGGAAGCCCGGCCTGTCCCGGCCATTCACCTCGATCACCGAATCCGTGCTGGAAGCCCGGTTGTCGATCAACACCCGGGGGGCCACGTTGAAGTACTGCTGGCGGCGCCCGAGAATACTCTCGGGGCTCTTGGCGAGTTCCTCGGCCGGATTGTACTTGCCGGCGAGCCCGTCCTCGATCCGCGTATAGAGGCGTTTGAGCTTGGCCGGTTCGGTGAAGGCGCCGGATTGGGCGTCGCGGATGGAGAAGCTGTCGAGCGCCATCCCATCCGACATGGTGACGATTTTGGCGTCCATGATCGTCGCGCCGGCGAGCGCCATGGCGCCGGCGATCCGGTTGAACAGGCCGGGGTGGTCGGGGGTGTAGATGGCGATTTCGGTGAAATCGAACTCGTCGTCGATCCGGGTATCGATGTGGAGCGTCAGATCGCGCTGCTTGGCTTCGCGGACGATCTCCGCGTGCCGGAGGTGGGTGCCGCAGTCATAGGCCAGCCAGTACGCCGGATATCCCTTGGAGATGTGGTCCTCCAGCTCGGCCTGGTCCCAATCGGCGGCCGCCTCGCGAAGTTGGTTCTTGGCGGCCTCGATCCGCCGCGTCCGGTTCTCGCTCACCATATCGCCGGACATCACCTCGAGGGCCCGGAGATACAGGCCCCGGAGCAGGCCCGATTTCCAGTTGTTCCAGGTGGTCGGCCCGACCGCCTTGATGTCGGCGACGGTGAGGACGGCGAGGAGCCTGAGGCGCTCCACCGACTGCACCACGTCGACAAAATCCAGCACCGTGCGGGGATCGTCGATATCCCGCTTGAACGCGATGTGGCTCATCAACAGATGCTGGCGCACCAGCCAGGCGACGGTCTCGGTCTCCTCCTCGGTCATCCCGAAGCGCGGACACAGTTCGTTCGCCACCTCCTCGCCGAGCACCGAATGATCGCCGCCCCGTCCCTTGGCGATATCGTGGAGGAATACCGCGACGTACAGGGCGCGGCGGGACTGGATTTCCTTGATCGCGGCGGTGACGTTGGGCGTCTCCTCGACGAAGTTGCCGGTTTCGATCTTGTGCAGAATGCCCAGCGCCCGGATGGTGTGCTCGTCCACCGTATAGGTGTGGTACATGTCGTACTGCATCTGGGCGACGACCCGGCCGAAATCGGGAACGAATTCGCCGAACACGCCGCTTTCGTTGAGCTGCCGGAGCCCGTCTTCGGGGTTCTTCCTGGAGCACAGGATTTCCAGGAACAGCCGGTTGGCTTCCGGATCGTTGCGGAGACCGTCATCCACCAGATCGAGCCGGCTTGACACCAGGCGCAGGGTGTTGGGATGGATGTCCAGATCGTGCATGTGCGCTTCGTGGAACAGCCGCAGCAATTTGACCGGGTCGTCCTCGAAGGCGTCGTCGTCGGTGACGGCGAGGCGGCCGCCATCGACGTTGAAGCCCTCCACGTTCGGCCGCCGCCGGGGCAGGCCGGGCAGTTTGAAAAACCGGCGTTTCTTGTGCTGGTCCTCGAGCACCGCGCACAGCACCCGGGTCAGGTCGCCGACATCCTTGGAGACCAGGAAGTAGGCCTTCATGAACTGCTCGACGCCGAGCGCGCCGTTCTTGTCGGCGTAGCCCATGCGTTCGGCGATGGCGCTCTGGACGTCGAAGGTCAGGCGCTCCTCGGCGCGTCCGGTCTTGTAGTGAATTTGGCAGCGCACCGTCCAAAGGAAATTGTCGGCGCTGAGGAACCGCTCACCGTCCTGGGGCGTGAAGACGCCGGCCTCGACCAGGTCCGGCACTTCGTCGGCCTGATAGAGGTATTTGGCGATCCAGTAGAGGGTCTGAAGATCACGCAGGCCCCCCTTGCCCTCCTTGATGTTGGGTTCGACCACATAGCGGGAATCGCCCATGCGCTCGTGGCGCCCGTCCCGTTCCGCCAGCTTGGCCTCGACGAATTCCGGCCCGGTGCCGCTCACCAGGTCGTTTTGGAAGCGCGATTCGAACTCGAAGAACAGCTTCTGATTGCCCCACAGCCAGCGGGCATCCAGCAGGCTGGTGCGGATGGTGATGTCGTCCTTGGCGAGCCGGATGCATTCGTCCACCGAGCGGGTCGCGTGGCCTACCTTGAGCCCCAGATCCCACAACAGGTAGAGCATGTACTCGACCACCTGCTCCACGCGAGGGGTCTGCTTGTAGGGCAGCAGGAACAGCAAATCGATGTCGGAGCGGGGCGCCAACTGGCCCCGCCCGTAGCCGCCGATGGCGACGATGGAAATCTCTTCGCCGGTGGTCCGGGTGGCGACCGGATAGGCGTGGGTGGTGGCGAAGTCGAAAATCACCCGGACCATCTGGTCGATGACGTAGGCATTGGCGCGGACCGCCACCTCGCCCCGTCCGTCGGCTTCGAAGCGCCGCTCCACCTCGCCGTACCCGTCGGCCAGCACCTCTTTCAGAATTTCCAGCACCTTGGCCCGGACGGCCGCCGAGTAGCCGTCATCGCCCACGGCCCCGTCCATCCGCGCCAGCAAGGCGCGGCGGTCGATCAAATCCCGGCGGCGGGCAATCTCATTCATGGTTGGACCATCATCCTTGTTCCCGTACTCACTTTATACCGTCACTTTATACCTGTGGGACCCGCATTTCGCACGCGGAACCGGTGCCCGGCCAACATGACCAACATGCCCAAAATGTCCACTATTGTCCGGCGGGACGGCCAAAAGGGGGCCGAAATGTCTGTTTTTATCCATCCCGCGCGCGGCGACCGCCTCGCAAGCCGTTTAAATCAACCAGTTTCGAATCCGGCAATTTCCGATTATGGACAAAAATAGACATTCATGGACATTTCAAAAACCACAGGCCGAAATACGGGCGCCGCCGACGGGATCATCCGAGGGCGGCGCTTATGCTCCATGTGGTTCAAACGTCGAACCATTCAAGACCAATCTCCCGTATGAACATGCAGGTTACCGTGCCAATGAGATATCATAGGCACGCTCGTCGAACGCCAGGGTTAATGGGAAATGCGGAAAATATCTGTGCAATCCTTCATTCGAATTGGAGAGATCATCAACGACATGAGCGCGGTGCTTTTTTCTACCAAATTGCACCGAGACGACGATCCGAGTGACGAAGACGCCAAGCTCGACGAAGAAGAAATAGGAGATCTCAAAGGATTGATGAAGACTCTACTGGGAGTGTGCCAAGAAACTCAACTTGCAACATCCGAAGCGCTTTTGGAAAAGCGACTTGAGAGGCCGCCCGAATCTCCGAGCGAACTGGAGATATTGACTGACGCCGTTAAGGCTGAGATTCAAAATCAGCTATTTCTCCATATCCCCAAAGATCGAGCCGAATACTTTAACGTTGACGTCGAGTGGGGAGAGAACTTTCCTGCGGCTGCCGCGGAGTTGAGATCTGCTGGAAACTGTATCGTCGCTGGCGAGCCCGCTGCATCTGTCTATCACTCTGTTCGCGCATTCGGCGTCGGTCTGGCGGCCTTGGCTGAAGATGTGGGCGTTGAATTTTCAACTCCAGTTGAGGACCAGAATTGGGCAAACGTGATCAACAAAATCGAGGGCGAAATTAAGAAAAAGCGGAACGAGAAGGGGGTGAAGAGCAGCGACCCCAAAATCAAGTTTTGGTCAAATGCCGCCTCACACTTCTTCGCTGTAAAGGAGGCTTTCAGAAACCCTTCCGCGCACGGACTTGCAACGCATTCCGAAACACGGGCGATGCAAATCTACGGCGCGACAGATCAGTTCATGGAGCATTTGTCCGAAAAGCTGGGGCAGCCTTGAGGAGATGCTGATGGGAGGGCAGGCCCAGCGCGTCCGTGCGTGAGACGGTTCCTCCGTTTACGCATCGATGCATTATTGGTCTCTGTTTCTGGCGTAATACGGTCACCTATCGGCTGACTCAGCTATTACCCGCCTAGCGGCGGCGACAAGCTCATCTGTACCGCCGTCAATCTCATCCGGCGCAGCCGGCACAAGCACCTCGTTCAATCGCGGGCGCGAGGCCGGCCAAGGATCGGTGGAGGCGAATCACAACCTCGCCGGCGTGCTTGGACGGCAAGTAATTGGGCGAATTTTCTTTCAAGAGTTATTTTCACGACATGGCGGTGCAACACATCCGAGCCGATACCGGACATCAAAAATGTCCGTTTAAACTTTGTAATAAAAAGAAAATTTTGAGTCATCCACATCCCGGATTAAGCCTGTGGATAAACTGAGGCGGCACTTCAGATGCGAAATCTAACCCTCTGAATTATTTCGAATTACTACAATATCTAGTAATAATCTTTCCAAAAAAACGCAAAATATTGAAAAATCTCATTGTCTCGTCGTGAAATTTGGGCATCATTGAGGGGCAAGAAAAACCCCGCCATGCGGGGCGGGGCTTGCATTCCGGGCTACGGGGGACCGGCCATCCGCCGTAGTTCGCAACCCTGTAGAGGGCCCGAGGGAAAAGGTGCCGCGACACCTTTCCCTTCAACCAGCGGGGCGGTTCCGTCAAGGGGCCGCCCCTTCCTTTTTGAGTATCGCCACGAACAACCGGACCGTCAAGAGTCGATATAGACTCGGAATCGAGTCGACATGTTGTTAGGTTCTCAAAATGGCTACGACCAAGACCACCACAATCCGCAAGACGCTAACGCTTTCTCGTCAGGACTATCGTTACCTTGAAATCCTCGCAGAGCGCGGAATTCATGGCTCAGAGTGGTCTGGCGTAGCACGGAATTTCATCGAAGAGGGAATCAGACGCGCAATCAAAGATGGTTTCGTCAACCTTGATGAAGACTAGAACCAATTACAGCAAAGTAGGACAAGCAGAGACTGTAAGGCTGATTTGTCCAACGCGATACACTGCATAGAGTAACGGGTATCGCTGGAATCGACATTTTGGTTGCCGGAAGTTTACTCCTGGTCAGTCGTGTAAGAATCCGTCACGGGACCCATGTGTCGATGACATCGCGCATACATATTGCGTCCGACTCTATTGGCACGGACATGGCCTTTCTCCTGAAACAGAACCAGCGGTAACGCCAGCAAGTCTGCCGCTGGCAATGTGCTAACCTTCGAACGGGGCCAGTCGATGTGGGTAGGTCAGTAGACGAGTAGACTTCCGAGAAAGGAAAAAACGTGAGCGAATTCGTAAGTCCAGCTGTGCTGGCGATGAACATCATCCGACTAATCGGAGATCAAGTTTCGGAACTAGGCACGGCTATACCGCGCTTTGCCGGAAGCGCTGAAGTCGTTAGTGCTACCGATGACAAATTAGTGAGTGAACTTATCGAAGAGTTAGAGGATAGGGGGCTCATCAAAATAGGAACTACCATAAAATCCCTTGGGGGTTCGCTTTTCATGAATGTAAATCTAACCCTTGACGGATGGGAACAATACGAGGCAGATCAACGCGGCTCTCTGAGTGGAAACTACAGTTTCATCGCGATGAAGTTCGGCGATTCCAATCTTGACTCCTTCGTGAGGGATGTTGTGAAGTCGGCTACTAAGGAAATTGGCTACGATCTTGTAGATCTGCGCGATATATCGCGCGCAGGAATTATCGATAATATTATGCGCGCACAAATCAGGGGGGCAGCCTTCATTATTACCGATCTTACACACGACAATTCGGGGGCCTACTGGGAAGCCGGCTACGCCGAAGGTTTGGGAAAACCTGTCATCTACATTTGCGAAAAGACGAAGTTCGAAGATGCAAGCACCCATTTCGATACCAATCACTGCACCACTGTTCCTTGGTCTCAAGATGACCCCGATGGTTTTCGCCGGGAACTGATCGCTACTGTTCAGCGATCACTTGATCTGTCTTAATAGCAAACTCGGGCAAATTCCTTGTACCAATTGCCGACAGTCTCGGTCGTTCAGGTTGCGCTCGCAGCATAGCGGTGCCGGGGGCACCCTCAAATCTGGCGGAGAAAAATTCCGGGTGCATTCCGACGCCATGCCCGGGCTAACCCCTCACCCCTTCAACAGTTCCTTGAGCCGATAGACCAGTTCCAGGGCGTCCTTGGGCGCAAGCTCGTCGGGGGCGGCGGCGGCCAGGGCCTGTTCCAGCTCGGAGGGTTCGTCGGGTTTGTGCCCGGCCACGGCGGCCGAGAACAGGGGCAGGTCGTCGGCGAGCCTGGTCACCGCGCCGGTCTGCTTTTCCTCCTCCAGCGCCTTCAGCACCTCCTCGGCGCGGCCCACCACCGCGCCGGGCAGGCCGGCGAGGCGGCCCACATGGATGCCGTAGGACCGGTCCGCGGCGCCCGCCGTCACCTCGTGGAGGAACACCACGTCGCCCTTCCATTCCTTGACCCGCATGGTGTGGCAGGTGAGCGCGTCCAGGCGCGCCGACAGGTTGGTGAGTTCGTGGTAGTGGGTGGCGAACAGGGTCCGGCAGTTATTGACCTCGTGGAGGTGTTCGACCACCGCCCAGGCGATGGAGAGCCCGTCGAAGGTGGCGGTGCCGCGCCCGATCTCGTCGAGGATGACCAGGGAACGGCCGGTGGATTGGGCGAGAATGGCGGCGGTCTCCACCATCTCGACCATGAAGGTGGAGCGTCCGCGCGCCAGATCGTCGCCGGCGCCGACGCGCGAAAACAGCCTGTCGACCACGCCGATGCGGGCGGCCTCGGCGGGAACGAAGGAGCCCATCTGGGCCATCACGGCGATCAGCGCGTTCTGGCGGAGGAACGTGCTCTTGCCGGCCATGTTGGGCCCGGTGAGGAGCCATATTCTATTTGGGGCCCGATCGGCCCCGGAGAGCGCGCAATCGTTGGCGACGAACGCCGATCCGCCCGAGCGGGCGAGCGCCTGCTCGACCACCGGATGGCGGCCGCCGGTGATCTCGAAATCCCGCGACCCGTCCACCTGCGGACGCCGGTAGCGCCGATCGGCGGCGAGATCGGCGAGCGACGACGCCACATCGATAATCGCCAAGGCCCGGGCGGCGAGGGCGATGTCTTCCGAGCCGGCCATCACCCGCCCGGCCAGGGCGGCGAACAGTTCCAGCTCCAGGGCGAGGGCCTTGCCGGCCGCGCTGGCGATCCGGCCCTCGAGATCGGACAGCTCCACCGTCGAATAGCGCACCGCGTTGGCCATGGTCTGGCGGTGAATGAACGGCGAGTCCTCCGCCGCCGGCATGGCGTCGGTATTCCTCGCCGTCACCTCGACGAAATAGCCCAGGACATTGTTGTGCTTCACCTTGAGATTGGCGATGCCGGTTTCCCGGACGTACTTGTCCTGCAGCCCGGCGATCATCTTCCGGCTTTCGTCGCGGAGGCCCTTCAACTCGTCGAAGCCGGGCGAAAATCCGGGCGCGATAAATCCGCCGTCCTTGGCCGACAGCGGCGCATCATCGGCCAGCGCCCGGCGGAGATGGTCCACCAGTTCCCCGTGGGCGCCGAGATCGCTCACCGGGCCCGAGAGGGACGCCGGCATGGCGCCGGCCTCCAATATTTCGCGCAGGGCGCCCGCCAGATCCAAGCCGTCGCGGATGGCCGCCAGGTCCCGCGGACCCCCGCGCCCGACGGAGATGCGCGACAGGGCGCGCTCCAGATCGGGGCATTGGGCCAGCCGTTCGCGAATGGCGGCCCGGAGGCCGTGGTCGTCGTGGAAATGCTGGACCCGGTCCAAACGCCCGCCGATTCGGTCCAGGCCGGTCAGCGGCGCGGCAAGCTGGGCGGCGAGCAGCCGTCCCCCCGCCCCGGTCCGCGTGCGGTCCATGACGCCGAGGAGCGAGCCCGCCCGCTCGCCCGCCATGGTCTGGGCAAGCTCCAGATTGCGCCGGGTCGCCGCATCGATCTCCAGCACCGCCCCTTCGGACAGGCGTTGGGGCCGGGCGATCCGCGGCAGCCGGCCCTGCTGGGTAAGCTTCACGTAATCGATCAGCGCCCCGCCAGCGGCGAGCTCGGCCCGGCTGAACGCCCCGAACGCGTCGAGGGCCCGGACGTCGAACAACGCCTTCAGGCGCCGCTCGCCGCCGGCGCTGTCGAAGCGGCTGGCGGGCAGGGGGGTCATGGCCTCGCGCCAGGGATCCAGATCGTCGGCCACGTCCTCCCGGCCGAAAATCCTGTCCGGGATGACCACTTCGCCGGGGCCGAGCCGCGCCAGCGCCGAGCCCAGCGCAAAGCCTGTCCTCGGGCCACGCGAGGCGTGGTCCCGTGGGGCGCCCACGGTCTGGAGGCGGAAGTCGCCGGTGGACATGTCGAGCCAGGCGAGCCCGAAAGATCCCTGCACCTCGGCGAGCGCGGCGATGAAATTGTTGCGCTTGGCGTCCAGCAGCGTGTCTTCGGTGAGGGTGCCGGCGGTAATGGTGCGTACCACGGCCCGCTCGACCACCGCCTTGGCGCCCCGCTTCCTGGCCTCCGCCGGATCCTCCACCTGCTCGCAGATGGCGACCTTGAAGCCCTTGCGGATCAGGCGCTGGAGATAGGTCTCATGGCTATGGACCGGCACCCCGCACATGGGGATGTCGTCGCCCAGATGCGTGCCCCGCTTGGTCAGCGCGATATCGAGGGCGGCGGCCGCCTCGACCGCATCGTCGAAGAACAGCTCGTAGAAATCCCCCATCCGGTAGAACAGCAGGCAGCCGGGATTGTCCCGCTTGATGGCCAGATACTGCGCCATCATCGGCGTTACCGCGCCGCCCCGGGACGGCGGCGGCGCCTCGGGCTTTTCGTCTGTCGGTTTGGCTGCGGGGTCGGTCACGCGGGCGGGCCTGTAAACAAATGAATTCCCGGCAGTCTATCACGGCATGAATCGATGGTTAACGGCCGATAGTCAGCGCCAGGGGGCAACCGCGCCGGCCTTAATATCACTGTCACCCGCCCGTCAAATTTCGTTAATCCGCCGGGCCTATGGTTCGCACGCCAGGAATGGCGGAGACCGGCCGGTTTCCTGATCGGACCCCAGCCCCCGGGAACCCGATCACCATGAGGGCGGCGCAACTGCCGCCCTCCTTTTTTTAGGGACCATAAACACTGTTACCCATGTAACCGGTTGCTCAGAGGGTGATATGGAAATTCCCCCTCACCCAGCTACGGCTACGGCTCGCAGGCTCGCCAAGCCTTCGCATCCCTCTCCCCCGGGAAGGGGGCGAGGGAACGCATGGCAAGCTTTTTCTCCCCGCTCGCCCGCAACCCGTCATCACCGGGTCGCGGCACGGTACACGTGGATGGCCGGGTCGCGGCTTGTCCTCCGGCCGGCGAAGCCGGTCCGGTGGGCCCGGCCATGACGCAATCATTTTATGCCTCATCGCCGCAACACTCCTATGGCGGCTCAATCGAGTCCGGACCTTAGGGAGCATGATGGCGGGGGCCCGTGGTCCCGCTTCGAGTGCCGGCCCGAACGATCTAGTTGCCGCTGAGTTTCCGGCGATAGATATCGGCGGTGGCGCCGTCGAAGCAGCAGAAGATCACCTCGGAGAGGCTCGGGTGCTCATCGAGGGCCGATTTCACCGCCGAAAATGCCCGTGGATATGGCCGGAAAAGCGATGGATTTGAGGCCGTTTTCCGCCGCCAGCCGGATGGAATTACGATACGCGCCGTCCAGTAATTCCGGCTCTCTCTGGCCGCCGCCGCGCCACACCGGGCCCACCGCGTGGATGACGTGCCCGGCCGGAAGATCATGGCCGCCGGTGATCCGCGCTTCGCCGGCCGGGCAGCGGCCGAGGTTCGCACATTCTTGCGCCAGGCCCGGGCCGGCGGCCGCGTGAATGGCGCCGCACACCCCGCCGCCTGGCATCAGGCCTTCGTTGGCGGCGTTGACGACCGCATCGGCCGTGAGCGCCGTGATATCGCCCTCGACGACGCGCATTTTGGGATTCGTCACGACCGTTTATCCCCCAAGCGCCTCCGCCGGCGGCTGGTAATCGTAGTTCAGGTCCCTGGCCACCGCCTCATAGGTTACCCGGCCGTTGTGCACATTGAGGCCGTTCAGGAGGTGCGGGTCGTCCCGCATGGCCTGGACGTGCCCCTTGTTGGCCAGCGCCACGACGAAGGGCAGGGTGGCGTTGTTGAGCGCCCGGGCCGACGTGCGGGCCACGGCGCCCGGCATGTTGGTGACGCAATAATGCACCACGCCTTCCTCCACATAGGTGGGCGCCGCGTGGGTGGTCGGCCGGGAGGTCTCGATGCAGCCCCCCTGGTCGATGGCGACGTCGACGATGACCGAACCCCTGGCCATGCCGGCGACCATCTCCCGGGAGACGATCTTGGGCGCCGCCGCGCCCGGCACCAGGACCGCGCCGATCACCAGATCGGCGCCGGTGACATAGGTGTCGAGGCTGTCGACGGTGGAAAAGATCGTGTTGAGCTGGCGGCCGAACTGAATGTCGAGCTCGTACAGGCGGTGCAGATTGTTGTCCATGACCGTCACCGATGCTTCCAGCCCCATGGCCATCCGCGCCGCCGCGGTGCCGACCACGCCGCCGCCGATGATCACCACCCGGGCCACCGGCACGCCCGGCACGCCGCCCAGCAGGATGCCGGCCCCGCCCGGTTCCTTTTCCAGGCAATGGGCGCCGGCCTGTACCGCCATGCGCCCGGCCACCTCGCTCATCGGCGCCAACAGCGGCAGCCCGCCCCGGCCGTCGGTCACGGTCTCATAGGCGATGGCCGTGCAGCCGGACCGGACGAGCCCCTCGGTCTGCGCGCGGTCCGCGGCGAGATGGAGATAGGTGAACAGCACCTGGCCGCCGCGGAGCCGGGATATCTCCGCCGGCTGCGGCTCCTTGACCTTGACCACCATATCGGCGGCGGCGAAGACGTCCTCCGCCGAGCCGGCGATCCTGGCGCCGGCCTCCTCGTAGACGCGGTCGGGAAAGCCGGTTCCGCCGCCGGCCGCGGTTTCGATGACGACCTCATGGCCGTGATGGACCAGTTCGCGGACGCTGCCCGGGACCAGCCCGACCCGGTATTCGTGGGTTTTGATCTCCTTGGGAACACCGATAAGCATGGAACGAGTCCTCCTGGTTTCCCGTCTTATCTATGTTCGCCGAGGCGCGCGCGCCATTCAACTCTCCGTTCGCCGCCGGGCATAGCGCGGGAACATTCCCGCCGGACGAAGGCGCCGACCGCTTCGGGAGCGCAGGACACGCTTCCGTCAATCGTCAATACGCGAAAGACCCTAGCGCAGCGGCGCGGCCTCGGGCGCCTGTCGGGGCATCAGGCGGATCATCCACAACAGCAACAGAAGTCCGGGCAGCGCCAGGCCCGTGGTCGCCACAAAGAAGCCGACCCAGCCGACGGCCTCGGCGAGCGCGCCGGAGGTTGCCGACAGGACGTCCCGGGCAAACGCCATGAACGAGGTGAGCAGGGCGTACTGGGTGGCCGTATAGGCGGTGTTGCAGAGGGACGAGAGATAAGCGACGAAGGCCGCCGTCGCCATGCCGCCCGCCACGTTCTCCGATGCGATGGTCGCCACCAGCATGCCCACGTCGTGACCGGCCAGGGCCTGGGCGACGAACACCAGGTTCGACAGCGCCTGCAGGATTCCGGTGATCAGCAGGGTCTTGATGATCCCCCAACGCATGACCATCAGGCCGCCCAGGAGACCGCCCGCCAGCGTCGAGCTGAGTCCGAACACCTTGCTCACGGCGGCGATCTCGTCGTTGGTGAAGCCCATCTCCACATAGAACGGATTGGCCATGACCCCCAGATAGGCGTCGCCGAGCTTGAAGAACATGACGAACAGGAGGATCAGCGGCCAGTTGGCCCGGGTCATGAAATCCTTGAACGGCGCCCACACCGCCTCGTAGAGAAAATGTCCGGCACGCTCGGACCAGGGCCGGCCATGCCCGGCCCCGGCCCCGGCCTCCCCGTTTTCCGGCGGATTGGGCTCGGGGCTCAGCAGGATGGTAATCATGCCGACCACCACCAGGCACCCCATCACCATATAGACCTGGGACCAGCTCATGACGGTATTGAGCCACAGCGCGCCCGCGCCCGCGGTCAGCATCCCCATCCGGTAGCCGAAGACGATCACCCCCGCCCCGGCGCCCTGCTCGTCTTCCTCGAGCAATTCGATGCGGTAGGCGTCGATGACGATATCCTGGCTGGCCGAGGCGAAGGCAACGACGATGGCGAACACGGCGGTCCAGATCGGCGCTTCCGCCGGGCTGGTCCCGGCAAGGGCGAAAATGGCCCCCATCAGGCCGATCTGGGTGACGATCGTCCATGCCCGGCGGCGGCCCAGCCGTGCCGACAGAACGGGTACGTTGAGCCGGTCGATCAGCGGCGCCCACAGGAACTTGAAGGTATAGGGGGTGCGGACCAGGGAGAACGCACCGATGGCCGCCAGCGATACGCCCTCCACCTTGAGCCAGAAGGACAGCGTCGAGAAGACCAGCAGCAGGGGCAGCCCGCTGGCAAAACCCAGAAACAGAATGGCGATGACGCGCCGGTCGAGATAGACCCGGCCGGCGGCGAGCCAGTCTTGGACGTGCGGACTCATCCGGCCAAACTAGCCTCGGTCGGGTTAAAAATCCCTTTCGGTTCGGGGCGCGCCGCGCCGCGCGGCGGTCATCGGCGGCTAAGGTCCGGACCCTAGGCGCCGCTGCCCGCGGCGGCGAGGTCGGCCAACGGCGTTTCCGGCCGGGCGCCGAAATGGCCGATGATCTCCGCCGCGGCGATACCGCCCAAACGCCCGCAGGCGGCCGGATCCTCGCCCCGGGTATAGCCGTAGAGAAAACCGGCGGCATACAGATCGCCGGCGCCGGTGGTGTCGGACACCTGCCCGGCCGGCGCGGCGTCGAGTACGTGAACCTCGCCGCCGGAGACGATCACCGAGCCCTTTTCGCCCCGGGTGAGCGCGGCGATTTCGCAATGCCCGCGAACCCGTTGCAGCGCCTCGTCGAATTCCCCGACCTCGTAGAGGGAGGTTATCTCGGCCTCGTTGGCGAACAGGATATGTACATGGTTGTTCACCAGATCGAGAAACTCGGCCCGGTGACGGTCGACGCAAAACGAATCGGAGAGCGACAGCGCGACCTTGCGCCCCGCTCCCCGGGCGATCCCGGCCGCCTTGACGAACGCCGCCTTGGCGAGCGGCGGGTCCCACAAATAGCCTTCCAGATAGGTCACCCGGGAAGCCGCGACCAGGGCTTCATCCACGTCGTCCGGACCCAATCCGGCGCTCGCGCCCAGGAAGGTCTGCATGGTGCGCTGGGCGTCCGGGGTCACCAGGATCAGGCAGCGGGCGGTCGGCTCGCCGTCGGCCGCCGGCGCGGTGGCGAACGACACGCCGGCCGCCCGGATATCGTGGGAAAACACCTCCCCCAGCTGGTCGTCCCGCACCTTGCCGATGAAGGCCGCATTGCCGCCGAACGAGGCGATGCCGGCGGCGGTGTTGGCGGCGGATCCGCCGGACACCTCGATGCCCGGTCCCATGGCGGCGTACAGCGCCGCCGCCCGGCCGGCGTCGGCCAGGGTCATCGCCCCCTTGGTCAGGCCGTGACCGGCGAGAAATTCGTCGTCGGCATGGGACAGCACGTCGACGATGGCATTGCCGATGGCCAGGACGTCGTGCGTGGCCGGGGAAGCTTGGTTCATGGAAAATGTCCGTGGGAATTGAGCAGGCCCGGCAGTATATCGGAGCGGCGGAGCGGCTCAAGCAGGCGCCGGTCCCGCCCGGCCTTGCAGGACCGCGCCCGGCCAAGTAAAGACGGGCCAAGTAAAGCTGGGCCAGGTAAAGACGGGCACCATGATTTCATCCTTCTCGAAGGCGATTTCCCAGATCTCCGATCCGGCGTTCCGGCGGGTCGTGCTGCTGGGGATCGCCGGGTCGATGGCCGTTTTCGCCGCCTCCTGGTTCATCCTCGGCTGGGTCCTCGACAACCTCGACCTGCCGGCCCTGAGCCTGTGGGCGTGGGAATACGATCTCGACCGGATCAAGGACGTGTTCGGCGGCATCGCCGTTCTGGCCATGACCTGGCTGCTGTTTCCCGCCGTGGTGACGCTGATCGTCGGCTTCTTTCTCGAAGACATCGCGGGCGCCGTCGACCGGCGGCACTATCCGGCCCTCGGCGGGCCCCGGCATCAGGGAATCCTCGAGATTTTGCGGATCACCGTAAAATTCGCGCTGATCGCGGTGGTGCTCAACATATTGGCGCTGCCGGTCCTGCTCGCCCTGTTCTTCTCGCCCTTCTATCCTTTGGTCTTCTATGCCCTGAACGGCTATCTTCTGGGCCGGGAATATTTCGAGCTCGTCGCGCACCGCCGGATGGACCCGGCGGCCGGAAAAGAGCTTCGGCGGGCGCGAAGCGGCAGCGTCTTCATCGCCGGCGTGATCGTGGCGTTTTTGCTGACCGTTCCGGTCGTCAATCTGATCGCGCCGGTTATCGGCGCGGCGGCCATGGTTCACCTGGTGGAACGCTGGCGGAGGGCATAGGTGAGCGGCCACCGTTCATTTCCGGGTTCATGCCTGGGTTCATGCCTGGCCGTGCCGGCCGTCCTGATGCTGGCCGGCTGCGCCGGTGTCGCAAACCCCTTTGCCGTTACCGTGACGGAGAAATCGCCGCCCCCGGGGGCCGCCGCCCGGCAGACCGGCCCCGACCCGGCCCGAAACCCGGCCCAAAATCCGGAACCGCCGGCGCCCCATGCGGCCCCCGATATTGACGTGCCCCGGGATGTGTCCCGGGCCGCCCTCCCGCCGGCGCCGCCGGTCTCGCTCACCGACCTCAGGGCGCGGATCAAGGGCATGGAAAAGAACGCCATCGCGCGGCTGCTCGGCGAGCCCGGCTTTATCCGCCGGGATGATCCGGCGGAGATCTGGCAGTACAGGGGCGAGCGCTGCATCCTCGATGTCTTCATGTACAAGGACGGAAATTCGTTCGCCGCGGCCCATGTGGCGCTTCGCTCCCGCACCGTCGAGCGCCCCGCCGACGAAGAGTGCTACGCCGATATCTTCGCCCGCGGGAAGGCCGGCTGAGCACGCCTTATGACGCCCTAACCCAGCTACAACACCACCGTCGTCTTGCCCTTGAAGCGGCAGAGATCGGCGACCGGGCAGGCCGGGCAGTCGGGTTTGCGCGCCTTGCACACGTAACGCCCGTGCAGGATCAGCCAGTGATGGGCATGGAGCATGAACCGGGGGGGCGTGTTCTTTTCGAGCTTTTTCTCCACCTCCAAGGGGGTCTTGCCGGGGGCGAGACCGGTGCGGTTGCCGACCCGGAACAGGTGCGTGTCGACGGCGATGGTCGGCTGACCGAAGGCGATGTTGAGGACCACGTTCGCGGTCTTTCGCCCGACGCCCGGCAGCTTCTCCAGATCCTCCCGGTTTTCCGGCACCTTGCCGCCGAATTCGTCGATCAGCATCCGGGACAGCCCGATGACGTTTCTGGCCTTGGAGTTATAGAGCCCGATGGTCTTGATGTAGTCCTTGAGCCTGGCCTCGCCGAGCCTGACCATGGCTTCCGGCGTCTTGACCTTCTTGAACAACGGCTTGGTCGCCTTGTTGACCCCGACATCGGTGGCCTGCGCCGACAGGGCGACGGCGACCACGAGGGTGTAGGGATTGACGTAGTGAAGTTCCCCCTTGGGCTCCGGATTGGCCGCCCGCAGGCGGGTATAGAACTCTTCGATATCGGCTTTCTTCATGGCCTCAACTTTCCGTTCGCCGTTCGCCGCCGGGCTCAACCTACCGGTCAGGCGCGGCGCCGCAAGCCCCCGAAGGCGCGATCGCCTCTCTTTACCCTAAACCATCGGTCTGGGTATGCTTCCCGGATCATGCTCGATGTCTCGATCAAGGACCGGACGCCCGATTTCGACGCGGTGTTCCTGGAAATCCGGATGGCGCCCAATATCGTCGCCTATCTGCGCCAAAACGCCTTGCTGCTGACCGTCTTCGGCGGCATGTGCGTGATCGTCGGCGGATTGTTCTGGCGCGCCGGGGCCGGCCCGGTCCTGCCCTTCATGGGGATCGAGCTCGTGCTGCTCTATATCGCCTACCGGTTCGGCTACAACCGGGCCAAGCGCCGGGAGCGGCTCACCCTGTCGGGCAGCGCTTTCCGCTATCAATCCCGGGACCATCGCGGGCGGGAAACCGACGTGACGCTGGAGCCCTACTGGCTCAATTTTCATACCGAGAAAGCGCCGGGCCGGGTCGGCCGGCTGTTCGCCAGCGCCCGGGGCAGGACCGTCGAGATCGGCAATTTCCTCGGCCCCGACGAGCGGGAAGAGGTGGCCCACACCCTGGCGCGGGCGCTGATCGACCTCAAGGAACGGCCGGTTTCTTAGGCGTCGAAGACGCGTCCCAAAGAAATATACCTCCCCACCTCAATTACGAAATGGAATGGGCCAGCCTCATTTCGATGATCGCCGGCGTCTTTGGCGGCTGATCCTTCCTCTGTCTTGGAAATGCTGTAACTGAGTCTCCACAAGATATCGAACAACCTCCGAATGGCTGCCACCGACTTCCTGAAGATCGACCAGCTGATCGAGCAGTTCCCGCGCGCCGGTCGGCAGGGTGAACCAAAGCTTGTCGTTTGAATTTCCTGTCTTTTTCGCGGGCATGGCCGCTTCGATAGCATTTTTTGTGGGAGATAGTTATCTATTTCTTAGGAGATAACTATCTCTTGACGTAATCCAGCAAAATGGCACAAAATGTTGTGGTTGCAATTGATGTGGACATCGTTACCGCGCTCGTTTAGGAAAGGGCCTCCCTTGGGAGGCATGGTTCGCGTGGAGCCTAAGCAGAGGGAGCATTTGCAGTGCCAACAAGCGGCTTGGCTGTTGCTGAAAACCCATCCATGAATCTAAAACCTTCAGGACCGCTCTCTCAAAAGCCTATTCCGGCACGCGAGCGGTTAATCCTGGCCCTGGACATCTCCGATGTGGATGAAGCCAAGGAATTGGTCACTGAGCTCGGCGATACCGTCCATTTTTTCAAACTGGGCCTGGAATTGTTCATGGCCGGCGGCTACTTCGAGTTGCTGGATTGGCTATCGGAACGAGATAAGAAAGCCTTCGTCGACTTAAAATTTTTCGACGTGCCCCAAACCGTTGGGTCGGCAGTCAGGCAGTTGCACGGCCGAAACGCAGAATTTGTCACCGTTCATGGCAACGATGAGATTTTGAAGGCCGCCTGTGAACAAAAGAATGGCACCAAAATACTCGCCGTTACCGTGCTAACCAGCCTCGACAATGCGGATTTGGAGGATTTGGGTTTCCAGGTTGATGTGAAGTCACTGGTGCTGTCCCGGGCACGGCGAGCCCTTGAAATTGGGTGCGACGGCGTCATCTCGTCGGGCCAGGAAGCCAACGCGCTGCGCGACGATCTGGGCGACAACTTTCTCATCGTCGTGCCGGGCATCCGGCCGGTCGTCAATAATGTGGACGACGATCAAAAACGAACGGTCGACGTGGAAGAAGCATTCAAGAACGGCGCCGACTACATTGTCGTCGGACGCCCAATACGTCAGGCAGACAACCCCGTCGCCGAGGCAGTCAAAATTCAGGATAGAATTCAGAAGCTGTTTGCTGAATAGTCAGAACCAGCTGCGGTCAAGCGCCGAACCCCAGCACGTCCATCATGGAATAGAGCCCGGCGGGTTTTCCCTCGGTCCACAGCGCCGCGCGCACGGCGCCGCGGGCGAAGATGGCGCGCGACGCCGCCTTATGGGTGAGTTCGATCCGCTCGCCGGCGCCGGCAAACACCACCGTATGCTCGCCGACCACGTCGCCGCCCCTTAGGGACGCAAATCCGATCCGGCCCGGCTCCCGCTCGCCGGTGATGCCGTCCCGGCCCCGGTCCGCCATCCGGCTCAAGCCGACGCCGCGGCCCCTGGCGGCCGCTTCGCCCAAGCCCAGCGCGGTGCCGGACGGCGCATCCACCTTGTGCTTGTGGTGCATCTCGACGATCTCGATATCGAAATCCTCGCCGAGCACGCCCGCCACCTGTTCGGTGAGGCCGAGCAGCAGGTTGACGCCGACCGAGAAATTCGGGGCCAGGACAATGGGCGCGCGCTCCGCCGCGCGGCCCAATGCCGATTGTTGTTCATCGTCCATGCCGGTGGTGCCGACCACCAGCGCGGTCGAGGAATCCGCGGCCAGGACGGCGTGATGCAACGTGGCTTCCGGGGCGGTGAAGTCGATCACCGCGTCGGACGCCGAAAACAGCGCCGCGGCGTCGCCGGAAACCTTCAACCCGGAGGCCACCAGACCGGCAACCGCCGATACGTCCTCGCCCAGCTTCGGGTGGCCGGCGGATTCCGTCCCGCCGGCCAGTTCGCAATTGCCGGTTCCGGTGATTTCCGTCACCACCATCCGGCCCATCCGGCCGGTGCAGCCAACGACGCCGATTTTCATGGATGCCCCCAACTCCGCGGATGCTTTTACCCGCGCAAACTATAGCAAATCCCGAGTGGATGGAATCATCCACGACGACGTATTTGCGGCACATAATAAAGCGATAGAGCGTTTCGCAAGTTTAAAGCAGAACACGAAACGCTCTTGACCTTACTCTTTCAGGTCTTCCCAGATTTCCCTGACCTTGGTGAAGAAACCCTCCGATTCCGGGTTGTTGTCCACCGTCCTGCCGGCGGACTCGAACTCCTTCAGCAGATCCTCCTGCTTCCTGGTCAAATTCACCGGGGTCTCGACCGAGGCCTGCACGAACATGTCGCCCCTCTCGCGGCTGCGCAGAACGGACATGCCCTTGCTCTTGAGGCGGAACTGGTGGCCCGACTGGGTACCCGCCGGGATATTAATCTTTGCCCGCCCGCCGTCGACCGTCGGCACCTCGATGTGGCCGCCCAGCGCCGCCGTGGTCACCGGGATCGGCACCTTGCAATAGATGTTGGCGCTGTCCCGCCGGAAAATGTGGTGGGGCGCGATGGAGATGAAGATGTAGAGATCGCCCGACGGCGCGCCGCGCAGGCCCGCCTCGCCTTCGCCCGCCAGACGGATGCGGGTGCCGTCCTCGACGCCCGCCGGGATGTTGACCGAGAGGGTCTTTTCGCGGCCCGTGCGGCCGGACCCGCCGCAACCCGGGCACGCTTCGGAAATGACCTGACCCTGTCCCTGACAGGTCGGACAGGTGCGCTCGATGGTAAAGAAGCCCTGCTGGGCGCGGATCTTGCCGTGGCCCTGGCACGACGGACAGGTGTCCGGCGCCTTGCCGCCGGCCGAGCCGCTGCCGTGACACGATTCACATTGGATGGAGGTCGGCACCCGGATATTGGATTTCGATCCGGAGAACGCCTCGGTCATGGAGATTTCCATGTTGTAGCGGAGATCGGCGCCGCGGCCCGACGTGCGGCCGGCCCGGCGTCCGCCGCCGCCCATGAAGTCGCCGAACATTTCATCGAAGATATCGGCGAACCCGGCGCCGAAACCGTCGCCGAAGCCGCCGGGCCCGCCCTGTTCGAACGCCGCGTGGCCGTATTGATCATAGGCCGCGCGTTTCTGCTCGTCCGACAGGACGTCGTTGGCTTCGTTGAGTTCCTTGAACTTCCGCTCGGCCTCATTGTCGCCCTGATTCCGGTCGGGATGATACTTCATGGCCAGTTTGCGATAGGCCTTCTTGATGTCGTCGGCGCTCGCGTTCCGATCGACACCCAAGGTCGCGTAGTAATCGTTCTTGGCCATCGCTCAGGCACTTACCCCAAATAGCGGACCCCTCGCGGTTCGGGGCCCAAAAATGCGCCCGGGCGTGATTTTCCGGACGCCCGGGCCCACCCTGAAACTTCCAATCCGCGAACCCGGTCAGGCGTTGTCTTTCTTTTCCGGGTCGACTTCCTCGAAATCGGCGTCCACGACGGTGGCGTCGTCATCCGATGGGGCGGCGTCGGCGTCGCCCCGCGGCGTATCCGTCTCACCCATGCCGCTCATGTCCAGATCCGGCGCCCCTTCGCCCTCCTGCGACGCCTTGTACATGGCCTCGCCAAGCTTCATGGACGCCTGCATCAGCGTATCGGTCCTGGCCTTGATGTCGTCGACATCTTCGCTTTCCTGGACATCCTTGAGAGCCTGAAGCGCTTCCCCGATGGAGGCTTTTTCTTCCTCCGAGACCTTGTCGCCGTATTCGGCAAGGTTCTTCTCGGTGGTGTGGATCAGGGTGTCCGCCTGGTTCCGGGCCTCGACCAACTCCTTCCGCTTCTTGTCTTCCTCGGCATGCTCTTCCGCCTCGTGGACCATGCGGTCGATATCGGCGTCCGACAGGCCGCCGGAGGCCTGGATGCGGATCTGCTGTTCCTTGCCCGTCGCCTTGTCCTTGGCCGAGACGTTGACGATGCCGTTGGCGTCGATGTCGAAGGTCACCTCGACCTGCGGCAGGCCGCGGGGAGCCGGCGGAATGCCGACCAGGTCGAATTGACCGAGCAGCTTGTTGTCCGCCGCCATCTCGCGTTCGCCCTGGAAGACCCGGATGGTCACCGCCGACTGATTGTCTTCGGCGGTGGAGAACACCTGGCTCTTGCGGGTCGGGATGGTGGTGTTGCGGTCGATCAGGCGGGTGAACACGCCGCCCAGGGTCTCGATACCCAGGCTCAGCGGGGTCACGTCGAGCAGCAGCACGTCCTTGACGTCGCCCTGAAGGACGCCGCCCTGGATGGCCGCGCCGAGGGCCACCACTTCGTCCGGATTCACGCCCTTGTGGGGCTCGCGGCCGAAGAATTCCTGCACCCGCTCCTGCACCTTGGGCATGCGGGTCATGCCGCCGACCAGGATCACCTCGTCGATTTCGCCGGCAGAGATGCCGGCATCCTTGAGCGCCGCCTTGCAGGGCTCGATGGTCCGGTCGACCAAATGTTCGACCAGGGCTTCGAGTTTGGCCCGGGTGAGCTTGATGTTGAGGTGCTTCGGCCCGCTGGCGTCCGCGGTGACGAACGGCAGGTTCACCTCGGTCTGCATGGAGCTCGACAATTCGGTCTTGGCCTTTTCGGCAGCCTCCTTGAGACGCTGCAGGGCGAGCTTGTCGTCGCGAAGATCGATGCCCTGCTCCTTCTTGAATTCGTCGGCCAGGTAGTCGATGACGCACTGGTCGAAGTCCTCGCCGCCGAGGAAGGTGTCGCCGTTGGTCGATTTGACCTCGAAGACGCCGTCGCCGATCTCCAGGATGGAAATATCGAAGGTGCCGCCGCCGAGGTCGAAGACCGCGACGGTGCCGGAGTTTTTCTTGTCGAGACCGTAGGCCAGCGCCGCGGCGGTCGGTTCGTTGATGATCCGCAGCACGTCCAGGCCGGCGATCTTGCCGGCATCCTTGGTCGCCTGGCGCTGGGAATCGTTGAAGTAGGCGGGGACCGTGATCACCGCCTGCTCGACATTCTCGCCGAGATAGGCTTCCGCCGTCTCTTTCATCTTCTGCAGGATAAAGCCGGAGATCTGGCTCGGGCTGTGCTTGTTGCCGCTCGCCTCGACCCAGGCGTCGCCATTGTCCGCCTTGACGATCCTGTAGGGGACGAGGCCCTTGTCCTTCTCGGTCATCGGGTCGTCGGACCGGCGGCCGATCAGGCGCTTGATGGCGTACAGGGTGTTTTCGGGATTGGTCACCGCCTGGCGTTTCGCCGGCTGGCCCACCAGCCGCTCATCGCTTTCGGTGAACGCGACCATGGACGGGGTCGTCCGCATACCCTCGGCATTTTCGATAACCTTGCCCTCGCTGCCCTCCATCAGGGCGATACACGAGTTGGTCGTGCCGAGATCGATTCCAATGACTTTGCTCATTCCGCCCTCTCACGTTGGCAACAGAACCCGCGGCCCTTCCGGCGCCGCCGGTTTTACCCCTTTCCCGGGCCTTCCCGGGAATGTGCCGTTAAAATTGCCGGGGATATATAAGGCGGCGGTATAGCCCGCGCAAGTGAGGGACAACCGCCTTTTTCGGCCCGAAACGACTTTTTTTCCCGGGCCCTTACGGCTCCTTGTCGGCGCCTGCCTCGCCGCCGTCGCCTTCCTTGCCGGCGGCGCCGGACTGCTTCTCATGGGCTTCCGAGGGGGCTTCCGAGGGGCCCTTCGCGCCGCCGCTGCTGCCGGGTTCTTCCCCGGCCGCTTCCGGCCCGGCTTCCGGTTTCGGCCCAGCTTCCGGTTTCGGCGCGCTCTTGGAGACGCCGACCATGGCCGGGCGCAGCAGGCGGTCGTGAATCATGTAGCCGGTCTGAATTTCCCGGACGACGACGCCTTCCGGCTGTCCGGGGTCTTCGACCTCGAACATCGCCTGATGGAAATTGTGATCGAACTTCTTGCCCATGGCGTCGATGGGCCTGATACCGAACTGCTCGTAGGACGCCTCGAGGGCCTTCTGGGTCATTTCGATGCCGACATAGAGGTTCTTCAAATCCCCGTTGCCCTCCACCGTGTCCCGGTCGACCGCTTCGACGGCCCGGCGGAGATTGTCGGCGACGCCCAAAACCTCGCGGGCGAAATTGGCCACCGCGTATTTCGACAGGTCCGCCTTGTCGCGCTCGGCGCGGCGGCGGACGTTCTCGGTCTCGGCCAGCGCCCGAAGCAACTGATCCTTCAGCGAGGCGACATCGGAGAGAAGCTCCTCGTAGGTCGGCGGCGCATCTTTCTCCGGCGCCTCGTCTTCCCCGTCCGGCTCCGCCCCCGCCGGCGCAACGTCCCGGATGTCGTCCGGCGGTCCTTCGGCGGCGGCCTCTTCGGGGCGGTCCCCGCCATTGCCGTTTTGATTTTTCTGGTCGTTCATTCCGGTTCCGTTTCCTGATCAGCCCATGGCGTCGCCGATGAGTTTGGCGGTGTAGTCCACCATGGGAATAATGCGTGCATAGTTCATCCGCGTCGGGCCGATGACGCCGATCGCCCCAACCAGCTGCTGCTGGCTGGAATGATAGGGCGCGACGATAAACGAGCAGCCCGACAGGGAGAACAGGTCATTGTCGGCGCCGATGAATATCCGCACGCCCTCGCCGCCGTCGGCAAGGTCCAGAATGCGGAGCATCATTTCCTCGGTTTCCAGCGCCGCGAACAGGGCGCGGATGTGCTCCAGGTCGGCGAGCGCCGTCACATCGTCCAGCAGGTGCGCCTGACCGCGGATGATCAGGCTTCCGCCGCTCTCGCCGCCGGCCCAGACGGCGACGCCGGCCTCCACCACTTTTGCCGCCAGGCTGTCGAGCTGCGCCCGGTTCGCCGTCAGTGCCGCGTCAATGGACCGCCGGACCTCGGTGAGCGTCCTGCCGACAAATCGGGCGGCGAGGAAGTTGCCGGCCTCGGTCAGGGCCGATGCGGGAATATCCGCCGGTACTTCGATCAGCCGGTTTTCGACGATGCCCTCCGCCGTCACCATGACCACCAGCGCGCGGCCCGGGCTCAGCGGCACGAATTCGATATGCTTGAGGGGCGATTCGGTCTTCGGCGCGAGAACCATGCCGGCGCAGTGGGAAAGCCCGGAAAGCGTCAACGACGCCTCCTCCAGCATCTGTTCGATGCTCTTGCCGCTCCCCGCCAGGCGGCTCTCGATGTCGCGCCGCTCCTCGCTCGCCAGATTGCCCACCTCGAGCAGGCCGTCGACGAATATCCGGAGACCCGCATCCGTCGGCAGGCGCCCGGCCGAGGTATGCGGCGAGTACAGCAGGCCCGCCTCTTCCAGGTCCGCCATGACGTTGCGGATCGTCGCCGGGGACAGCTTGGCCGTCAGGCGCCGGGACAGCGTCCGCGAGCCGATCGGCTCGCCGGTTCCGACGAATTCGTCGACGATCAACCGGAATACCTCGCGGGACCGGTCGTTGAGTTCGGTCAGCGTCGGGCGTTTGGTGTCGGGTCGGCTCATCAGCTTGGCCTCGTTCGGCCCCTCGGGTGGGGCCGCCGGAAATCTATGTCCGCGGCCCCCGGGCGTCAACCGACGGAGATCGGCCGGGCGATGATCTGCGGACTGGACCGGGTTCCGCCGAGGGTCTAGTGTCCCGCTCCAACCGATCCAACCGGCGAACGCGGAAACCAGCCATGAGACCATCGGGGCGGGCCCCGGACGAACTCCGGACCATCACCTTGGAAACCGGCATCAACAAACATGCCGAGGGTTCCTGTCTCGCCAAATTCGGCGACACCCACGTCATCTGCACCGCCAGCGTCGAGGAGCGCGTGCCGCCGTGGATGCGGGATTCGGGCAGGGGATGGGTGACCGCGGAGTACGGCATGCTGCCCCGCTCCACGGGCACCCGGACCGACCGCGAGGCGGCCCGCGGCAAGCAGGGCGGCCGTACCCAGGAAATCCAGCGCCTGATCGGGCGGTCCTTGCGCGCGGTCACCGACCTCGCCGCCATGGGCGAGATGCAGGTGCGGGTCGACTGTGACGTGATCCAGGCCGACGGCGGCACCCGGACGGCATCGATCACCGGCGCCTATGTGGCGCTCTACCTTGCCTTCGAAAAGGTCCGGCATCTGGGCCTGATCCAGGCGGTGCCGCTGATCGGCGAGGTGGCGGCGGTGTCGTGCGGGCTGTATGACGGCGCGGCGGTTCTCGATCTCGACTATGACGAGGACAGCAACGCGCAGGCCGACGCCAACTTCGTGCTCACCGGCGCCGGCGACATCGTCGAGATTCAAGGCACGGCCGAGGAAGACCCGTTCAAGGAAAGCGAGCTGATGGCGATGCTCGAACTGGCCAAGAAGGGCATCGGCGAACTGGTCGCCCGCCAACGCCAGGCCATCGGGAACGCGGCCCGTTAACGGGATGGCGCGGCAATTCGAAGGCGGCCGGCTGGTCATCGCCAGCCACAATCCGGGAAAGGTTCGGGAAATCCGGGAGCTGTTGGAGCCCCTCGGCGCGGACGTCATCTCGGCCGGCGAGCTCGATCTGCCCGAGCCGGCGGAGACCGGCAAGACCTTCATCGAGAATGCGGAACTGAAGGCCCTGGCCTCGGCGACGTCGGCCAACCTGCCGGCCCTGGCCGATGATTCCGGCCTCGCGGTGCACGGCCTCGGGGGCGATCCCGGCATTTATTCGGCGCGCTGGGCCGGCCCGGACAAGGATTTCGGCCTGGCCATGAAAAAAGTGGAAGAGGCCTTGGGCGGCAATCCGGACCGCGGCGCGCACTTCGCCTGCGCGCTCACCCTCGCCTGGCCCGACGGGCATGCGGAAACCGTCGAGGGCGCGGTCCACGGCACCCTGACGTTCCCGCCCCGGGGCGACAAGGGCTTCGGCTATGATCCGATCTTCGTCCCCGACGGCCGCGACGAGACCTTCGGCGAAAGCGATCAGGCGTGGAAGCATTCGGTGAGCCACCGGGCGGACGCGTTCCGCAAACTGGCAGACCGGTGTTTTTCGTAAATTCGCGGAGCCAGAGTTACAGGCCCCGCGAACGCCGTTCGTATTTCTTAGTCGTTGCAGCCGATGGGCGTTTTTGCCTCAGGGTGCCCAGACAATAAATCGGTCTCTTCGGCTCGCCGAGCATCTGCACTTGCACTACTCGTATGTGCGTGAATGTGCGTAGCGCCCTTTCGGCCAAAGCAGGTCCATTTGTGATGGCCCTCAAAGCGTTCGCTAAGATCACCGGTCTCACCGAAATATATGGACACCCAACGACCGTTGACTATTTTTGCGATCACATAATTCCCAGGCTCCGCCTTGAAATTTGGCGGCAGGCGGTGAACCCAATATTTGTAACGACGCCCGGACGCACCGGTCCAAACGACAGTGTTGTCACGATTCTCGCTTCCTGATAAACGTGAATTGGAACTAATCAGTAGTGTCATATATCACCTATATGGCTGCTAGTTGGTCCATTCCCCCGAGCCTGCTGCAACAGGCTCGGGGGTGTTCAATTTTGATCGATTCCACAAATGTCTGCGGGAGTCCAGATAGATTCTGCGCCGATGAGGCAAAATCTACCTGTTGTAGTAGGACTATCAATATATTGTGGGTTTGAGGGATAAATTCTCAGCCGGTAGAGAATGATTTGGTTCAAATACCCTAGAAAATGCGAACTGGGTTCGCTTTGTGAATTTCCAAGATGACATTTTACCATTCGATTCGATGAGCGCCGGTTTCGGCATCTACGTGCACTGGCCCTATTGCGAATCCAAGTGCCCGTACTGCGACTTCAACAGCCACGTCGCCGAAACCGTCGATCACCGACGCTGGCGGGCCGCCTACCTCTCGGAGCTGGACCGCTACGCCGGCGAAACAAGGGACCGGATTGTCACCTCGGTGTTTTTCGGCGGCGGCACGCCGTCCTTGATGAAACCGGACGCCGTCGCGGCGATCATCGAGCGCATCCGCGCCAACTGGCCGGTGGCGGACGACGTGGAGATTACGGCGGAAGCCAACCCGTCATCGTCGGAAGCCGCCCTGTTCGCCGCCTTCGCCGATGCCGGCATCAATCGTCTCTCCATCGGCGTCCAGTCCTTCGACGACGCGGCGCTGAAGTTCCTCGGCCGCCGCCACCGGGCCGATGAGGCGCGGCGCGCCATCGAGACGGCGCGCGGCGCCGTCCCGCGGTTTTCCTTCGACCTTATTTATGCGCTCCCCGGCCAGACGGCCGATGACTGGCAACGACAATTGTCGGAAGCCGTTGAACTGGCCGAGGGCCATCTCTCGGTCTATCAGCTGGCCATCGAGCCCGGGACCGAATTTCACAAGCAGCGGGTCGCGGGCGCGGCGGAGGAGACCGCCGCCGAGCTCTATGAGGTCACGCAGGAGGCCCTGGCCGCCGCCGGGCTGCCGGCCTACGAGATTTCCAATCACGCCGCACCGGACCATGCCTGCCGGCATAATCTCACTTATTGGCGGGGCGGCGCCTATGCCGGCATCGGACCGGGCGCCCACGGGCGGCTCAGAACCGGCGGCGCCTGGGCGCTGACCCTCGAAAAACGGATGCCGGACGATTGGCTGCGGGCGGTCGAAACCGAGGGCGCCGGGCTCCACAAGCGCACGCCCATCGATCCCGACGAACGGGCCCGGGAAGCGATCCTGCTGGGGATGCGCCTCGCCCGGGGCCTGAGCGCGGCGGATTTCGCCGAGACCACCGGCATGTCCCTCGAAGACTGGCTCGATGCGGACCGGCTGGAGGTCCTGGCCGGGGAGCAACTGATCGCGCCCTTCGACGGCACGAGGCTCCAGGCGCTGCCCGGCGGCCTGATGCGCCTGAACGCGGTGCTCGATTATCTGCTGAACTGATTTATCGGGCGGGCGGCGGCTGTACCGGCGACGGGGCGGGCGGCTGGGCTGGCGCGGTGAAATTCGACGGCGCGCCGGCGATCACCGCCGTCCCGCGCTCCCGGACCTGCAGCACGCTCAGCCCCCGCTCGGCAATCCCCGTCGGCAGGAACCGGAAGATCCCGTCCCGGCCGGCGAAGCCCCGGGGCGCGGTGATTTTTCCGGCCTCGAACCCGCCGTCTTCCCGGGCAAGGACCGCCGCCAGCGCGGTGGCGTCGTAGGCGAGGGTCGCCAACCGGTGCGGCGCCGCCCCATAGGCCGCCTCGTACTGTTTGACGAAATCGGCCCGCGCCGCCGGCGACGGGGCCGCGAACCAGCCGCCGACCAGCGCAGGTTCGGCGCCGAGCCCCGGCGCATCCCATTGGCCGGTCCCCAGCATGCGGATCTTCTTCGGGTCGAGATCGTAGTAGGGCAACAGCGCCGCGATGGCCTGGAGGCGCTTGCCCCCCTCGGCGATCAGCAGCGCATCGAACGGCACGCCGCCCAGGGTCTGGAGGTTCGCCAAGCGCTTGAGCGCCGCCGCCGCAACCTCGTCATCGCGGGCCTTCAGGGTTTCGATCTGATCGAGCAGGGCCCGGCGGCGGGCATCGTAATTGGCGAGGTCGCGGATCACCGGCGCGAAGTCGGCCGCCAAGGGGTCATAGTAAACGATATCGCTCAGGAACAGGCCGGGCGCCGCGGCCAAGTGCCGCACCTGCTCGACCACCCGGAGGCCATAGGTATTGTCGGGGGCCAATACCGCCAGCCGCCGCACGCCCCGTTGCCGGGCGAATGCGACGATCCGGTCGACCTCCTGACCCGGCAGGAAGCCCATGGTGAACACGCCGCCGCCGGCGACCGTCCGGTCGCTGGTGAAGGCGATGACGTTGATTCCCGCCGCGCGCGCCGCCGGGGCCGCCGCCTCGACCGAGCCGGACAGCAGCGGCCCGAGGATCAACGAGGCCCCGTCACCGATGGCGAGGGCCGCCGCGTCCGCCGCCCCCTCAGGCGTGCCCCTGGTGTCGCGGGGCAGCAGCTCGAACCGCCGGTCGGCGAAATGGAACAGCGCCAATTGCGCCGCGTTCAACAGATCCCGGCCGACCTTGGCGCTCGGACCCGAGAGCGGCAGCAGGATCGCGATCCTCGGCACATCCGGCTTCACCGGCGCCGCGGACCTGCCGGCGCCGGGGGGCGGCAATGCGGCCTGCCGGGTTCCATCGATGATCCGGCCCGGGACCTGGCCCGGGACCTGACCTGGGATCTGGCCGGGCAGCCGGGGCGGCAGCGCCGCCTGTTGGGCCGGGGCCACGGCGTCCGGCGGAATGGCCGCCCGGACCGGCGCCGGGGCGGGTTGGACGGTCTGCCCCCGGGGCGGTTGCGACTCGGGCGGTTGCGTCTGGGACGGCGGCACCCCGGACGGGGTTTGCAACCCGGGCGGTAATTGCGACACTTGGGTCTGACAGGCGGAGAGCAGAAAGATCAGCGCTACCGCTCCAATCCCGCCGCGAGTCCTGAATGCCGAAAGCCGCAAATTCTTCCTCCGATGGGCCCGAAGCCGGGCCGGACACCGCCGAGCCTAGCGGGGGCCTCAAGGGAAGTAAACCGGCCGGCGGGCCCCTGTCGCCCGGGCTCTACCTGGTCGCCACGCCCATCGGCAATATCCGCGATGTCTCGCTCCGGGCCCTGGATGTGCTGGCCGCCGCGGACCGCGTCGCCTGCGAGGACACGCGGGTTACCGGTAAACTGCTGTCCTTGCTCGGCATCGGCGCCGATCTCGCCCCCTATCACGACCACAATGCCGCTCGCGCCCTGCCGGGCCTTATTCGCCGCATGGAGGCGGGCGCCGCCATCGCGCTGGTCAGCGATGCGGGGACGCCGTCGATCTCCGATCCCGGCTACCGGCTGGTCCGCGCCTGCATCGAGGCCGGCATTCCGGTGACCGCCGTGCCGGGGCCCTCCGCCGGGATCGTCGGATTGATCCTGTCGGGCCTGCCGACCGACAAGTTTCTGTTCGCCGGGTTCCCGCCCCCGAAATCGGCGGCACGGAGGAGGGAGTTCCAGAGCCTCGCGGCGGCGCCGGCGACGCTGATCTTCCAGGAATCCGCCAAGCGCCTGGCGGCCAGCCTCGCCGACATGGCGGCAACGCTCGGCAACCGGGAGGCCGCGGTCGCCCGGGAACTGACCAAGCTCCATGAAGAGGTCAGGCGCGGGCCGCTCCGGGAACTGGCGGATCATTACCGAACCGGGGGCCCGCCCAAGGGCGAGGTGGTGGTCGTCGTCGGGCCGCCCGCCGGAGAGACGTTCAGCGACGAGGCGGTGGACCGGATGCTCCGCGACCATCTGCAAACCCTGCGGGTTCGCGATGCCGCGGCGGAGGTGGCGGAACTTACGGGCCTGCCGCGCAAACGGCTCTATGCCCGGGCGCTCGAGCTGAAGGACTAGAATGGCGGGGGAGCGGGACCGCCGAAGGGCCTGGGCGTTCGGCCTCGCCGCCGAGACCGCCGCCGCCATATTCCTGCGCCTCAAGGGCTACCGCATCATCGAACGCCGCTACCGCAATCCCCGGGGCGAGATCGACCTGGTCGCCAAGCGGGGCAAAACCCTGGTGTTCGCCGAGGTCAAGGCGCGGGCCGAAGCGGAAACAGCCGTCACCGCCGTCACGCCGCACCAGCGCCGCCGCATCGAAGGGGCGGCGGAGGGATTTCTGGCCCGGCGGAACGTGCCGCCCGATGCCGCAATCCGGTTCGATTTGATCGCCGTCTCGCCGTGGCGCCTGCCGCGGCATATCCCGGACGCCTGGCGGCCGGAATCATGGCGTGGGCGGCTTAGCTGATTTGAACATAGGAGACGACCGTTCCAGGTCTGCCAACCCATTGATATTGAATCACTTTAAATCATTGATTTTCAGGGGAAAATCAGCTATTGTGTTATTTGTAATCTGAACCCTGGCACAACCTGGTAGTAGGATTTCCCCGGCGGGCGACTTCGGTTGCCCGCAAATTTAGAACAGGTCTTAATCGGTCAAAGTACCTTTGCGCCCGCTTCCGCCGGATATAGGAGTTGGGCGCGTACCTTTGGTATAGAAAATATGCAACCACGTCGCACATTTGTATCGGATATGTGTCCGACGAGTCCTTTCCATGAGGGTCCTCGATAATCCGTTTGATCGGGATATTTCTCAAACCCCCCGCGTACCGAGAATCGTTCGGTATCGGATTGTAAACGGCCATCCTCCTGACCATTCGAAGTAGCTTCGTACCAGCGGTTGCATCGGTTATGACGATTCCGTGGTCGTCCCTAAACCCACCGGGAAAATTCCCATGTATTAGTGTGTTCTCGAATCGCTGAAACAACGTGCCCCATGCCGCATGAAATACGTCGAATCCTTGGGGTTTATTTGCTTTGTCGACAATTACGTTAGTTATGGAAATAAAATTCAGCTTGGCCAACTCGTCGAGCGTCGCACGCAATATTGCTAGCCGAACATGCTTTTCTAAATTGAATGGACGATGATTAACAAACTCCGATGCGTGGATTTCACCTCTCACCGGTAGACCATAAACACTTCGGAGTGTTTTCCTAAACGCAATCAAGACATTGAGGAATTCGCGCCATCGAGACTCGTGAACAACGATTCCGGTCAACACAAAATGGCTACTTGGCGACCTGGCCAATCCAGTATCACCGCTCTCATCTACATACATGAGGTACATGAACGCTATAATTGCGAACGAGCATTATTTTTACAAGTTTCGCTCCCTTGCCCGCCATTTTTCGCTTAATCCGGCCATGATCCGGACGAGATGCCGCGCCTGGCGGCCGGCTTCCCGCTAACAGCTCGTTAACCATCGGCGGATAGTTTTGGCCTGACCGAATCTCAGACGAGGGCCCGACCATGCCAGCCACGCCGAACCGCCGCGTTTTCCTCATCCCCATGGCGCTTGCCGCCGCCGCCCTATTGGGCTTGAGCGCCTGCGCGCCCGTCGGGATGGTGGCGGGCGCCGGCGCCGGGGTCGGCGTTGCCGCCGCCCAGGAGCGGGGCATCGCCGGACGGACCGCCGATCTTCGGATCGAAGCGCGGATTTTCGAGAAATTCTTCAATACCGACGTGTCGCTTCAGACCAAATTGGGGGTCGAGGTCTATGAGGGCCGGGTGCTGCTGACCGGCGCCACCGAAGACGTCCGGCTCGCCGACAAGGCGGTGAAGCTCGCCTGGCAGGTGGACGGCGTCAAAGACGTCATCAACGAGATTCAACTCCGGAATTCGGGCGCCAAGGATTTCATCCGCGACACCTGGATCACCGGGCAACTGCGTTCCAAGATCACCTTCGACAAGGAAATTTTCGCGATCAATTACGCCATCGATACGGTCAACGGCCGGGTGTACATCATCGGCATCGCCCAGAACCCAGCGGAACTGCGCCGCGTCATGGATCACGCCGGCAATATTCGTTACGTCCGGGACGTGATTTCCCACGTCCGGGTCAAGCAAGCGGGAATCCAAAGCGCCGGCAACTGAGCACCCGCACCGTTCCGCCCGTACTTGACCATCCGCCGCCCGGCGGCTATGTCCGCCTGATATGTCCGACTGACATGTCCGACTGGCCGGCTGCCCGCGCGGGCGGCCAGGACGTGCAATTGGGCGGATTCACAGGGACAAGGCCGGCTCATGTCGCTCCTGGTTGCCATTCAGATGGACCCCATCGACGGCATCGATATCGATGGCGACAGCACGTTCGTCATGGCGATGGAGGCCCAGGAGCGGGGCTACCGGGTCTATCACTATCTGACCCAGGATCTGGCCCTCGATCATGGGCGGGTGACGGCCCATGCCCGGCCTCTCGAGTTGCGCCGCGCGCACGGGGACCATTTCACCCTGGGCGACGCGGAATGGATCGACCTCGCGCTGGCCGACGTGGTCCTGATGCGCCAGGACCCGCCCTTCGACATGGCGTACATCACCGCCACCCATCTGCTGGAGCACGTTCACCCCAAGACCCTGGTGGTCAACGACCCGGTCCATGTGCGGAACGCGCCCGAGAAGCTGTTCGTCACCCACTTCCCGGAACTGATGCCGCCGACCCTGATCACCTCCAACCGGGACAAGATCGCCGCCTTCCGCGAGGAGCATCGGGACCTGATCGTCAAACCCCTGTTCGGCAACGGCGGCGCCGGGGTGTTCCACATCCCGCCGGGGGACGAGAACCTCAACGTGCTGATGGAAATGTTCACCGAGCTTTACCGCGAGCCGGTGATCATCCAGGCCTATCTGCCGGAAGTCCGCGAGGGCGACAAGCGGATCATCCTGGTCGACGGCGAGGCGGTGGGCGCCATCAACCGGGTGCCGGCGGCGGGCGAGGCGCGCTCCAACATGCACGTGGGCGGCACGCCGCTGAAGTCGGAACTCACCGGGCGGGAGAAGGAGATCTGCCACGCCATCGGCCCGGCATTGAAGGAGCGGGGCATGATCTTCGTCGGCATCGACGTCATCGGCGATTACATGACCGAGATCAACGTCACCTCGCCGACCGGCATCCAGGAGATCAACCGCTTCGACGGCATCAAGATCGAGGCGATGATCTGGGACGCCATCGAGAGCCGGCTGGATATCGTCGAGGAATAGCTCTTTGGCGGGCATCATTCCAATAGGAACCGATCCGCTCTCCCGCCAAGACCCCATCCATCCTGCCAAGTTCGCCGGATTCGGCCGGAGCGGCAACCGCTCAAGAACTATCGGCACATATGTTCTGGTAATGTTCTTATTCTCTCATTATAGTTGCCGGCGGGCAGAACAGGCAGGTCACTAGGGTCATGGTCGCGCGGGTCAATACGGTCGCCTTTTCCGGGATCGACGTGCTGGAGGTGGATGTGCAGGTGCAGGTCGGCGCCGGCATGCCGGCCTTTTCGGTGGTCGGCCTGCCCGACAAGGCGGTGGCGGAAAGCCGGGAGCGGGTTCGCGCCGCCATCTCGGCCATCGGCCTCTCCCTGCCGCCCAAGCGGATCACCGTCAACCTGTCTCCCGCCGACCTCGCCAAGGAGGGCAGTCATTTCGACCTGCCCATCGCGCTCGGGCTGCTGGCCGCCATGGGGGTATTGCCCGAGGACCAGATCGCCGGCTTCGCGGCGCTCGGCGAGCTTGCCCTGGACGGCGCCGTCACGCCGGTGGCCGGGGTGCTGCCGGCGGCCCTGGGCGCCGCGGGCCGCGGGCTCGGGCTGATCTGTCCGGCGGCGCAGGGGCCCGAGGCCGCCTGGGCGGGGGAGATCGAGGTATTGGCGCCGGGCAGCCTGCTGGCCCTGATCAACCATTTCAAGGGCACCCAGGTTTTGAGCCCGCCCGCGCCGGAAATAGCCGGGGACGAGGCGGCAATCGCCGATCTGGCCGACATCAAGGGACAGGAAAGCGCCAAGCGCGCCCTCGAAGTGGCGGCCGCCGGCGGCCACAACCTGCTGATGGTCGGCCCGCCGGGCTCGGGGAAATCCATGCTCGCCGAACGGCTGGCGGGCATTCTCCCCGAACTCGACCCGGCGGAAGCCCTCGAAGTGTCGATGATCCACTCCATCGCCGGCGCCCTCGACGGCGGGCGCCTCAAGCGACGGCGCCCCTACCGCAGCCCCCATCACTCGGCCTCGATGCCCTCGCTGGTGGGCGGCGGACACCGGGCGAAACCGGGCGAAGTGTCCCTGGCCCACCTCGGCGTGCTGTTTCTGGACGAGTTTCCCGAGTTCAACCGCGCCGCCCTGGAAGCCCTCCGCCAGCCCATGGAAGCAGGCCGCGCAACCGTCGCCCGGGCCAATGCGCATGTCACCTATCCCGCCCGGTTCCAGCTGATCGCGGCCATGAATCCCTGCCGCTGCGGCTATCTGGACGACCCGGCGCTGGCCTGCAACCGGGTGCCCAAATGCGCCGCCGACTATCAGTCGAAGATTTCCGGGCCCATGTTCGACCGCATCGACCTCCATGTGGACGTGCCCGCCGTCAGTCCCGCGGATCTCTCATTGCCGCCGGCGGCGGAAGGCTCGCCCGAAATCCGGGCCCGGGTGGCCGCCGCCCGCGCCGTCCAGCGGCAACGCTTCGCAGGCGTAACGGCCGCCAGATCCGGCGGGCGCGCGGTAAGATGCAACGCCGACGCCGACGGCGCACTGTTGGAGGAAGTCGCCGCCCCGGAGGCCGACGGCCGGGTATTGCTCACCGAAGCCGCCGACCGGATGCGCCTGTCGGCCCGGGGCTATCACCGGGTCCTGAGGGTGGCGCGGACGCTGGCCGACCTCGACGGCTCCGAAATCGTCCGCCGCCTGCACGTGGCCGAGGCGCTTTCCTACCGCCGGGTGGTGCCCGGCCGCCAGGCGGCGCTGATGGCGGGGTGAAGCGCGCCCCGCTCCTCCGTGAGCGGTGCCGCGTCCTTCAACGGCAAATCGGCGCGAACGCGGGGACCGGGTTCGGCGGTCAATCCCTCTTCAACATCGCACCCAGCTTCCTGCCGCCGAAAATATGGACATGAAAATGGGGCACCTCCTGCATGCCGTCGTCGCCATGGTTGGCGAGGATGCGATAGCCGGGGTTGGCGAGTTCGAGTTGGCGGGCGACGGCGCCGACGGCCCGGAAGAAACCGGCGATTTCCGCATCGCCCGCGGCGCCGGAGAAATCGTCCATCGAGACGTAGGCCCCCTTGGGGATCACCAGCACATGCACCGGCGCCTGCGGATTGATGTCCTCGAAGGCGAGGGCGTGGTCGTCCTCGTAGACCCTGGTGCAGGGAATCTCCCCCCGCAAAATCTTGGCGAACACGTTTTCCGGATCATAGGCCATGGTTCAGGTTCAACTCCGATCAGCCGCGGGATTTCTTCTCTTCAAGGCCCGAGATGCCCTCCCGCTTGGCGAGTTCGGCCCACACGTCGTCGGGCTTCACGCCCGCATCCGCCCACAGGACGAACAGGTGGTAGAGCAGGTCCGCGCTTTCGCCGGTGATTTCCTTCTTCTTGCCGGCGAGCGCGGCGATCACCGTTTCCACCGCCTCCTCGCCGAGTTTCTGGGCGATTTTCTCGGTTCCCTTGTCGAACAGCTTGGCGGTATAGGAGTCGTCGGGGTCCGCTTTCTTGCGCTCCGAGACAACCTCGTAAAGGCGCTCGAGTATCCGGATGGCCTCGCCGTTGTCCTTACCGCTCATCGGTGCCTCCGATTGTATCGTCCGTGCGCCCGCCGGTCCGCATGGGTATTCCGTTTTCGTTCATATACGCCTTGGCCTCGGACACCCGGTGGGTGCCGAAGTGGAAGATGGAGGCGGCCAGCACGGCGCTGGCGTGACCGTCCCGCACGCCTTCCACCAGATCGTCGAGACCGCCGACGCCGCCGGACGCGATCACCGGGATACTCACCGCATCCGCGACCGCGCGGGTCAATTCGATGTCGAAGCCTGACTTGGTGCCGTCCCGGTCCATCGAGGTCAACAATATCTCACCCGCGCCATGCCCGGCCATGCGTTTCGCCCATTCGACGGCGTCGATGCCGGTTTCCCTGCGCCCGCCGTGGGTGAACACTTCGAAACGCCGGTCTTCCCCCCGGCCGGCGCGCTTGGCGTCGATGGCGACGACGATGCACTGGCTGCCGAATTTGAGCGCCGCCCCGCGGACGAATTCCGGGTTATGGACGGCCGCCGTGTTGATCGCCACCTTGTCGGCGCCGGCCAGCAGGAGCTTCCGTATATCGTCGAGGGTCCGCACCCCGCCCCCGACGGTGAGCGGCATGAAGCATTCCTCCGCGGTCCGCGCCACCACGTCGAAGATGGTGTCCCGCTCCTCGTGGCTGGCGGTGATGTCGAGGAAGCACAACTCGTCCGCGCCTTCGGCATCGTAGAGGCGCGCCTGTTCGACGGGATCGCCGGCGTCCACCAGATCGACGAAGTTGACGCCCTTGACCACACGGCCCTTATCCACGTCGAGGCAGGGGATGATCCGGTTCTTCAGCATGTCAACCGCCCTCCGCCAGCAATGCCCGGGCCTCGGCCGCATCGATCGCCCCGTCATAGAGCGCCCGGCCGGAAATGACCCCGTCCAGCAGGCCCGCGCCCGCGGCCTTCAAGGCCCGGAGATCATCCATGGACGATACGCCGCCGGACGCGATCACCGGGATATCGACGGTCCTGGCCAGTTCCACCGTCGCGGCGACGTTGGGCCCTTCCATGGCGCCGTCCCGGTCGATGTCGGTGTAGACGATCGCGGCGACGCCGACATCCTCGAATTTGCGCGCCAGGTCGACGGCGGTGATGTCGGCGGCCTCGGCCCACCCCTCGACGGCGACCCGCCCGCCCCTTGCATCGATACCGACGGCGATCCGGCCGGGAAAGGATTTGCAACCGTCGGTCACCAGGCCGGGGTCTTTCACCGCCGCGGTGCCCAGGATGACCCGGGCGACGCCCTTGCCGAGCCAGGTCTCGATCATCTCCCGATTGCGGATACCGCCGCCCAACTGCACGTTCTGGCCGCCCGTGGCGAGAATGGCGTCGACCGCCGCGCCATTGACCGGCCGGCCCTCGAAGGCGCCGTTGAGATCGACCACATGAAGCCAGCCGCAGCCCGCGGCGGCAAAGGCGCGGGCCTGCGCAGCCGGATCCCCGCCATAGACCGTCGCCGCGTCCATTTCGCCCTTATAGAGCCGGACACAGTCGCCGTCCTTGAGGTCGATGGCCGGATAGAACCTCATGACATCTCCGTCACGGCGACCAGCGGAGGAAATTGGCGATGAACCTGAGCCCCACCCGCTGGCTTTTCTCCGGGTGGAACTGCGTGCCGACCAGATTGCCGCGCCCGACGATTGCGGTCACCGGACCGGCATAGTCGACGCGCGCCAGGACATCGCTTTCGGCCTCGGGCGCCAAGCCGTAGGAGTGGACGAAATAGGTGTGCGCGCCGGGGGAAATGCCGTCCATGACGGGGTGAATGCCCGGCTCGAATTCGAGGGCGTTCCATCCCATGTGCGGAATCTTCAGGGCCTTGTCGGCGGGTTCCAGCGCCACCACTTCACCGGGAATCCAGCCGAACCCCTCGGTGTCGCCATGTTCCCGCCCCCAGCTCGCCATCAGCTGCATGCCGACGCAGATGCCGAGGAACGGTTTGCCGCGCCCCCGCACCTGTTCGATCAGCGCGTCCGGCATCCCGTCGATGGCCGTAAGGCCGGATTTGCAATCCGCGAAGGCGCCGACCCCGGGCAGCACGATATGAGTGGCGCCGGCGAGCGCGGCGGGATCGCGGGTCACCTCGACCGCGCCCGTCCGGCCGCTATCCGCCACCGCCCGCTCGAAGGCCTTGGCGGCGGACCGCAAATTGCCGGACTCGTAGTCGATGATGGCGACCCGCATCAGACGCCCCCCGCCGCGGCCGGATCACGCCCGGCGATGTAGCGGAGAACGGCCGCTTCCGCGCCGCCGGCGAGAATAATCCCGCGTTCCGTATAGCCGCGCCGGCCCAAGCTCCACCGCCTGACATCGTTTGCGAAGCCGCCGATGAGGATGTAGACGCCGGCGCTCAACGCCGCACCGGTCACATTGTCGATACCGGCCAGCACGCCGAAGTCCCCCACCGCCGCCAGCAGGGCGGTCAGGCCCAGCGCCACGCCCCACATCCGGTGCCACAGGGCCCAGAAGACGGAAAACAACATGGCCGGCCAGCAAAAGCCCTCCTTCACCGCCACCGCGTCCTCCGCCGGATCGGTGACACAAGGCTCGTCTCCCGGCCGGGGAGCCGGGATATGGACGGTATAAATACGCATGAGGCTTGTTCCGGCGGCCTAGTCTTTGCCCGCGCCGGACACTGCGTTCATCGTGTCCGCGTCGGACACCGAGTTCATCGTGTCCGCGTCGGACAACACGCCCTTGGTCGACGGCACGGCATCGGCGGCGCGCGCGTCGATGGTCACCGCCTGGCGCAGCGCCCGGGCAAGCGCCTTGTACGCGCTTTCGACGATATGGTGGTTGTTCTCGCCATAGAGGTTGTCGACGTGGAGCGTGACGCCGGCGGCCTGGGCGAAGGCCTGGAACCATTCGCGGAACAGCTCGGTGTCCATCTCGCCCAGCTTGGGCCGCGAGAACCCCACCTTCCACACCAGGTAGGGCCGGTTGGAACAATCGACGATCACCCGGGTGAGCGCCTCATCCAGCGGAATCTGCGCCGAGCCGTAACGGGTGATGCCGGCCCGGTCGCCCAGCGCCTTGTTGACCGCCTCGCCGATGGCGATGCCGGTATCCTCGGTGGTGTGATGGAAATCGATATGCAGGTCGCCCTTGGCGCGCACGGTCAGGTCGATCAGGCTGTGCTTGGAAAGCTGCTCCAGCATGTGATCGAGGAAGCCGATACCGGTGGAAACGTCGTAGGTTCCCGTCCCGTCCAGATTGACGGTCACGGAAATCTCGGTCTCGTTCGTGTTGCGCTCGACGCTTGCCTGGCGCATCGGACGATCTCCTTCAGGTTAGGCGCGGTCTTGTAACAGGATCGGCGCATTTCCGCCAGCGTGTTGACCGGAAGCGGGCCTGGGGCTACATGGAGGTTAACAGACCGCGCGAAAGCGCGCATAAACCACCCGGGAACATGTCCGATGGCCGATCCCCAATCTCCGCATCCCGACTGGCATGCCACGACCATTCTCTGTGTCCGCAAGGGCGATGACGTGGTGATTGCCGGCGACGGCCAGGTGAGCATGGGCGATACGGTGATCAAGGCCAACGCCACCAAGGTGCGCCGGCTCGGCAGCGGCAACGTGATCGCCGGGTTCGCGGGCGCCACCGCCGACGCCTTCACCTTGTTCGAGCGTCTGGAAGCCAAGCTGGAGCAGCATCCGGAACAACTGACCCGGTCGTGCGTCGAATTGGCCAAGGATTGGCGGACCGACCGCTATCTCCGGCGCCTCGAGGCGTTGATGGCGGTGGCCGACAGGAACGTCTCGCTGCTGGTTTCCGGGACCGGCGATGTGCTGGAGCCGGAAGACGGCCTCATCGGCATCGGTTCGGGGGGCAACTATGCGCTCGCCGCCGCCCGGGCCATGGTTTCCCACGACGACTTCGATGCGGAAACAATCGCCCGGCGGTCGCTGGAAATCGCCGCCGGCATCTGCGTCTACACCAACACCAACATCACCGTCGAAAAGCTGTAATTCATGACCACCTTCTCCCCCAGGGAAATCGTTTCGGAGCTGGACCGCTATATCGTCGGCCAGGACGACGCCAAGCGCGCGGTCGCCGTGGCGTTGCGCAACCGCTGGCGGCGCCAGCAGCTGGATGACGACCTCAAGGAAGAGGTGCTGCCCAAGAACATCCTGATGATCGGCCCGACGGGCGTCGGCAAGACCGAGATCGCCCGGCGGCTCGCGCGCCTCGCCCAGGCGCCGTTCCTCAAGGTGGAAGCGACGAAATTCACCGAGGTGGGCTATGTGGGCCGGGATGTGGAGAGCATCGTCCGCGATCTGGTCGAGGTGGCCATCCACGCGACCCGCGAGCGGCTCCGCAAGCAGGTGCAGGCCAAGGCCGAAGTGAACGCCGAGGAGCGGGTGCTGGACGCCCTGGTCGGCGAATCGGCGAGCGCCGATACCCGCCAGAAATTCCGCAAGATGCTCCGCGAAGGCGAGCTCGGCGACAAGGAGATCGAGGTCGAGGTTTCCGCCGGACCCAGCGGCATGCCGACATTGGAAATTCCGGGCATGCCCGGCGCCCAGATGGGGATGATCAACTTGAACGACATGTTGGGCGGCGCGTTCGGCCAGCGCTCCAAGCCCAAGCGGGTAACGGTGTCGGAGTCCCACGACCTGCTGATCGCCGAAGAGAGCGACAAGCTGCTGGATGAGGATCAGATTGTCCGCGAGGCCGTGAGCGCGGTGGAAAACGACGGCATCGTGTTCCTCGACGAGATCGACAAGATCACCGCGCGCTCGGACCGCCACGGCGCCGATGTGAGCCGGGAAGGCGTGCAGCGGGATCTGCTGCCGCTGATCGAGGGCACCACCGTCGCCACCAAGCACGGCACGCTCAAAACCGACCACATCCTGTTCATCGCCTCGGGCGCGTTCCACCTCGCCAAGCCGTCGGACCTGCTGCCCGAACTGCAGGGCCGGCTGCCCATCCGGGTCGAGCTCAGCGCGCTCACCGATGAGGATTTCGTCCGCATCCTCACGGAGCCGGAAGCCAGCCTGATCAAGCAGTACACCGCATTGATGAACACCGAGGAGGTGACCCTGGAGTTCACCGGCGACGCCATCGAGGAAATCGCCCGGCTGTCGGCGGACATCAATTCCGGCGTCGAGAACATCGGCGCCCGGCGGCTTCACACGGTGATGGAGCGCCTCTTGGAGGAGATCAGCTTCACCGCCACCGACCGCGGCGGCGAAACCATCGTCATCGATGCCGGGATGGTCCGCGACCGGGTCGGCGAGCTCTTAAAGAACGCCGACCTGTCGAAGTTTATTCTTTAGGCTTGTTGAGGCTAGTCGCCAGAATTGCGCTTATGTTGTAGCGGGTGTGTTTGATCTTTGTATACGTCCGTAGGCCTTGCGCCATAAGCCTCTTTTTCCGCGACTTCCGAGGTCAATTTAAAGAAGGTCACCTGACACGGGCGATCAACACCTGGTCGAAGTTTGATCGTTAGGGGACCGTGGTTCATTATCTCCAGGATAATTGGTCCGCTCCAGCCAGGCTGAATCCACGGTGCGGTTTGGTGCATGCTCAGTCCCACCCTGGCGTAGGTGCTTCGGCCCTCGATTAAGGCGATCATGGATCGCGGAACGGTGATGCTTTCGAGCGTAATGCCGAGAATGAAATTTCCGGGCTTCAGCTCAAATGTCTCCGGCTCTCCGAATTCATCTTTTTCTTTGAGCGTCTTAGTGTTCCAAGCGCCCAGCTCGCCAAGGGTTCGGAGGCCGTCCGCAACCGAGATAGAGATATCATCGAGATCTTCACGGTATTTTGTAAATTGATAGCCAAGCCGAAGATCTATTGAAGCTTCGCCAATTTGCCGATCAGCATCAATTTGGGGGTCAAATTGTATTTCCCCATCGTCGATCGCAGCCAAAAGGTCGTCGTGAGATAAAATCATCCGCGTTTCGTTACGCGGCAAGAACCCTGGCGTTTGAAGCGGCCCAGTCTGGACTGAAATCGGCTAACCCCGTCGTGGTAAAGAATGAACCACGCAAGCTTACGCTTACCGCATCATCAGTCACACTGACCACTAGTGCGCGAAGCATCCCTTGATCACTATCCTCTGTAATCAACTCGTCGCGACTTACGAACCCGGAAATCTCGCCCCCTTTTGTCTCAATTATTACCATCGCCTCGCGAGGAAACGCTCCGGAAAACACTTTACAGGGGATTCCTATAAATGTTCCCTTTTCGATTTTTGTCATGTCGCCCCACCCCCTTCTGCTTCATTTATCGCCGAGCCTATCACAGTAATTCTCTCCCGTTGGGGTGCCAGTCGATCCTTACGTGCTTCATCCATCCTATTTTCGATTTCAGGATCTTGTCGTCGATATTCAATATAGTGTTCGATCGCTTTCCGGATAACCCTCACTTTGGGCGCACCATCGTTGGCGGCACAATAGTCCTCAAGCAGTGCCTCCACCTCAACTCCAAGATCGTAATTCGTTCTAGTCATGTGTAGTTCAACACAGCATCACACATTTATCTATATTTATACACACTTTTGTGTGCCATTATGCAAAATAATCCCAGGTGGTTGCATAGTTCCGGCGATGAACACGGCCATGGCGTCACGTGACACCCTATCTGGGCCGCGTCGGCGAACTCCTCAAGAACGCCGACCTGTCGAAGTTTATTCTTTAGGCCCCGGGCTCATCTCCGCCACCTCATCGAACCCCATCTCGGCGAGGATGCGCTCGATGGTGTCATCGTCGAGCTCCGAGATGTGCCGGGCCATCAGGTTGGCGAGCAGCGTCGCCTTGGGGCTGAGCCCGCCGGTCTCCACCGGCACCCGCGGGTGGGACAGCCGGGCGAGTTCCTTCAGCTCATCCACTTGGTCCCAGATCAGCTCGAAATAATTGGCGATCTGCATGACGAAGCCGGGGCCCGGGCGGCCCCGCTTGCCGTGTTCGAGGGCCGAGAGATAGGCCGGCGACACCTGGAGGTCGGCGGCCATTTTCTTGAGCTGGATGCCGTGCTTGCCGCGGAGTTCCCGCACCCGGGCGCCGAACGGGGTCATCCGGCCAACCTCATTTGGCCGTCCTCATTTGGCCGTCCTCATTTGGCCGTCCTCATTTGGCCGTCCTCATTTGGCCCGCCTCAAAAGGACGTAGAGCGCGCCCGATCCGCCGTGGTTGGGGGCCGCCTCGCGGAAGCTCCAGATGCGTTCGCGGAGCCCCGCCCGGTTGAGCCAGCCGGGCACCGCCCGGCGCAATACGCCGATGCGCTCGCCCGCGGGCCCGTCGGGGCGGGTTCCCTTGCCGGTGACCACCAGGACGCATTTTTTGCCCGCCGCCTGGGAACCGGCGAGAAATTGCTCAAGCGCCGTGAACGCCTCCTCCTGATACATGCCGTGGAGATCCAGGCGTCCCTCGATTTCGATCCGGCCCCGGCGCATCTTTTGCTGGGTCTTCTTGTCGACCCCGGGCGTGTCCCCGGCACGCAGCGCCGGAAGTTCGGACGGCGCCGGTTCCGGGGTCCGGCCGGAAGGCGGTGCGGCCCGGGGTTTCGGCTTCGGTTTTGCCGGCGTGGCGCCGGGCCGCACCTTGCGGCCCGGCCGCGGCGCGACGTCGGCGAACGCCTGCTCCAGAAGTTTGGCGTCATTCGCGCCGATGCCGCCGGAGTCCTTAATTTTCGAGCCCTTTCCCGCCATACGGCCAATATGGCGATTAACCGGATTCGGGGCAACTCTTTTGGATATTGCCGGGTGGTTACGAACCCGGAACGCTGAGCGTGCGGGGCAGCAGGAGGTGGAAGGTGCCGGGCTCCTGCATTTCGCCGGCCGCCGCCTCGGCCCGGGCGCCCGCCCCCCAGAAGAAGTCACCCCGGACCGTGCCGCGGATGGCGCCGCCCGTATCCTGGGCGATCATCAGCCGCCGGATGGGGCGGCTCCGTTCCAGCGGGTCACGGGTTTCCAGCCAAACCGGCGCGCCCAAGGGCAGTTTACCCCGGTCGACCGCCAGGCTGCGCCCGGGCGTCAGCGCCACGCCCTGGGCGCCGATGGGGCCTTCGCCGTCGATCAGGCGGAAGAAGATGTAGGAGCGGTTGGCGTCCATGATCCCCCGGGCCCGGGAGGGGTTGGCGGCCAGCCAGCGCCGGATCGACTGCAATGACACGCCGTCCGCCGGCAGCTCGCCCTGCCTGACCAATACCCGGCCGATGGCGGTGTAGGCGTGGCCGTTGCGCCCGGCGAACCCCACGCGGGCCAGGGTGCCGTCGGTCATGCGCACCCGTCCCGAACCCTGGACGTGGAGGAAAAACGCATCCACCGGATCGTCCAGCCACAGGAGTTCCAGGCCCCGGCCCGCCAAGGAGCCGTCATTGATCCGGCGCCGCTCGTCATAGGGCTCCAGCCGGTTGCCCCGAACCCGCCCGGCGATGTGGCGGCCCTTCCACTCGCCGGAGAACCGGCCCAGATCCACCGACACCAGATCGCCGGGCTTCTTGTAGAGCGGATATTGATATTGCCCGCCCCGGCGCCACGAACCGCGCAATTCGGGCTCGTAATAGCCGGTGATCAGGCCTCTTGGACCGTCGGCGCCTTCGAGCCGGAAGACCCGGAAGTTGGCTTCGAAGAACCGGCGCGCGGCACCGCTCCGGGCGGCCGCCGGCAGGGCCGCGCAGGCCGGCGCCCAGTCGGCCATCCGTCCGAACAGCGCATCCGGGCCCACCGGCCGGGACGCGGGCTGCCGTGAAAACCTGGCGCAACTCCGCGCCATGGTGTCGAGGGCCGCCCGATGATCGTCGCCGGCCCATCCGCTGAGCGCGCCAAAACCCACGGGGATCAACCGGATGGCGGCGGTGTCCGGCGCGGGTTTCGGTTGCGTTTTCCGGTCGGGCGGCGGCTGGCCGGACCCGACGCAGGCGCCAAGGCTCAGGGCCAGTGACAGGATAAGCGACAGGATAAGCGACGGGATGAGTGGCGGTCGCGAAAAGCGGACGGCGCGGCGGGCGCGGCTCACGGGGGGCCTCGGGCTATTCCAGGGAGCGGGTGGCCACCAATTCCCAGTTGGGGTCGCGGGAGTTCGTGTCGCGGCCGAAGGTCCAGATGTCGGTGATTTCGGTGATGTGGCCGGGATCGCCGTCCGTCACTTCGCCGGCGGCGTCGCGGGTGACGTTCACCTGTTCGGAAACGATCTTCATGGTGACGAAGGCAACCGCGCCGTCCATATAGGCCTCGATGGCATCGGCGGCGCGGATGCGGACCAGGGTGTTTTCCAGGGTCTCGTTGGCCGCCTCGCGGGAGCGGATGGCCGACAGGAAATTCTGGTACACCTCGTCGTTGAGCAGGGATTCCAGCGTTTCGGTGTCGCCTTCGGCGAACGCCTGAATGACGAACTCGAACGCCGTGCGGGCGCCGACCAGGAATTCCTCCCGATCGAAGGCGGGATCGGCGATCCGGATTTGCGTGAACCCGGCCTCCAGCGGCGTCGCCGGTTCGGCGTCAAGATCGAGAGGTTCGGACTGATCGGGCAACTGAACGACGTTGTCCTCCTGCGGTTCATGCCGGGATCCGCCGGAGAACGGGTCCGAAGGCGGGCCGCCATTGTCCTGCCGGCGGCCGAGCACGCTGCGCAACCTGAGAATCAGGAACGCCGCGATCATTGCGAACAGAATTATGTCTATGAACTGGAAGCCTTCGCCCATGGTTCTATATCCAGGCCCACAATCTGCCGCTGGACCCTGTCCAGCCGACGGGGTAGAAACTCCTGGATCGGTACGCACGATCCCAGGAACCGGTTCAGTCGCGGAAACGAAGATTCCGCCAGCCTACCCGGTTTACATATGCCTTTTGTCCTCAAAGGGCAAGTCACGGTAAAGCGGACCTAGATGGGATACATTCTTTTCGCGCTGTTCGTTGGCGTCCCACTGCTGGAAATCGCCGTATTCGTCGCCGTCGGCGGCGAAATCGGCCTGTGGCCGACCCTGGGCGCGGTGGTCGCGACGGCGCTCGCCGGATCCGTGCTTCTCAGGATTCAGGGCCTTTCAACCCTGTACCGGGCCCGCGAAAACATGGAGCGGGGCGAATTGCCGGTCAAGGAGCTGTTCGACGGGGTCTGCCTGGTGTTCGCCGGCGCGCTGCTGCTGACGCCGGGCTTCATCACGGACGGTGTCGGCCTGTTATTGTTCCTGCCGCCGTTCCGGGCCGCGATCCGCCGCGGCCTGGCGTCGCTCTTCGCGGCGCGAGGCGCCGTTCGCACCTTCCACGCACATGGTCCCGATGGCGGGCCCGGTGGCGGGCCGGACGGCGGGAGCCACGGCCCCGGCGGTCCCGCGCCCCCCGGGGGCAAGACCATCGACGGGGATTTCACCGTCGTCAATGAAGACAGCGACAATCCGCCGCGCCGGCGGACGGTCGTTCATCCCGCGCTTTCCGACGAGCGCTGAACCAACCCATGCTTCGAGAAGGATCTGCTTACATGGCTGACACGGACGACGACAACGGGGGCGGGGACAGCCCGATCCCGGCGGAACGGTTCACTCCCGAACCCGACGAGCCCGATGCGCCCGCTTCCGCCGGCGAGGAACAGATGCCGTCGATCGCCATCAGCGGTCAGTACATAAAGGATCTGTCATTCGAAGCCCCGAACACGCCGCAAGTGTTCGAGGCGCTGCAGAACGAGATGCCCAATATCCCCATCGAGGTGGATGTCGCGGCCAACGGCATCGGCGAGAATTTCTACGAAGTCGTCCTGAAGGTCCGCGCCGAAGCGAAGGTCCAGGATCAGCTGTGCTATATCCTGGAAATGGAGTATGCGGGCCTGTTCATGGTCAATGTGCCGCAGGAGGCGCTCGCACCGGTTCTCCTGGTCGAGTGTCCGCTGATCATCTTCCCGTTCCTCCGGCGCATCGTTGCCGATGCCACCAGCGACGGCGGCTTCGCCCCGTTGATGCTGGCGCCGATCGATTTCGCCAGCCTCTACCAGCAGCGGATGGCGCAGGCCGGCGCCGAGGAAGGAGATGCCGCCGAGGCGTAAGCCCCGGCCGGCGCTCAGCGGCGCCAGACCGGTTTTTCGATTTTCTCCAGAAATGCCCGGTGGGCGGCCAGTTCCTCTTCGGCCGCCGCATGGGGGCGGGGCGCGCGGCGCGCGGCCGATCCGGCCCGGGCTTCCGATTTCGCCCTTTCGGCCTTGAGTTCGAGACCCGGCTGGCGGCCGCCGATCAGCTCCAGATACACCTCGGCCAGAAGTTGTGCATCCAACAGGGCTCCGTGGAGCGACCGGCTCGAATTATCGATATTGAAGCGGCGGCAGAGCGCATCGAGGCTGGCCGGCGCCCCCGGAAATTTCTCCCGCGCCATGCGGACCGTATCCACGGCGCGGCTCATGGGAAGCTCGTCCTTGCCCAACCGGTCGAGCTCCGCATTGATGAACCGCATGTCGAATTCGGCGTTATGGATCACCAAAGCCGCATCGCCGGCGAACTCGACGAACCCGTCCATCACGTCCGCCATCACCGGCTGGCCGCTCAGGAATTCATCCGACAGGCCGTGGATGGCAAAGGCCTCCTCAGGCATGGGGCGCTCGGGGTTGACGTATTGGTGGTAGGTTTCGCCGGTGGCCACATGATTGACCAATTCGACGCAGCCGATTTCGACGATCCGGTGCCCGTCGCGGGGACTGAGACCGGTGGTTTCCGTATCGAGGACGATTTCTCTCAACGCCGTTGCCTTTCCTGGACGTTTATTTGGGCGGCCACTTCCCAGGCGTGAGTTCGGCCGCCAATCTGACAATGTTCCGAATCCGGCGCAAGCTGAATCCGCGTCCGAGGCCGGTGGAAATGACGAAATCCGCCCGCCGGCGTTTTTCGGCATCGGGCATCTGGCGGGCCAGGATGGCGGCGTATTTTTCCTCGGTCATCCCGGGCCGCGACATCACCCGGACCCGCTGCAGGAAGGCGGGCGCGGAGACCACCGCCACCGCATCGCAATTCCGGTCTCCCCCGGTTTCGAACAGCAGCGGGATGTCGAGCACCACAAGCCGTCGCCCGGCGGCGCTGTTGAATTTGAGAAACCGGTTCTGCCGGCGGCGGACGATGGGATGAAGCACGGCTTCCAATTCGGCGAGCGCCTGGGCGTCATCGAACACGGCCGCGCCCAGGCGCGCCCGGTCGACGGCCCCCCCGACAACCGCGTCCGGAAAACGCGCCCGGACCAGGGGCACGGCCTCACCCCCCGCTTCGGTCACGGCGTGAACCGCCGCGTCCGCATCGTAGGTCGGGACGCCCAGGCGCCGGAACGCGCCGGCCGCCGTGGTCTTGCCCATGCCGATGGAACCGGTCAGGCCGAGGATGATCATTGCCCAAGCGCCTCGAGCATCCGGGATCTCAACCGGCCGTCCACCTCGGGCGCGACGCCGAACCAGCGCTCGAATCCCGGCCGCCCCTGGTGCAGCAGCATGCCCAGCCCGTCGACGGTCCGGTGGCCGCGCGCGCGCGCCGCCGCCAGCAGCGGCGTCTCCGGCGGGACGTAAACGATGTCCGTCACCGCCGCGTCGCGCGCCAGGCCCGCGAGGGAAAACTCCAGCGGCGGCGACTTGGTCATCCCGAGGGAGGTGGTGTTTATGAGAAGGGCCACATCGGCGAGATTCTTGTCCCGCCTGTGCCAATCGACGATGGAGACCGGGCCGCCCAGGTCGGCCGCAAGTCGGTCGGCCCGCGCCGCCGTCCGGTTGGCGAGGCGGATATCGTCCACGCCTTCGTCGATCAGCGCGCCGATGACGGCGCGGGCGGCGCCGCCGGCGCCGATCACCATGGCCGGACCATCCGGAAGGGCCAGCCGCCCCAGTCCGGCCTTGAGGTTTTCGAGAAATCCGAAACCATCCGTGTTGGCGCCGTGGAGCCGTCCGTCCGGCCGTACGGTGACCGTATTGACCGCGCGAAGCCGCTGCGCCGCCGGGTCCACCTCGTCCATCAGCGCGAACGCCGCCTCCTTGTGCGGCACGGTTACGTTGAAGCCGGAAAACCCCCGGCCGGCCAGCGCCCGGATGCCGGCCTCGAAGTCCTTGGGATCGACGGGGATTTTCACGTATTCCCCGTCGATGGAATATTTCTCCAGCCAATAGCCGTGGAGTTTCGGAGACAGGCTGTGGTCCACCGGCCAGCCGACAACGCCCGCCCGGATCATAATCCCGCAACCCCCTGCTCGCGGAGCCGCGCCAGCAACCCCAGCAGCGGCAGGCCCAGAATGACGAAAAAATCCCCGTCGATGCCGGAGAACAGCCGGATTCCCAGCTCTTCGAGGCGGTAGCAGCCCACCGAACCCAACACATCCTCTCCGGCCGCGGACAGATAGGCTTCGATATCGCCGCCGGTCAGATCGCGCATGGTGAGGCGCGCGGTTTCCACCGATTCCCAGACGGTTCCGCCGTCCCGCATCAGGCAGCAGGCGGTTATCAGCTGATGGGTCCGCCCGCTGAATTGCCGCAAATTCGCCGCCGCCGCCGCCATGTCGGCGGGCTTGTCGAAGAGTTTCCCGCCGCATTCGAGCATCTGGTCGGCGCCGATGACCAGCGCGCCGCCGCGCTTCTCCGATACCGCGCGTGCCTTGGCGGCGGCGAGCCGCAGGGCGATTTCCGCCGGCGGGACGTTGTCACCGGCGGAAGCCTTGACGGCGTTCTCATCGACACCGGATTTTTCGATCCGGAAGCGAACCCCGGCATTGGCCAGCAGGCGCGCCCGGACGGCGCTGCCCGAGGCCAAAATGAGTTCGGCCTCCGGCATCACGTCGTGCCGTCTTCCTGGCGCTGGGCGCGAAGCGCCATGATCGCCGCGGCGGTCTCCTCGATGGACCGCCGGGTCACATCGATCTCGGGCCAGCCCTGACTGCCGTACAGGCGCCTGGCGAATTTGACCTCTTCGTTCACGGTTTCCGGATCGGTGTAATCGGTTTCACTCTCCTCGTTGAGCATCCGCAGCCGGTTGCGCCGCACCTGGACCAGGCTTCGCGGCTCCTTGGTCAGGCCGACGATCATCGGCCCGCTGACTTCGAACAGCTCCCTGGGCAGCTCCATGCCGAGGATAATGGGGATATTGGCCGCCTTGATCCCCCGGTTCGCCAGATAGATGCAGGTCGGGGTCTTGGATGTCCTCGAAACGCCGACGACAATTATGTCGGCCTCGCCCAAATTCCACGTGGTCTGGCCGTCATCGTGGGTCATGGCGAAATCCATCGCTTCGATCCGTGCGTAATACTCGCTGTCGAGAGCGTGCTGCCGGCCGGGCTGGGCGTGAATTTCGGATTTGAGATAACCGCCGAAAGCCGCCATGATCGGCTGAAGCACCGAGACGCAGGGAACCTGCAATTCACGACACGCCGCCTGCAGCCGGCCGCGAAGGCCGGTATCGACCAGCGTATAGAGGACAAAACCTGGATTGCTCCGAATATCGTCGATCACCATATCCATTTGACGAATATTGCGGACCATATTCCAAAGATGTTCGACCGGTTCCACGTCGTCAAACTGCGCCAGACAGGCGCGCGAAACCGATTGAACGGTCTCACCGGTGGAGTCCGATATTAGATAGAGATGAAATTCGCTCATGAAATCGGTGCTTTGGGCTCGTTCCGCCGGTGGTCGTTTCCAGTTATACACCAGCGCCGGGGATAAGTCCGGGAACACATGGCCGGAACCGGCATCCACCGAATGAGGCCGATTTCAGCCCGAATTTAGGAGACGGTTTGTACAGCATGCTGAAAGTTATCCGAACGGCGCCGATCCGCTTCATATTTCACCTTGGAAACCGCTTATACCCGCTTTTCACCCAATATGACGCATCGGTGACGGCCCGATATTCCGCTATCGAACGGAATTCTCCCGGCTTTCCGCACATTCCCGGACCGAAATTCCCGGCTCCCGCAAAAATGCCGGAATACCTGTGGAAAACCTTTAATCCCCGCTTTGCCCCCCTTCAACAACAACTACAACCTATTTATTTATATTTAGATTGTAGTAGGGATGTGTTGAAAAACCCGCGCAGCCCGCATTCACCGTCCGACCGGTCCGCATGACAGAAAAGAAATTCCTTCAGGTTCTCGGCGGCGCCCGAACCGCGACCCCGCCGATCTGGATGATGCGCCAGGCGGGACGATACCTGCCGGAATATCGGGAACTCCGCCGGCAGGCGGAAAGTTTTCTCGATTTTTGCTACACCCCGTCGATGGCGGTGGAGGCCACGCTGCAGCCGCTCAGGCGCTACGATTTCAGTGCGGCCATCCTGTTCAGCGACATCCTGGTGGTGCCGGACGCGCTGGGCCAGCGGGTCTGGTTCGAGGCCGGGACCGGGCCGAAGCTGGATCCGGTCGAGCGGTCCGATCCCCTGGCGGGACTTGGATTGGACAATTTTCACCAGCACCTGGCCAACGTCTATGAGGCCGTCTCCCGGCTGCGCGCCAAGCTGCCGGGGGAGGTCGCCTTGATCGGGTTTGCCGGCGCTCCCTGGACCGTCGCGACCTACATGGCCGAAGGCGGCTCTAGCAGGGATTATGCGGCGGTCCGCGGTTGGGCCTACAACGATCCGGAGAAGTTTCAGGCCCTGATCGATCTCCTGGTCGAGGCGACGGCGGCTTACCTCATCCGGCAGGCCGAAGCCGGCGCCGAGGCGCTGCAGCTGTTCGACAGTTGGGCGGGCGTATTGAGTGAAGCCCAGTTTCGCCGCTGGTCCGTGGATCCGGCCAAAAGGATCGTCGAGGCCGTCAAGGCGGCCCATCCCCATATCCCGGTGATCGGATTCCCGAGGGGCGCCGGCGCGCTCTATGCCGACTATGTCCGCGGGACCGGTATCGATGCGGTTTCCCTCGATGTCTCGGTTCCCCTCGGCTGGGCGGCGGACCATCTTCAATCCCGGACCGTGGTCCAGGGTAATCTCGACAACCTGTTGCTGGCGGCCGGCGGCGAGGCGTTGGACGAAGAGGTCGGGCGGATCATCGAGGCCTTCGCGGGCGGGCCCCATGTCTTCAATCTCGGCCACGGGATTATTCCGTCGACCCCGCCGGAGCATGTCGGCCGGGTGGTCGATCTGGTGACCCGTGCATGACCAAAACCGCTGTCGTGTTGTTCAATCTCGGCGGACCGGACAGGCCCGGCTCCATACAGCCGTTCCTGTTCAATCTGTTCAACGACCCGGCGATCATCGGTCTTCCGGGCCCGTTCCGGTGGCTGGTTGCAAAGCTGATTGCCAAACGCCGGGCGCCCGTCGCCCGGAAAATCTACCGGCATCTCGGCGGCGGCTCGCCGCTGCTGCCCCTGACCCGGGAGCAGGCCGCCGCCCTGGAAACCGAACTCAATGCCCCGGGTTTGGCTTCCAGGGGCCCGGATGAGTACCGGGTGTTCGTCGCCATGCGCCACTGGCACCCGTTTGCCCGTGAAACGGCGGCCGAGGTCGATGCCTTCGGTCCGGACCACGTCGTTCTGCTGCCCCTCTATCCCCAGTATTCAACAACCACGACCGGCTCTTCCATCGGGGATTGGCGGCGCGCCGCGGCGAAGCAGGGGCTCAGGGCGCGGACCAGCGCGATTTGCTGCTATCCCCTGGCCGATGGCTGGATCGATGCCCAGGCGGATCTGCTGAAACGGAAACTGGCCGAAGCCGGCGATACCAAGCTGCGGGTGCTGTTCTCCGCGCACGGCCTGCCGAAAAAGGTGGTGGATGCAGGGGACCCGTACCAGTGGCAGGTCGAACGAACGGCCGAGAAATTGGCCGGTTCCGCCGGGCTCGAACGGGAGGATTGGCGGGTCTGCTATCAAAGCCGGGTCGGGCCGCTGGAATGGATTTCTCCCTCGCTCGGCGAGGAACTGGAGCGGGCCGCGACGGATGAAATCGGCGTTGTCGTGTTGCCCATCGCCTTTGTTTCCGAGCACTCGGAAACCCTTGTCGAGCTCGATATGGAATATGCCGGGCGGGCACGGGAGCTGAAGCTTCCCAGGTACATTCGCGTCCCGGCGGTCGCCTCTCACCCGGGCTTTATTTCCGCCCTCGCCGATCAGGTGCTGAACCTCGCGCCGCGGGGGGACGGGCCGGCGCCGGCCGATGGGGCCCGGTTCTGCCCCGAAGGCTGGCGGAAATGTCCCTGCCCGTTGGCGAAAGCATGAGGAATTTTCCATGATCGAATTGTCGGCAACCGCGTTTCTGTGGATCAAGGCCCTGCACATCATCGCCGTCATCGCCTGGATGGCCGGGATGCTCTATTTGCCGCGGCTGTTCGTTTATCATTGCGAGGCCGAAACAGGCTCGGGGCAATCGGAGACCTTTAAGATCATGGAGCGCCGCCTGCTTCGCGTCATCGTCAATCCGGCGATGGTCGCCGCCCTGGTTTTCGGCGGGATTTTGCTGGCCAACCTGGGCGCCGAGCAGTGGCGGGACGGCTGGCTGCACGCCAAGCTGGCGCTGATCGTCGCGCTTTTTGTCATGCACCATCTGATGGCCCGCTGGCGCAAGGCGTTCGAGCGGGATGAAAACATCCGCCCGGCGAAATTTTACCGGAGGATGAACGAGGTTCCGGCCGTCCTGATGGCCGCCATCGTCATTTTGGCGGTGGTCAAGCCGTTCTAGGGTCCGTACTCGATTGAGCCGCCATAGGGGTGTTGCGGCGATGAGGCATAAAATGATTGCGTCATGGCCGGGCCCGGACCCGGCCATCCACGAGTACCGCCGGCCGCGAGGCGTGGATCACCGGGTCAAATAAGGTCAATTCGGACGAATTGACCGACCCGGTGATGACGACTTGCGGGTGAACGGGAGAGGAGGCTTGCCATGCGTTCCCTCGCTCCCGTCAGGGGGAGAGGAAGTAGTCGCGTTGCCGAGTATTCTTGATTTGACTTACCCCGGGCCATTGGGTTAAGTGTCATTCAATCGTTACGGGTCGACCGTCAAGCGGCCCGCCTTTCAAAACATATCTTAGAGGGTTCCGGACACGCCTTTGGCGGGAACCGCTTTTCCGATCCGCGCCCGCGGAATTTCCGGACCCCCCCACAACAAGAGATTCAAGCCTGTGTCGGAAATGAATCTGCAGAGCCTGAAGGCCAAGACCCCCACCGAACTGCTGCAGTTCGCCGAGGAATTGGAAATCGAGAACGCCAGCACGCTCCGCAAGCAGGACATGCTGTTCGCCATCTTGAAGCAGTTGGCGGAGAACGATGTGCCGATTTTCGGCGACGGCGTCCTGGAAGTGCTTCAGGACGGCTTCGGTTTTCTGCGTTCCCCGGAAGCCAACTACCTTCCCGGCCCCGATGACATTTACGTCTCGCCCAGCCAGGTGCGCCGTTTCGGGCTCCGCACCGGCGATACGGTCGAGGGGCAGATCCGCGCGCCCAAGGACGGCGAGCGTTATTTCGCGCTTCTCAAGATCAAGGACATCAACTTCCAGGAGCCGGAGGCGGTCCGCCATCGGATCAACTTCGACAATTTGACGCCGCTCTACCCGGAGGAGCGGATCGGCATGGAGGTCGGCGATCCCGAATACAAGGATCCGACGCTTCGCGTGCTCGACCTGATCACCCCGGTCGGCAAGGGCCAGCGGGCGCTGATCGTTGCCCCGCCCCGGACCGGCAAGACGGTGATGCTGCAGAACATCGCCCATGCGGTGGCCGAGAACCACCCCGAGTGTTACCTGATCGTGCTGCTCATCGACGAGCGCCCCGAAGAGGTGACCGACATGCAGCGCTCGGTGAAGGGCGAGGTGATCTCCTCGACCTTCGACGAGCCCGCCACCCGTCACGTGCAGGTCACCGAGATGGTCATCGAAAAGGCCAAGAGGCTGGTCGAGCACAAGCGGGACGTGGTGATCCTGCTGGATTCCATCACCCGGCTTGCGCGGGCCTACAACACCGTGGTGCCGTCATCCGGCAAGGTCCTGACCGGCGGCGTCGACGCCAACGCGCTGCAGCGCCCGAAGCGGTTCTTCGGCGCGGCCCGGAACATCGAGGAAGGCGGTTCGCTGACCATCATCGCAACGGCGCTGATCGATACCGGCTCCCGGATGGACGAAGTGATCTTCGAGGAGTTCAAGGGCACCGGCAACTCGGAAATTATCCTGGACCGCAAGCTCACCGACAAGCGGACCTGGCCGTCCATGGACATCACCCGGTCCGGCACCCGGAAGGAAGAACTGCTGGTCGAGAAGGGCACGCTGTCGAAGATGTGGGTGCTCAGGCGGATCCTCAACCCCATGGGGGTCGTGGATTCCATGGAGTTCCTCCTCGGCAAGATCAAGGAATCGAAGACCAACGACGACTTCTTCGATTCGATGAATACCTGACGATACAGCCCAGTTGGGGTCTGGCAGGGTCGGCCAACTGGGCGTCTGATCGCACACAGCGACCGGCTGCGCGGGCGTCTTCACGAGAGAACCGGCCGCCCGCGACTGATTTCCCCCTCACCCGGCTTCGGCTATGGCTCGCGGGCTCGCCGAGCCTTCGCATCCCTCTCCCCCTGAAGAAGGGGGCGAGGGGACGCATGGCAAGCCTCCTCTCCCCGCTCACCCGCAAGTCGTCATCACCGGGTCGCGGTTTGTCCTCCGGCCGGCGAAGCCGGTCCGGTGGGCCCGGCCATGACGCAATCATTTTATGCCTCGACCGCTATGGCGCGGTCCCGTCCATGCCTAAGGCAGCAGCACCGTGCTTCCCGTCGTTTTGCCCGCCTCCAGATCGGCGTGGGCCCGGGCGGCGTCCTTCAACGCATAGGTCTGATCGACGGTCGCCTTCACCCCGCCGGCGCGCACCACATCGAACAGCGCGCCGCAGAGCTCGAGCATTTCGTCCCGGGTCCGCGTGAAGTCGCGAAGCGCCGTCTTGGTGACGAAGATGGAGCCGCTTTCCATCAGGAGGTGCGTGTCGATGGGCGGGATGGGGCCCGAGATATTGCCGAAATTGATCAGGGTGCCCCGGGTCTTGAGGGACTTCACCGACGCCTCCCACACCGCCCGGCCGACGGGATCGTAAATCACGTCGACGCCCGCGCCGCCGGTGATTTCGAGCACGGCGCCCGAAAAATTCCCTTCCCGGTTGTTGAGCGCGTGGTCGCACCCCAGCGCCAGAATGCGGCGGGCCTTCTCCTCGGACCCCACCGTGCCGATGACCGTGGCGCCGAGATGCTTGGCCCATTGGACCAGGATGGTGCCGACGCCGCCGGATGCCGCGTGGACCATCGCGGTCCGGCCCTCCGCGACCGGATAGGCCTTGCGCAGCAGGTAGCTCGCCGTCATGCCCTTGACCATGATGGCGGCCGCCGTCCGGTCGTCGATGTCGCCGGGGATGGGCACCAGTTCGGCGGCCTCGATATTTCGCCTTTCCGCGTCCGCGCCGTGCTTGCGCCGAAGCCCGTAGGCGACCCGGTCGCCTACCTCGAAGTCCGCAACGCCGGGGCCCAGCGCCTCGATCACGCCGGCGGCTTCGCGGCCCGGGATCAGCGGCAGCCGGGATATGACCGAGGCGCCGCCCCCGCCCCGCCGCGAGCCCGTTTCCGAATAGTTGAGCCCGATGGCGGTGTGCCGCAGCCGCGCCTCGCCCTCGCCCGGGGCTTCCAGGGGCACTTCCTCCCAGCGGAGGACCTCGGGCCCGCCGGTCTCGTGGAACCGGATGGCCCGGGTGGTTTCAGGCACAGATCCGCTCATGGCCCGCTCATGGCCCCGCTCACGCCCCCGCTCCGGCCTATGGCAGGAGGACCGTCGAGCCGGTGGTTTTGCGCGCCGCCAGGTCCATATGCGCCTGGGCGGTATCCGACAGCGGATAGGTCTGGTTGATTTCGATGGAGACGTTCCCGGCCGCGACCACGTCGAACAGATCCTTGGCGGCCGCCAGCCGCCTGGAGTGATCGTCGGTGTAGTTGAACAGGGTCGGGCGGTTGAGGAACAGCGATCCCTTGGCCATCAGGGTGAGCGGCGCGACGTCCGGGGCCGGGCCGGAGGCATTGCCGAAATTGACCAGGAAGCCCCACGGCGACAGACAATCCAGGGACTTCTCGAAGGTGTCCTTGCCCACCGAATCGTAAACCACGGGGACGCCCTGGCCGCCGGTGATCTCCTTCACCCGTTCGGCGAAATCCTCTTCGTTGTAGTTGATCACGTGATCGGCGCCGTGGTCCTCGGCCTGCTTGGCCTTGGCCGCCGAACCCACGGTGCCGATGACCGTCGCGCCCAGATGCCCGGCCCACTGGACCAGGATGGAGCCGACGCCGCCGGCCGCCGCATGCACCAGCACATGATCGCCTTTCCGCACCGCGTAGGATTTGAACAACAGCATGTGGGCGGTCATGCCCTTCAGCATCATGGCGGCCGCGGTCCGGTCGTCGACCTCGTCCGGGACCGGCACCAGGACGCCGGCGGGCATCACCCGGGCTTCGGCGTAGGAGCCCAGCTGTCCGCCGGCATAGGCGACCCGCTGGCCGACCTCGATCCCCTCGACCCCGGGACCCGCCGCTTCGACCACGCCGGCGCCTTCGGTGCCGAGCGTCAGGGGGAGATCGGGCAGCGGATACAACCCGGAGCGCTGATAGATGTCGATAAAATTGAGACCGACCGCAGTGTGCCTGATGCGAACCTCGCCCTCTCCGGGATCGCCCACATCGACGTCTTCCCAAGTGAGAACTTCGGGTCCGCCGGTTTCATGGATACGGATTGCTTTGGTCATGTCTCGGTTTCCTGATGCTGGGAATTGGCTGTGTGAATCAATGGAGCGTGATGCCTTCGAGATGCAGCAGCGCGCGCTTGGTCTCGAGGCCGCCATGTCCCGAATAGCCGGTCATGGCGCCGTTGGCGCCGACCACCCGGTGACACGGAATGATGATCGGAATGGGATTGCGTCCGCAGGCGCCGCCGACGGCGCGGGGCGCCGAACCGACGGCGGCCGCGATATCGCCGTAGGTCCTGAGCGCGCCGTAGGGGATCCCGGACATGGCCCGGCAGACGGCCTGTTGAAATTCGGTGCCGGGGGGCGCCAGGGGGAGATCGAAGATTTCGAGGTCGCGCCGGAAATACGCCGCGAGCTGGTCCCTGGCGGCCCGGAGAAGCCCGGTCCCGTCTCCGCCGGGGGCCGGTCCGTTTGGGACCAGCCCCCAGTCGAGAGAGACGATGGCGCCGTCGTCTTCGAAGACGGTCAGGGCGCCGATGGGACTCTGGAGCGACAGATGCGGCATGGAGCGTTTATAGCCGCTGCAACTCGGCCATCAAGTCCTCCGGCGAGCTTTGGGGCAGACCGCAGGCGGGGCCGGCGCAGACGTAGGCGGCCGGCTTGCCGGCCACTTGGGTCTTGCCCGCCGCCGGATGATTTTGGGGAAGCGCCGCATCCGGCGGGGTGACCGACAGGACCAGATTCGGGCGGCCGGCCTTGCGGGCGGTATCGGCGAGCGCAACCGTCTCCGCCGCCGCCGGATCGCCGATCACCGCCACCTGGATCGCCCGGGCGAGGGTCTCGATGCCGTTGAGGGCGGAGGGCATGTTGATCAGCTGTTCGGACGATGACGCGGTGAACGACCGGGCGGTCTGCTCCGCGCGCCGGCGATGATCCTCATTGCCGGTCAGGTGATAGAGGCGGGCCAGCACGTCGATCATGGTGCCGTTGCCGGCGGGCATCGCGTTGTCGAAGGCGGTCCGGGTGCGGATGATCAAATCCGTCGCGTCGTCGGGTGAGAAGAAATAGCCGCCGCCCGCCTCGTCCCAGTAGCGGCGATTGGCGGTCGCCGCCCAGGTTTCGGCGTGGCCGAGATAGGCGGCCTCGCCGGTGGATTGGTGCAACGCCAGGGCGGCGCGGGCCATTTGCGCGTAGTCGTCGAGCACGTCTTCCGGTTTGGCGGCCCCGCCCCGCCACGAATGCCGGAGCCTTCCGTCATCGTCCATCTCGGCGACGATGAATTGGAACGCCCGCCTGGCGGCGCCGATCCAATCGGGCTCGCCGAACACCCCGCCGCCGGCGGCAAGGCCGGTGATCATCAGGCCGTTCCAGTCGGCGAGCACCTTGTCGTCGAGGCCCGGGCGCTCACGGGTCTCGCGGGCGGCCCACAGGGTCCGGCGCATGGCCTGCCGGCGCGCTTCGGTTGCGGGTTCGGGCAGCGTCAGGTCGTGCAGCCGGTTGAGGATGGTCGAGCCTTCCCAGTTGCCGCCGGGGGCGACGTCGTAGGCCTGCTTGAACTCTTCCGCCCCGTCGCCGAGCAGGCTGTCGATTTCCTCTTCGCGCCAGATGTAGAACGTCCCCTCGCCCCCTTCGCTGTCGGCATCGAGGGTCCCGGCGAAGCCGCCGCCGTCGAGCAGCATCTCGCGCATCAGCCAGGCAACCGTCTCCCGGGCGCGGGCGCGGTACAGCGCCGAGCCCGTATCCGCCCAGGCGTAGGCCAGCAGCTCCAGCAACTGGCCGTTGTCGTAGAGCATCTTTTCGAAGTGGGGGACCAGCCACCCCTCGTCCGTCGAGTAGCGGGCGAAGCCGCCGCCCAGGTGGTCGTAGATGCCGCCCTGGCACATATTGTCCAGGGTCACGGTCACGGCCTGCCTGAACTCGTCGCGGCCAGTGCGGCGGTAGGCCCGCCACAGCATGTTGAAGAAGGCCGGCTGGGGAAATTTCGGCGCGCCCAGCGTGCCGCCTGACGTGGGGTCGACGATCCGCAGCGCGGCCTCGGCAATGCCGTCGATCTGGTCGGCGGATTGGATGCCCGCCCAGCCGGCGTCATCCGGCTTGGAGAAGTCCGCCAGCGCCGTGTTGAGCGCCTCGACGTTCTTGTCGATTTTTTCCGGATCATCGCGGTAGGTCTTCGCAATCGCCTGGAGAACCTCGGGAAAGCCGGGCCGGCCCCAGCGCGGCGACGGCGGGAAATAGGTGCCGCCCCAGAACGGCCGCGCGTCCGGGGTCAGGAACATGGTCAGCGGCCAGCCGCCCTGCTGCCCCATCAAGGCCAACGCCGTTTGATAGATGCTGTCGAGGTCGGGCCGCTCCTCCCGGTCGACCTTGATGTTGACGAACAATTCGTTCATCAGCCTGGCGATGTCGTCGGATTCGAAGCTCTCATGGGCCATCACATGACACCAGTGGCAGGCGGCGTAGCCGACCGACAGGAGGATGGGTTTGTTCTCCGCCTTGGCGCGGTCGAGGGCCTCTTGGTTCCAGGCGTGCCAGCGGACCGGATTGTCCTTGTGCTGCAGCAGATAAGGGCTGGCTTCGTTGGCGAGAAGGTTTGCCGGCATGGTTTTGTTCCCGGGGTTTATTCCTGGTTGCCGCCGGTGGGCGGGAGACATAAAGTCGGCGCGCCGCCGCGGGGGGATGGGGACCGCGGACCGTAGCCCGCCGGCGCCGCAATAAAAACCGCAATTTGAGGACGGATTTGAGGGAATTTTCCTGTATTGAGAGAAATAATATTATAAAGTAACCGAATTAGTTGAAATCATGGGCACCGGAACGACAGATACGATTTGTGCGCTGGCATCGGGGAGCGGTAAGGCCGGCATCGCCGTGTTTCGCGTTTCGGGCCCGAACGCCGGATGGATTCTGCAACGGTTGACGGGCCGGAGCGAGTTCGAGCCCCGCCGGGTCTATCACGCCGAATTTTCGAATCCCGCTTCGAATGAGGTCATCGACGACGGCCTGGCGCTCTATTTTTCGGCCCCGAACAGCTTTACCGGCGAGGATGTGGCGGAAATTCATATTCATGGCGGCCGGGCCGTGACCGCCGATATGCTGTCGGCCATCACGGGCGTTGGCGGGGTAAGGCTGGCCGAGCCGGGAGAGTTCACCCGCCGCGCATTTACCAACGGCAAAATGGACCTGACCGCCGCCGAGGCGCTGGCCGACCTTGTGGACGCAGAAACCACGGCGCAGCGCCGCCAGGCCCGCCGCCAACTGAGCGGCGCCCTCGGCGATTTGTGTTTGGGGTGGCGCGCCCGCCTGGTTCGCGCCATCGCCTATTTCGAAGCGGAGATCGATTTCTCCGACGAAGACCTGCCCGACGGGCTGCCGGCCCAAACGGCTGCCGAAATCGGCGCCATCCGGGGCGAAATCGAATCGCGGCTGGCCGACCGGCAGACCGGCGAGCGTATCCGCGACGGCTTGCGGGTTGCCATCATCGGACCGCCCAACGCCGGGAAGTCCACACTGCTGAACTATCTGGCGGGCCGTGACGCGGCGATCGTTTCCGAGACCGCGGGAACCACCCGGGATGTGATCGAGGTCCATCTCGACCTCGGGGGCTACGCGGTGATTCTCGCCGACACGGCCGGCATCCGGGCCACCGGGGATGCCGTTGAAGCCGAGGGGGTGCGGCGGGCGGCGCGGACCGCCGCCGACGCGGATGTGCGCCTCGTGGTCCTCGATGGCGCAACTTGGCCGGAGTTTCCGCCTGATGTCGCCGGCGCGGCGGCCCCCGAGGATATCGTGGTGCTCAACAAGCGTGACCTGATTGATGCGGACGCGGTCAAGGGGGAGTCGGACCTGTCGCCGCTGCCCGTTTCCGCCCTCGGCGGCGCCGGGATGGATATGGTGGTCGCCGAACTCACCCGGCGGGTGTCCCGCTTGTCGGGCTCCGGCGAAGCACCGGTCATTACCCGGACCCGGCATCGCGCCGCCCTCGAAAAATGCGTCGAGGCCCTGACCCGGTTCGACCCGGAGAAGTCCAGCGAGCTGGCCGCCGAGGATCTCCGCTTGGCGGCACGGTCCCTGGGCCGGGTCATCGGCGAGATCGATGTGGAGGATATCCTGGATGTCGTTTTTCGGGATTTTTGCATCGGCAAATAATCCGAACGGGCCTCGCCACACGGGTGTTTCACGTGAAACACTCCATATATGGGCGGCCACACGGGTGTTTCACATGAAACCCCCTATATATGGGCGGATTGCATGATCGTACATATTTGGTGTGTTGCTCCCGGATCATCTCTTGCGGTCGATTTACCCGGATAGGGCCTCGGGGTTTGACTCGATTTGGCCGCAAACCTACATTCCGGTGCGATGACGGATACCGTTACATATGACGTCCTGGTGGTGGGCGGCGGACACGCCGGTTGTGAGGCGGCGGCGGCCGCGGCGCGTATGGGCGCGCGGACGGCGCTCCTCACGCATCGCCTCGACACGGTGGGCGAAATGTCCTGCAACCCGGCGATCGGCGGCCTCGCCAAGGGCCAGTTGGTGCGGGAGGTGGACGCTCTCGACGGCATCATGGGACGGGCCATCGACCGGGCGGGCATTCAGTTCCGGATGCTCAATCGCCGGAAGGGACCGGCGGTCCGGGGCCCCCGCGCCCAGGCCGACCGGAAGCTGTACCGCCGGGCCGTCCGGAAGCTGCTTTCCGAACAGGAGAATCTCGATCTCATCGCCGCGCCGGTAGAGGATTTGATCCGCCCCAGAGATGGCGCCGGCGATGGCTATGGCTATGGCGAAGTTGAAGGCGTGGTTACGGCGGATGGCCGCCGCTGGCGCGCCGGCGCCGTGGTCATCACGACCGGCACTTTTCTTCGCGGACTGATCCACCGGGGCGAAGACCAGACGCCCGCCGGCCGGGTCGGCGAAAAGCCGTCGGTGGGCCTGGCCGCCGCCCTTGAGCGCCTGGACCTGACCATGGGCCGGCTGAAGACCGGTACGCCGCCGCGGCTGGACGGACGGACCATCGATTGGTCCGGGCTGGAGGTTCAGCCCGGAGACGATCCGCCGACGCCGTTTTCCTTTCTCACCGGCAGGATCGGGGTGCCGCAGGTCCCGTGCCACATCACCGGCACCACGGAGGCCAGCCACGACATCATCCGCGCAAACCTTCACCGGGCGCCCATGTATTCGGGCCGGATCCATGGCGCCGGACCCCGCTATTGTCCCTCCATCGAAGACAAGGTGGTGCGGTTCGCGGACCGCTCCCGGCACCGGATTTTCCTGGAACCCGAGGGGCTTGACGACCATACGGTCTACCCCAACGGGATTTCGACCTCGTTGCCGGCGGACATTCAGCTCGACATGCTGAAGACGATCCCGGGCCTCGAGAGGGCGGACGTCATCCGCCCCGGCTATGCCATCGAATACGATTTCGTCGATCCCCGCGAACTCTACCCGAGCCTGGAAACCAAGCGGATCCCCCGGCTGTTTTTGGCCGGTCAGATCAACGGCACGACGGGCTACGAAGAGGCCGCCGGCCAGGGGATCATGGCCGGGATCAACGCGGCCCGCCGGGCGGCCGGCGGCGGCCCGGTCGTCCTCGACCGCGCCGATGCCTATATCGGGGTGATGATCGATGATTTGGTGACCCGCGGCACCCGGGAGCCCTATCGGATGTTCACCTCCCGGGCGGAGTACCGGCTCAGCCTGCGGGCCGACAATGCCGATCTCCGGCTGACGCCCATCGGCCTCGAAGCCGGGTGTATCGGCCCGGACCGCGCCCGGTCCTTCGCCGGCAAGTCGGCCGCCCTGGATGACGCCATGGCCTTCGCCAAATCGGCCGCGGCGACGCCGGGGGAACTGGCCCGTGCGGGCATCAGGGTCAACCGGGACGGCGTGCGGCGATCCGTCCACGATCTGCTGGGCTATCCGGATATCGATCTCGCCCGGCTCGGCGGGCTTTGGCCGGGGCTTGGGAATCTTCGCCCGGACGTCGCCGAGCAACTGGAAATATCCGGCCACTACGCGGGCTACATGGAGCGTCAGGAGGCGGACATCATCAGCTTCAAAAAGCAGGAATCCCTGCACCTGCCCGCGGACCTCGCCTACGAAGACGTGGCCGGCCTGTCGAACGAAATACGCGGCAAACTGACTGCGGCCCGCCCGGCCACCCTCGGCGCGGCGGCCCGGATTTCGGGCGTTACGCCGGCCGCCCTCACCGCGCTGCTGGCCCACGTCCGGCGCCGGCGCGCCGACGCCGCCTGAGCCCGCCGCCGCCCGGTATGCCGGCACGGGAGCCTTACGGCCCGGACGAATTCCAGGCCGATACCGGTGTTTCACGTGAAACAATCGAGCGCCTGGAGACCTATTTGGACCTCCTGGCCAAATGGCAGGAAAAGGTCAACCTTGTTGGCATTTCCACCATGCCGGACGCCTGGCGGCGGCATTTCCTCGACTCCGCCCAACTGCTGAAATACATCCCCGGTCCCAACCCCGGCCCCGGCGGCCGCATCGCCGATCTGGGGAGCGGCGCCGGCTTTCCCGGATTGGTGCTGGCCATCATGGGGGCGCCCCATGTCCACCTCGTCGAAAGCAATGTCAGGAAGTGCGTCTTCCTCCGCGAGGTTGCCCGCGCCACCGGGACCGAGGTGAATGTGGTCAACAAGCGGATTGAATCGGCGGCCTGGTCCATGAGCGCGGATGTGGTCTGTTCCCGGGCGTGCGCCAACCTGTCCCACCTTATCGGCTGGGCCGGCGACATGCTGACACAATATGGTGTATGTCTCTTTCATAAGGGACAATATGTTGATCGTGAATTGACCGAATCGCAAAAAAAGTGGACAATGGCCTATAAATCCCACCCCTCCTTGACCGATCCCGGCGGGGTGATCCTGGAAATCAGCGGGATTAGCCGGCGCCATGACGACTGACATCGGGTTGGATATGACCAAAGCGCCCCGTCTCATTGCCATAGCCAATCAAAAAGGCGGCGTGGGGAAGACGACCACGGTCATCAACCTCGCCACGGCCCTCGCCGCCGTCCGGAAGCGGGTTCTGGTGATCGATCTGGATCCCCAGGGCAATGCCAGCACCGGCCTGGGCCTCGGCCGGGGCGACCGCCGCCGCAACGCCTACCACGTCCTGATCGGCAGCGCACCCCTCGGCCGGGCCGTCACCGCCACCGCCATACCGGGCCTCGACATGGTCCCGGCGGGCATGGATTTGTCGGGCGCCGAGATCGAACTGGTCGGGGTGGACGACCGGCTCCACCGGCTCAAGGCGGCCCTCGAGGGCGAATTGGACGACTACGACTATGTCCTCATGGATTGCCCGCCGGCGCTCGGCCTGCTGACCGTCAACGCGTTCATCGCCGCCGATGCGGTGCTGGTGCCGCTGCAGTGCGAGTTCTTCGCCCTGGAGGGCGTCAGCCATCTGGTGCGCACCATCGAGCGGATCAGGAAATCCTATAATCCGGACCTCGACATACAAGGTATAGTGTTAACAATGTTCGATAGACGCAACAACTTGTCCGGCCAAGTGGCCAACGACGTCCGCGCCCATTTCGGCGACAAGGTCTACGAGACCGTCATCCCGCGCAACGTGCGGGTTTCGGAGGCCCCCTCCCACGGCAAGCCGGTGTTGCTGTACGACACCCGCTGCGCCGGGTCCCGGGCCTACATCCACCTCGCCGGCGAAGTGTTGCGGCGCGAACGGAGCCTCGCAGCGTAATGGCCGGGGACGGCAGAAAAAGCAATCTCGGCCGCGGCCTCGATGCCCTTCTCGGCGACGATCCCGACGCGCCGGCGGGCCATGGCGGCGAACGTCTGGCGAGAATGGCGCCCGTCGAAACCCTCCAGCCGGGACGCTACCAGCCGCGGCGGCAATTCGCCGAGACGGAAATAGAGGAGCTTGCCGCGTCCATACGGGAGCTCGGCATTCTCCAGCCCCTTCTGGTCCGCGCCCTCGACGATGCGCCGGACCGCTATGAAATCATCGCCGGCGAACGCCGCTGGCGGGCGGCGCAGCGGGCGCGGCTCCACGAGGTTCCGGTCATCGAGCGGCAACTCACCGACGCCGAGGCCCTCGAGATCGCCCTGGTGGAAAACCTCCAGCGCGAAGACCTCTCGCCCATCGACGAGGCGGAAGGCTACAAACGCCTGGCCGACGAGTTCGACCATACCCAGGACGATCTCGCCCGGGCCCTCGGCAAGAGCCGGAGCCACGTCGCCAACATGATGCGGCTGCTGAACCTGCCGGGCAGCGTCAAATCATTGCTCGACGGCGGCGAGATTTCGGCCGGCCATGCCCGCGCGCTGCTCGGCGCCAGGGATCCGGCGGCCGCCGCAAGGGCCGTCGTCCGCCGCGGCCTCAACGTCCGTCAAACGGAAAGGCTGATCCAAAAGGAGGCCGAGCCCTCCGCGCCCGCCATACGGCCCGCCGCCCGGCCCCCCGAAAAAGACGTCGATACCATTGCCCTCGAACGGGAACTCGCGGCCCTTCTCGGCCTCAGGTTCGATATCAGGTCCGCCGGCGAAGGCGGCAGCCTGACGGTGCATTACGACACCCTCGAGCAACTCGACGACGTTCTCCACCGGCTTCGCTACGGACCGGCCGCCAAACCGGCCCCGGAAACGAACGCCGAAACGGACGCCGAAACCGAAACCGGAGAGATAAGCGATATCGAAGATCTCACGGGCAATCAGGATGAGTCCGTCATCCGGTTCGAGAAGGAAGCGGCGGTGAACCGCGGCGGCGGGGGAGAAACCCAGAGCTGACGAAGCGGGTCGGGACACGGACACCGAAACGGGGGCCGCTCCTCACTCACCCGCCGTCGTCATCACCGGGCTGGACCCGTAAGCCGTCATCACCATGTCAAATCCGTCATCACCGGGCTTGACCCGGTGATCCACGAGAAACCGATCTTCAGGTCCGTGGATGGCCGGGTCTGGGCCCGGCCATGACGCAATCATTTTATGCCTCGGCCGCGGCCGGCGGTGTGCGCGATCCGCATCATCGCCCTCTCGCACACGGCCGCCGCCGGAAGCCCGGCCGACTTGCAATCCAGTTCGGCCTCCACCGCCAAATCCATCGCCCGTGCGATTCCGGCCGGGGACCAATGGGTCAACTGGCGACGGAACCGATCGGCGAACATGAACATCACCGGCGGGCGCAGGGATTTCATGGCATCCGACGGCGACTTCCCCTGATCCATTTGTACCCGCGCCAGTTGCAGCCGCTGGAAATGGCGCTGCACCGCCCGGAGGATCGACACCGGGGCCAGGCCGTCGTCCCGGGCGCGGCGGAGCTGTTTCTCGAGACCGTTGAAATCCCCGGACGCGGCGGCATGGACGAGATCGTCGATCGACAGCGCGGCGCCGTCGCCAAGCGCCTGGGCGGCATCCTCGAGCCCGAGCTCGCCCCCCTCGCCGGCAAACAGGGCCAGCTTCTCCAGCTCACCGCGGGAGGCCAGCCGGTCACCGCCCAGGTTCCCGGCGACGAACGCCTTGACCTCGCGGCTCGCCGTCACCTTCCGGGATTCGAACACCTGGTCGATCAGCCGGCCGAGGGAAACGTCGTCGTCCGCATAGCAGGCGATGACCGCGGCCGCCGCCGACGGCTCGAGCGCCTTGCGCAGCGCGGCCCGCGGCGTCAAATTCCCCGCTACAACTATCAGGAGAGCGTCCCAATCGGGCGTTTCGGCGATCCCGGCGACAAGGCGTCCCACCGGTTCGCCATCCGCCTCGGCGATCACCACGCGCCGGCCGCCCGTCATGGCGAGCGCCGAAACCTCATCGGAGAGCCGCCGGGGGTCGGTCTTCAACTCCTCCTCGCTCAGCCGCGCGACGCGGAAGGGATCGTTCAGGTCCGGACAAACGGATTTGGCAAGCGTCTCCGCGCGCTCCCGGCACAGGCCGCGGTCGGGCCCGTGGATCAGGGCGGCCTTGAGATCGCCGCCGGGATTGCGGAGAAAACCGTCAACCTTGCCCCGGGCGATTTTCGCCAAGCCGTCAGCCCCTCCCGGAAGCCCGGAGAAACGCCGCCAGCCGGCTGGTAATCTCGTCGGCCAGCTCCCGGACGCCCCGCCGGTAGGCATCCTCCTGCGCCGCCAGGGTCGCGAAATCGCCGCTGAGAATATCGTAGCTGGTGGTAATCCGGCTGGTTCCCTGGACCAGCTGCTTGCCGTCCGGACCGTTCCGCAATGTATATCTTGCCGTCATCCGCAGATTTGCCCGGGTCGCGATTTCCGATTTCTTGTACGCCAATTCCCGCTTGGCCATACTCAGGCTGACCTGCAAACGATAGGACGGTTTGCGCGGCCGTCCGTCCGGGTGGAAGCGCCGGACCAGTTCGGTCCGCAACTGCTGGCCGACCCGGTCCTTGATCCACCCCACTTCGACCGCCGCGAGGTCCGCCCGGACGCTGGATTGCGCCGAACCGCCATAGAGGGGCTGGTAACCGCAGGCCGCCAGGAACAGCAGGCCGGCGGCCGCCAATCCTGCTTTTGGGTCCGTAATCAATTGGAATATTCCCGTTTTTGCGGATTTACGGTTCAAGTTTTCCCCCTCACCCTTCGACCCCCGCTTACCGGCAAGCCGTCATCACCATGTCAAATCCGTCATCACCGGGTCGGTCAATTCGTCCGAATTGACCTTATTTGACCCGGTGATCCACGCCTGGCGGCCGGCGGCACACGTGGATGGCCGGGTCCTTGCCCGGCCATGACGCAATTATTTTATGCCGCAGCCGCCCTTCACTCACCCGCAAGCCGTCATCACCGGGCTTGACCCGCAAGCCGTCATCACCGGGCTTGACCCGGTGATCCACGCCTGGCGGCCGGCGGCACACGTGGATGGCCGGGTCCTTGCCCGGCCATGACGCAATTATTTTATGCCGCAGCCGCCCTTCACTCACCCGTAAGTCGTCATCACCGGGCTTGACCCGGTGATCCACGCCTCGCGGCCGGCGGAGCCGGTCCGGTGGGCCCGGCCATGACGCAATCATTTTATGCCTCATCGCCGCAACGCTCCTATGGCGTCTCAATCGGGGCCGGGCCCTAGACCACCACATTGACGATCCTGTTGGGCACGTAGATCACCTTGCGCGCCGGTTTCCCGGCGAGTGCCGCCGCCACCGGCTCAAGCGCCAGCGCCCGTGCCTCCGCGGCTTCCCGGCCGGCATCATTGGGCAACTCGATGGTTCCCCTCAACTTGCCGTTCAATTGTACGGCAATTGTCACCGTCTCGTCGACCAGCAAGGCCGCGTCGGGCTCGAGCCACGGCTCTTCGGCCAGCATGGTCCGGTGGCCGAGTGCCGCCCACAACTCCTCGGCGAGGTGCGGCACCATGGGGTTCATCAGCCGGATGACGGCCTCCAGCCCCTCCCGGTAGGCCCAGGCGTCCGCGGGGCCTCTGGCGCCGGTGCCGCCGGCGCCGGCGAATTCTCCCAGGGCATTGACCAATTCGCGAATTCGCGCCAATGCGCGGTTGAACCCGAAGCGTTCCAGGTCGCGGGTGACCCCGTCGATGGCCTTGTGGGCCGCGCGCCGGAGGCCGAGACCGGCGGCGCCGATGCCGTCCGGCACGGGCGTTCCCGCCTCTCCCGGATCGAACGGCGGTTCGGTGACCATGCGGTAAACCCTGCCCAGGAAACGCCAGGCGCCGTCCACCCCGGCGTCGGTCCACTCCAGATCCCGCTCCGGCGGGCTGTCCGACAGCATGAACCAGCGGGCCGTATCCGCCCCGTAGGCCTTGATGATGGCCTCGGGATCGATGGTGTTGCGCTTGGATTTGCTCATCGATTCGGAGCGCCCGACGGCGACCGGCGCGCCGGTCCCGGCGCGCACCGCCCCGGCCGGGGTTCTCTCGATCTCGTCCGGGTACAGCCAGGCGCCGTCCTCGTCCCGGTAGGTTTCGTGACATACCATCCCTTGCGTGAACAGGCCGTCGAACGGCTCGCGGATCTTCACCAGGCCGCAGGCTTCCATGGCGCGGGTGAAGAACCGGGCATACAGCAGATGCAGGATGGCGTGCTCCACGCCGCCGATATACTGGTCCACCGGCAGCCAGTAATCGACGGCGGACGGATCGACGATTTGGTCCGACCGCGGCGAGCAGAACCTCGCGAAGTACCAGGACGAATCGACGAAGGTGTCCATGGTGTTGGTGTCGCGCTCGGCGTCCGCGCCGCATTCGGGACAGGCGGCGGCCTTCCAGGTTTCGTGGCGGTCGAGGGGGTTGCCCGGCTGGTCGAAGGTGACGTCGTCGGGCAGTTCGACGGGCAGTTGGCCGTCCGGAACCGGCACCGCGCCGCACGCGGGACAATGGATGATCGGAATGGGACAGCCCCAGTAGCGCTGGCGGGAAATCCCCCAATCCCGGAGCCGGTACTCGACGACGCCGTGGCCGGCCGCCAATTCCTCCAGCTTGTCGATGGCCGCCCGCTTGGCGCCGTCCACATCGAGGCCGTCGAGGAATTCGGAATTGAATGCCGCGCCCGGTCCCACATAGGCCTCGCCGCCGATTTCGAAGGCGGCCGCGTCCTCCCCCGCCGGCAGGATGACGGGTATAACCGGCAGACCGTACTTGCGCGCGAATTCCAGGTCCCGCTGATCATGGGCCGGACAGCCGAAAATCGCGCCGGCGCCGTACTCCATCAGCACGAAATTCGCCACGTATACCGGCAGGCGGCGGCCGCCGATGAACGGATGCTCGACCTTCAGCCCGGTATCGTAGCCCCGCTTCTCGGCGGTCTCGATGGCTTCCTCGCTGGTGCCGAGCCTGCCGCATTCGGCGATGAAATCCGTTAGCCCGGCATCGGATTCGGCGAGTTCCCGCGCCAACGGATGATTGGGCGAGAGCGCGCAGAACGAGGCGCCGAACAGGGTGTCGGGCCGGGTGGTGAACACCTCGACTTCGCCGTCGCGGCCGGCCAGCCGGAAATTCACCCGGGCGCCCTCCGACCGGCCGATCCAGTTGGTCTGCATCAGGCGCACCTTGTCCGGCCAGCGTTCGAGACCCTCCAGGGCAGCCGTGAGCTCTTCGGCGTATTCGGTGATTTTCAGAAACCATTGGGCCATGCGGCGCTGTTCGACCTCGGCGCCCGACCGCCAGCCTTTGCCGTCGATGACCTGCTCGTTGGCCAGCACCGTCCGGTCGACGGGATCCCAGTTGACCAGCGATTCGCCGCGATAGGCGAGGCCGGCCCTGAAGAACGCCAGGAACATGGCCTGCTGGTGGACGTAATAGCCGGGGTGGCAGGTGGCGATTTCCCGCGCCCAGTCGAGGGACAGGCCCATGGATTGCAGTTGCCGCCGCATGGTGTCGATGTTGTCGTAGGTCCAGGCCGCCGGATGAATGCCGCGCTCGATGGCGGCGTTCTCGGCGGGCAGGCCGAAGGCGTCCCAGCCCATCGGGTGCAGGACATTGAAGCCCCGCGCCCGTTTGTAGCGGGCGACCACGTCCCCCATGGTGTAGTTCCGCACATGCCCCATGTGGATTTTTCCGGACGGGTAGGGAAACATCTCGAGGACGTAGTACTTGGGCCGCTTCGGGTCCCCGGCGGCCTCGAATGCCTGGGCCGCGCTCCACGCGGCCTGCCAGCGCTGCTCGATATCGACGGCGTTGTATCGCGGCATGGAACTTCTCTCGGGGCCCCGTTTCGGGTGGCTGCTCGGGTGACTGCTTGGGGGTAAATACAGGGTTGGACCGGCGGATGGCAAGCGGCGTGAGGTCCCCCTCACCCAGCTTCGGCTAAGCCGGGCTCCCGCCCGCCAAGCCTCCGCATCCCTCTCCCCCTTCGAGGGGGAGAGGGGCAAGGTGAGGGGGGATGCCACATAATTCCCATCGGCGCATTGGCTATGACGGGCGCAGGCGGTATAATGGCCGCATGACGTGTCGCCGGTTTCGGCCGGCCGGTTTCAACAAGTCGAGCGGACGTGGAGAATATGGGCGCCATAACCGGTCCAAGGGGATTGCTGACGGCCGCCGCCGTCGTGCTGCTGGCCGCCTGCGATGGCGTGCAAATCCAGGAGAGCGACCTCCCCGACGTCTACGATCCGGCCGGCAATCCGGTCAACCTTGATAACCGCGAGAGCGTGTTCGGCGAGGGCGGCCTGTTCGACCTGAACGCCACGCCCGGCCCGGGCGATGCCGGCGGCGGGATCGGGGTCAACGCGTTTCTGTGGCGGGCCACCCTGGACACCGTCTCGGTCTGGCCCATCGCCTCGGCGGATCCGTTCGGCGGCGTGATCATCACCGACTGGCACTCGCCGCAGGCGGCGCCCTCGGAACGGTTCAAGATGAACGTCTTCATTCTGGGCCGGCAGCTGCGGGCCGACGGCGTGCGGGTTTCGTTGTTCCGCGAGGTCCGCGATTCGGCCGGAAACTGGCGCAGCGCCGCAACGCGAAAGGATACTTCCGTCCGTCTCGAAGACGCCATCCTGACCCGCGCGCGCCAGCTTAGAAACCAAACCGCTACCCGCTGAATCCGGCGCTGATCCGGCCGCTCCCACCCTCACCCAGGCCCTCTCCCTCAGGGAGGGAGAGGGAGGGAGTCCAAATCCCCTCGCCCCCGTCAGGGGGAGAGGGATGCGCAGGCTTGGCGGGCGGAAGCCCGTCTTAGCCGAAGCTGGGTGAGGGGGTCATAAGATGTCACAGGACGTGCTACGATCAGGCATGGCCAATACCCTGCCCCGAAAGCTGCGCCACAACTCCACCGAGGCCGAAAAGATCATATGGCGCGCCCTCCGCAGCCGCCAACTGGATGGCCACAAATTCCGGCGGCAGCATCCGATTGGAAAATTCGTCGCCGACTTCTGCTGCGCGGAAGCGATGCTGATCGTCGAAATCGACGGCGGAAAGCATGCCGCCGATGAAGAACGCGATGCCGCCAGGACGGCGTATCTGGGATCGAAAGGCTATCGGGTCGTGCGATTCTGGAACAACGGGTGCTGGAAAACCTGGAGGGGGTGCTGACGGTCCTGCGGCAGGAATTGACCGGCCGCGAATGATTGCCCCCTTGAGCAACCGGATAGATGGGTGACACTATAGACCGGTTACATGGGTAACAGTGTTTATGGTTTGTTTTGCTTTGGTGCGGCCCGGCCGGGCCGCCCGGAAGCGGTGAAGTTTCTTGGTCTTG
>LXNI01000201.1_pt1 | contig 75216 bp, 134 predicted proteins | sample 809091 | NCBI WGS metagenome assembly LXNI01 (sample SAMN04870527, study PRJNA318959) | sponge metagenome | biome: 01000161; feature: marine sponge reef; material: water | host: Sarcotragus foetidus | place: Greece: Milos, Mediterranean Sea | collected 2013-05-29 | depth 5-7 m
ACACGCCGCTGACGCTCGCCCAGATGCGGCATCACCGTGCCGAACAAGACCCCCGCCGCGTCTGCCGACAACTCCACGCACCAGACACTATCACCCGCGACTTATCTTGTGGCGGACCCTAAGAGCCCAATATCGGCCTCGAAAGCCGGGAGCGCGAAGATCGTCGCCAGGAACGCAAAGCACACGGACAACAGGGTGCAGGTGACGAAACCGCCTACATCTTCGCCATGCCTGCTGAACCATGACTGGTCTCGCTGGCCGATGTGCGGCGCCATGTCGTGCTGGCTGATGCGCGCAGGCTGCAGTGCGTTGCTCATGCCGGCAATGTAGAAGCGTGGTTGCCTGGCCGACCGCCTACACCGGGAGCGGCAGCCGTGCGTCTCGTCGACATCGCTTGAGCCTCTGATCAGACTCGTGCCGCCTGGCGTTCGAGGCTTCTCACTGGGTGCTGCGGACAAGACTCGTTCGGCGTCCAGCAGGCTCATGGCCCGATCGGAGAATGATCATGGCTGAATTCACGTGTCCTGTTGTTGAGTTGTCCGTGTCAGTTCATCCCGACGCTGACCTGTTGGAGGTGGCGCGCATCGGCGGCTACGAGTGCGTTGTCCGCAAGGGCCAGTTCAAGACCGGCGATCACGCTGTTTACCTTCCTGAGGCTTCTGTGCTGCCGGATCCGCTGCTGGACGAGCTAGGGCTCACGGGCCGCCTAGCCGGCAAGCAGGCGAACCGGGTGAAGGCAATTCGGCTGCGTGGCGTGCTGTCTCAGGGCGTCTTGGTGCCGTTGGGCTCACGACATCTGGCTGATGTCGGTCCCGTCGCGGTCGGCGACGACCTGCGGGAACACTTGGGCATCACGAAGTACGTGCCGGAGATACCCGTGCACATGCAAGGCATCGTTGAGCCGTTCTCTTGGTCGGCTTCGTTCGATGTCGAGCCGTGGCAAGCACATATCGGCGTGTTCCGAGACGGCGACCTGGTACAGGTGACCGAGAAACTGCACGGAACGTTCTGCGAGATGGGCTTCGACCTCGAGCATGGGGCGTTCGTGGCGTCCAAGAGCATGGCCGGCAAGACCAGGTTCGTGCTCGACGCTCCCGAGAACGAATTCAACCTCTACGTCCGAGCGTGGCGCGCCGCAGCCGACAAGATCGAAACCGCAGCCCGAGCCGAGGGCCGTTCGTTGACGTTGTGCGGCGAGATCGTCGGGTTGAAGGTCCAAGACCTCAACTATGGACTTCCGACCCCGACGTTCTTCGTTTTCGACGCTCTGATCGGGACCGCCTCCGAACGCCAATGGATGCCACCCGACGATGTTCAAGAGCTAGCGGCCTCGCTCGGGCTGGAACACGTGCCGGTCCTCAAGGAAGACTGGCCGTTCGATCACTGCGCCGTGCGGAGCCTGGCTGCGCAGCCATCTGCACTCGACACCGGTCTGCGCGAGGGAGTTGTCGTGCGCTCATCGCAGGTCCGCTGGGATCGAGACCTCGGACGGGTGATGGTCAAGTACGTCAACCCGGCATACCTGACGCGCCGCGGCGGCACCGACCACAACTGACCCCAGCTACATCCGCACAGGTCGTCGTCTCGCCGGGTCAGAGAAGACCGCAGATGTGAAGAGGTTCGCTGATTGCTTGCGCATCCGCTTGGCGTGACGGAGTGCCTGCTTGGCGTCAGCGATGCTGTCTTTCGAGGCGCCGGAACGCTTGAGCTCGCGGTAGCGATCTCGAGCTTCATCGACAAGAGCCGACGTCTCCTTGTTCGCCGTGAAGGCTGCTTTCTCCGCCTCGCTGGTAGCCCGATCAATGTGTGCCCGCTGGGCTGCCTCGGCGTAGCGGCAATCATGTCCGACTGCCCATGCATCTCGCACAGCTGCCCTGGCTGCTTCCACGCTCGCGGGATGCGGAATCGACGATCCGCCCCCCTTGCATTGCCCGCAACGACCCGACCCTCGACGGGCCAAGTTCCCGCACGGACCGCCATTGCGGTTCTCCCCTGATTACATTCGACGCGCCATAACGACGAGAATGCTGCAACACAGATCGGCTCTCTATCGGACTTGGCAGGGAGGGATGTTTTGCGGCATTGCCATCACGGCGAAGCGCGTGACATTGCCAGTTAGCACTCGCTCATGCTCCGCCGCATGGACAAGACAGCGCAAGAAATCGCCACAAAGATTGAAGGGTCACTTTCGCTAACGCTTCGGGTATTTGGTTCTCCATTCCCCCCACAGCGGCAGAGCCGATACTTCATCGGCAATCTCTTGGGTCGTGCTGAATAGGTGGGTCGCGGCAATCCATGCGCACAGCATCGTGGGACCCACTGTTTTCACTGGTTCACCGCTGCTACGGAGGCCCGAGATGCCCCTCAGCGAGATTTCCACCGCCACCGATGCAGCGAGTTCCTGTCGCAAGGTGTTCGGTGGATACACCATGCGTGCATTGCGCAAGCGCGCCAGTGGCTGCGACGGATCACCGAGGTTCTGCCCTAGCCACAGGTTTCCCACAGAATCGACGACCAACACGTTTTCCTTGTCCATTGCCGACCCTCTCAGATGACGATGCCAGCACCGGCCTAGCTTGCATGTCTTTGTCCGTGTCAGGATCGTAGATACATGCGCCCGGAGAAATGCCGTGATCACCAGGCAAGAGGGCAGAAGCACTCTCTCAACCGCAGCCGGATTCTCTACATCTACGAGCGGCCCGAGAGCGAAGCGGTAGCAACGCATTCATGCTGCTGACTCGACAGATAGACGACTGAATGTGCCAGCAGGCACATCTCACCATCACGTCGGCGACAGCACCGCCTGATCGTTGTGATCGAAACCGGTCACGGGGATCCGCTCGAGATTCCGCTGCCCTTGTCTGATCATCTCGGCAATGGCGGCTTCGTGGACAGGTGTGTAGTTCCATGCGTCGACGCCGATGTTGATCTGACGTCCTCGTTGCCGCCACTTCTCGTGGACGTGTCCGTGGACGAGCCAGCCGCCCCGGTCGTGTGGTCGATGCTCGACGTAGCGGAGGTCGGTCGGGTCGGTGTCGCGGTACGGGAAATGGCACAGCAGCACTGAGAAGCCTGTGATGCGCTGCAGCGCCGGTGAGTCGATGATCTCGTCAAACCCTGCGTCATAGAACGCACGTCGATGCTCGTGGCCGTTCTTCGAGCCGAGCCAGCAACGGTCGTGGTTGCCGGGCACCAGAATCTTGCGGCCTCGAAGTCTGGGGACAGTCGCCGGCAGCGTCTCTCGCCATCCGCCGAGTGCGACATCGCCGAGCACCCACACCTCGTCGCTGTGACCCACGACAGAGTTCCACCGGTCGATCAGAGCCTCGTTCATCTCCTCGGTGTCAGCGAACGGACGGCCGCTGTAACGGATGATGTTCGAATGCCCGAAATGAAGATCGGAGGTGAACCAGCGAGCCATGAGAATCACGGTACTGACGGGGTGTCACAGCCATCATGCTGGGGGCGGCTGACAGGCGCGATGAGCGCGGCCGCGGCCGATGGTCTGAATAGGCCGGCCCGAGCACGGCTGCGGGAACACAGGGCATGGCAGTTTGGCGGGCTGGCAAGTTCCGGCGTTCTCACACTCGATGTGATGGCAAGGGATCAGATAGATGAGCGGTCGTCGCTGGTGTGCGCGCCCACTGGCGGTGGGGGAGAGGGACCGGAGCCGCCCGAAGACGGAGATGCGGATCGTTCGACAGACGTTGCCGACGCTGCGTCCGGGAGCTCGGCACCTCTCGTGGAGCATGCCGCTCTCGCTGCGCAGGCGATTTCGGCGGATGAGGGCGTGCGCAGGGTGGTGCTGTTCGGTTCGGTGGCTGCTCGTCTTTCGACGGCTTCCAGCGACATCGATCTGATGGTGGTGCGCGAGGACATCGACTACCGGATGCGGCACCAGGAAGCAGATCGGATGATGGCGGTCGGCATCGAAGCCGCCGGCTGGCCGGTGCAGGTGCTCCTCACCGACGTTCCCGAGCTCGAATGGCGCACAGAGCATGTTCGCAGCAGTTTCGAGAACAAGGTCCTTGAGGGTTCCATCACTGTGGTTGACCGCCCGATCCGGCCTGAGCAGGTGCGTGCCGACAAGCGAATCGGAGCCGAGACCAGCGACGCCGGCGAAGCGGCTTCGCGTCTCGGCGATGCGTGCGAAACGTTGACGGCGATGACGGCAGCGATCATGGCGGATCTGTTCGTCACCAGCCGGTCCCGGACGTTGTGGGAACGGCTGCATCGGCGCCATTCGGTCACCGTGATCCGCAACGCCACGATGATCCTCGAGTCGGCAATCAAGTCGCTGCATCACTCCCAGCTCGGCCGATGGCCCGACAAGGCATCCGACCCGTGGGAGCTCGCCGCTGCGGTGCCCGACGGAGCAGCCAAACAGCAGGTCATCGCAATACTCGACCGGCTCGCCAAGATCGAGAAGATGGGCCCAACCGTCGACGAGCTCTCACACACGGACTGGCGATGGCCTGGGCCACGCACCTTCGACGTCCCCCAAACCTGGTGGCACACCCCCAGACGAGCTAAGTGCTGGGCGACTGCAGCCGTCGCCGTGGCGGGGATCGCTCTGGAGGCCGTGATGCCACACCTGCCTGACCGACCCGACATCATCGACACTGATCAGTGTCTCGCTGCCGCGCAGCACGCAGTCATCGGGTGGGCACAGGAGGATCCAGCAGGCCGAGCGGCTTTGGCGCACTGAGCCATGCGGACCCAACCGACAGCAGGGAGCCTTGTCACCAGGCGCGAATGAGAGCAAGAGGCTCAGCAGCATATTGAGGCTGGTGCCGAGGCGGGACGCGGCATTCTCGGGAGCATGGGGTTACGAGGCCGAAGGCGATCACGAGGCACGTGCGGCAGGTTGCAGGCAGATGGGACGAGATGCACAAATCAGGCGGGTTGCCAAGTAGCCCATGCACCTGAAATTGGTCTCGAGACAAGCACTCGGGACGCGGAAGCCCGTGAGGTTCTGCGCGCGCTCATGGGTGACGACATGCCCGAGATCGGAGATTCAGATCCTGTGCCTGAGATGACGGATCGAGACATCCAGACCCTGAGCCAGTTCGTGCTGGACCGTGATCACCGTGCGGAATCTGGCAGTGCAAACGCCTGCCATGCGCTGCTTGCGATCACCCCCGGTGTCGATCCCGTGTTGGCTGCTGCAGATGGGAATGCGACCCAGATCCCTGACGATGGTTGGCTCATCAACGCCGATGTCGCACCAGGCGGCAGCGGGGTCGTCAAGATCTACCGATACGCATCAGGCGGTTTCGCTGTTAGCAGCGTCAGTGACAACCGCGACGAATACGACGAAGTGCGAGTCCACTTCGATCTCAGCGGCTATACGCAATGGTCGATCGGCTACGAGGATCCCGGCTACCCAGCGAAGGACACAGACCCCTGTGAGCGCATGTCCCCGACGACTTATCTGGGCGTCCGGTTCGACAACACCGACGTCTCGGCATTGTCGAACGGGGGCAGGACTTTCGCTCCATCGTCTCTGAGAGGTGGCGGAGGGATGTTCTTCTCGATGGATTGGTGGTCTTACGACAAAGAGAGCCGTCGGAATCACGCACACGTCAATCGAACCGTCGGCAGTGTCGAAGAAGTCCACGAGGTGATGGCGAACATCGCTGCCGGCATGGGACTCGGCGACGACGATGCGCTCGCTGTGTTGGCGGCCGTCGACGACAAGATCGCCGCCGCGGCCTGATCTGACCAACTTGCGGGTGGGCAGAGGGCCAACGCGACCTGAGAGCGAAAATGATGCCGTCACCGCTGGCCACAGTTGCCTGGCGCTTGGGAGCCTGATGCGAGCCGGCGGTTTCATGCTGCCGCCGTGAACTTCGATGAACTGGCGCGAGATGTCGAGTCGACGCTGCGCACCCACCTAGACGTGACCGTTGGCGACCTCCGACTGGTGCGGCAGTCGAGCAACACTGTGTTCGCTGATCAGGTCGCTGGGATCATCGCCCGGGTGGCACTCGTCGGCGCTATTGAGCGGATGCCGAGCGAGGCAAACCTGCGATCTTTGCAGGGCTTCGCCGAAGCCGGCGCGCCGATCGCGGCACCGCTGGTGTCTGAAGTGCTAGTCCTTCCCGGCGGGCAGATGATGACGGTGTGGCCACTACTGCGAGCAGCAAGCGACGTCGATGCTGTCGAAGTTTCGGAAACGCTCAGCCAACTCCATGACTGCGCCATTGACGGCGAGTTCCCAGTCTTCGATCTGCATGAGTTGGCGCCGGACTATCGGCGGTTCGAAGAAGCGGCCAAGGCTCTTGGGGTGCCCGTGAACGCAGTCACCGATGCACGAGAAGCGGTCGAGCCGGCATGGCAGTGGCTGTCGGGGCATCTGCCCGACCAAGGCCAAGTGGTCGCTCACCGCGACCCATACCCCGACAACATGGCGTACAACGCATCAGGCCGGCTGGTGTGGATCGACCTCGACACCCTCTGTGTCGGGCCGCGCGAACTCGACCTCGAGAAGCTGCTCAAGCTGGCTCGCAGGTTCGGAGCGAGCTACCCCAGGGCATCTGACGAGGCAACGCTGCTCAACAACTATCGGCACGACTACGACCCTGAGCTCATGGACGCGCTGAACGTGGTGGGAGACTTCGATTCCGCTCTCGGTGCAGTCGCGCTCTGGCAGTGCGTGCCGTCCGAGTACAACGGGATCAGAGCCAAGGAGCGAGTCTCAACGCTCGCGGATCCGCTATCTCGCTGGCTTCCGTTCTGACCGCTCGGCGAGCCGATGCCCTTGGGCGATTCAGGGAAGCCGTCCGCCTAAGTCCGAGGCGTCCCTGAGGCAGTCCTCGAACTCGGAATCTCGGGCTGCCTCTGCCGTTGAGGTGAAGTGCAGGTTCTTGCCGGAATCTGAGTCGACGACAGCCCAGCCTTGGATGATCGCCTTGTCCGGTTTGGGGCTGGCTTCCGCTTCATCGACGAGGCGGATTCCGGTTTCGCCTTCTCGCAGGTCTGCGACGCTTAGCTCGCCGGTGATCACGTCATCTGCCCCGCCACGCTCAAGGAACTCGTCAAGGCGCTCGTTGGCGTCGACCAGGGCATCGCTGACTAGGACGGATTGGAGCAGATCGCGGCTCTTGACCCCATGATCGGCGAACTCTCCGATGTCCGGCATGACGAGCTGCGGAGGCCGGCCCTTGCCCGACCTCTTGGCGACGAACCAGGCGAATTCGTGGGTTTCGAGTTGGTCGCCACACTCTTCGCAGCCGAATTCGTGGTTTGTGCGGTAGTGCGGTGTGGTTTCGTCGCCGCTGTCCGCCGCGCGGAGGCTGATCGGCGCGTCGCAGCACTCCGAGCACGACGCGGACACTCCCTTGATGGTCAACGCCATTTCGTCGTTTCGTTGCCAGACGGCATTCAACACCATCCCTTCAGGAACGGCCGTGTCCATCAGACCAAACCACTCGACTTGCTGCTTGGCGTCCCGACGGACCGGAGCGGCGCGGCGACCCAACCCGATTTCCGCACTGACCGGCGTGTCTAGGTGCTCCTTGCGCTGGTGTTCACACTCGACATACGTCCTGACCGCCTCGAGGGTCCGATCGGTGGGCTCGACGCCACGTTTCTGTTTGCGCTCTCGGTAGGAGCGAGCGGTATCGGCAAGTGCCGCATGTGAGGGACGGTCAACAAGTGCGGCCGCGGCACGCGAGTCGTGTTGCGTCCCTGTTGCATCTCGCCGGCCGCAGTTCCCGCAGACTCGTCTCCCACGCGCTAGCCGTGCCGGCCCGCCACCACGTCCACTGCGACACGATGCACCGGCGGTGCCGGGACAGAAGCCAAGGCTGTTCATGCCCTGAAGAATGCCGCTGCTCAGGGGGCGACCTTTCTGTGGTGACCGCCGCGATGCGGTAGTACTCCGGTTAGTCACGCTGGGCACAAGATGCTTCACTGCCTGGCGGTTTCTGCTCTCGGACGGATCTATGTCGCCACCATGCTTCGAACTGTGAACGATCCCGATGCGCTGGACAACGAACGGATCGACGCCACTTCGAGCCGTCTGCTCGAGGCCCGTGAGTTCCTAGGCCTGCCGGTTTCGACCGCGGCCGCGGCGTTGAGCCTCGAAGAGGCTGAAGTCGTCGCTCTTGAGTCTGGCCGGCGCGCACCCACAGCGGCTGAGTTGCAGCGCATGTCGGCTCTGTACCGTCGGCCCGTCTGGTGGCTCACGGGCGGGGAGCGGCGACCCGTCGAGTTCAACGAGAGACTGAGCGATCAGCTCGCCAACCTCACCGAACAAGACCAAGAGGCAGTGATCGGGTTCGCTGAGTTCCTCGCTGATGCGGGCCCGCCGACGATTCCCAAATCGGCCTGATCCTGCCAGGGGCGCTCACATGACCGTCGACTTGCCGAGGTACCCGCGGACGCTGTACTGGCCAGACTCGCCGGCCGTGGCCCCCGGGGACCGCCACATTGACTCAGTGGAGCCGTTCATCGGCCATGAGGTCGTGCTCACCGAGAAGCTCGACGGTTCGAACACACTGCTCCACAAAGGCCAGGCGTACGGACGCTCCACTTCGCCGGACGCGCATGACCCGTGGCGCGCGATGGTGCGCAAGCATCACGCATGGAAGATCCAGGAATCCGATGTGATGCTCTACGGCGAGGACATCTTCGCTGTCCACAGCATCGCCTACGGGCCCGTCCACGAAGACCGCACGTTCTATGCATTCGCTCTGCGACGCGGCGACGGCTTCGCCAGTTGGGACGAAACGGTCGAGTACGCCGGCGACACGGACATCCCGGTGGTGCCGGTACTCCACAGAGGCGTCTTCCAGAATCGTGCGGAGATGACCGAGTTTCTTGAGGCGGCCCACGACGCACCATCCGTTCTCGGCGGCGACCGCGAAGGCATAGTGATCCGGCGCACAGAGCCCTTCCACCGAATCATGTTCGCATCGCGGGTGTGCAAATCGGTTCGCCAGAACCACGTTCAGACTGACCAGCACTGGACCCGCAACTGGCAGCCATGCGCTTTAGCCAGCGATCCAGATTGATCGTCGCTGCCGACGTGGCAAGGGCCGGCCGTGCCTGCGGGGAGCGTTCCTGTACGAGGTGAACGTCGATTCCTATGCTTGGGACGCGTACGGGCAGCAGGGGAGCGATGTGGGAAAGCGACGCAGACGTGCCCGAAGACAGGCCGCTCGCTGGTCTGATGCTGCCGGCGTTGACGACGCAGCGGTCGACGAGTTCTTCCGGTTTGGTGGCCCATCGGTGTTCCCGTGCGGCTGCTCGGCCTACGAAGCGGTGAACATCAGCGTGGAGAGGGTGGGGTCGGACGCATACCCGATAGGCACTGGCCTCGGCATCTCCGATATTGACGAGTTCCGGGCCTCAATCGGCGAGGAACCTGTGATCTGGTGGCATGCGTGCCCGCAGGGCGAGAACGTAGTGCTGCGCAACCCGACCGAGGCGGGCTGAGCGCACCGCTCAGATTCCCAGGGCCTTGATCTCGTTGACGGTCAGCGTGATCTCGGCAACTCTGCTGCTGCAAACAATGTGTTCGTTGCCCGCTGCGTCCACCCAGCTCGCCATGCCAAGGGCGGTTGGCTTGATGTGAGAGTCTGCGATGTTCGCGGCTTCGTAGACGATCCAGACATCCACCCCGTCTGGAGGATCGTCGCGCGTCACTGTTGGGACTGTCCCACCTGATCCCTGATGCCATGCTTCGAAGGCTTCAAGGGCTTCGTCGGCAACGATGACGTGATCGTCAGCCTCGTTATCCAACTGCATCTGTGTGGGCGAATTCATGTGCGCTGTGGCATCGAGCACGCCCGGGTGCGGTGACGGATCAGCCAACTCAGACTCCCAGCTTGCGGTAGCCGCGCGAGCTTGACACATGCCACCAGTCGAAATGGCGCGTCCACCGGCCTGATGCCTGGTGCGCCAATTGGACTCGAGCGCACTTCGGGGCTCATGATCAGGTCCGTAGGCAGTGCCAGCATGCGCTGGACACCCACCATCGGCGGCGGCGAACGGGGACCGGATGAGCAATCCCGAATCGGTGGCAATGGCAAGAGTGAAGGCGTACGCCGCCCAACGCCGAGGTGCACGCAACGAACTCACAGATGCCGAGCATCGGCTCTACCGAGGTGTCCGAGAGGCTGTAGCGGCCGGCTGCGACTATGACGAGGTACGACGCGCAGCGCGACTCACTCGCCGCAAGATGACCCAAGCCAACACCGAGATCGATGGCGACTGAGCACGGGTGTCGGCATCGGTGCCGAACGTGCGGGAAGTCGCTCTCTGGCTACATCGAGAGCGGCGACCACTGCGGCTGGCGGCTGTGCGGATCCTGCGTCTTCTACCTTGGCTATGCATGCGACGGGTCGCCGCGGTTGTCTGATGCTGAACCGCTGCCGTCTCAGATCCCATCCGGGGAAAAGGTCGGGCTAGGGCTCTGAGCCACAACGGAGGCTTGCTGATCTGCCGCGCCGGTGGTCCGGCCATGAGTGTTCGATGCTCACCCACTCAGGCCAGGTGCACTGCCTTGTCTCGAGGTTGCGGCATCGCCTGGCACCGCCGGAAGCCTGTCATCTGAGGAGGTTCGTACCTTCAATGTCGTGCGGCACCTTGAGATAGAGCGCAAGTTCTTGGTCCCCGACTTGGAGGCAGTTCGGCTGTCCGGAGACTCAGCCGTCACCGGTGCTGATCTGATCGTTCAGGGCTACCTCGCTGCCGCCAATGGCTGGTCACTGCGTGTGCGTTTCGTCAACGAGCAGCCGACGCTCACCGTCAAAGGGCCACTTGACCAAGGTGCGCGTCCTGAGCACGAGATCCCCGTCGACAGCAAAGAAGCCGGGCGCCGCTTGCTGTGGATGTGTGGCCAGCGCACCGTACGAAAACTCCGCTACCGAATTCCTTGGGCAGGTCACACCTGGGAGATCGATGTGTTCCGGGACCGCAACGAAGGCATCGTGATCGCGGAAATCGAACTCGATTCCATCGACGATGAAATTTCTCTGCCGCCGTGGTGCGGCGATGAGGTCACGTCCGACCAGCGCTACTACAACGAACATCTCGCTGAGCATCCCCACAGTTCATGGGCGTTAAGCATGAACAGGCTTGCAGCCGAATCGCCGCTGGATGCGTTACCCCGCTGCCCGTGTTCACCAATCAGTGCCGATAGGTGCTGACAACACACAACCCAAACTGACAGACCAAGCCAGCGCCGCCCGATTCCACATCGGGCGGCGTTGGTGGTTCTGACCCAACGATCTGAGCAATGATCCCGAGGGTTCACGACGCTTCCCGGCTCTGACCGGCCAGGTTGGGCACCCCGATGTGCCTGGCGACAAGCGGCTTCGCCGGCCGGCGCACCATCACACTCTCGGGCGATGCCCAGCCCCAAACCGCTCTCGGAGCGCGCTGACGACTATGCCGGCGAACGCATCAACCGGATTCCCGCCTGATGTCTGCAGTCGCGGCGATCAGCAACGTCCAGGAACACGGCGTCGATGTGGACGAGAACGGCGAGATCACCGGTGTTTGCCTCTGCGGCCGCAAACTCATCAGCGAACTGGGCGTGATGCGGCTCTACTGCAAGAAGAACCGGCCGCCGAAACGATCGATCACTTCGCTGCGGGTCTTCTGCCCGCAGTGCCTTGGGCGCGCTAGCGGGGCATGGCTCACCGACGAGGAACGCCTGTCCGACGACGACATCGCCTTCGGACACACGGGCGAGGCCTACTGCCTCAAGTGCGGCACGACGGTGCTCGCTCATGTCGGCGGCTGGGATCGGGCGGTGCGATCTCATTGCCTCGGATGCGACGACCCTCTCGAGAAACGCCAAGTCAGATGGTGCGGCCGCAAGCTCGGCAACTGGAGCGGCGTTTGCTCGATCGCATGGTCCACGCCCGGGCGGCTCTACTTGGCCTTGGCCGAGATACAACACGATCTGTGCGGCATCTGCCTGAGCCCCATGGGCTCGAAGAGCGACATCCAAGTCGATCACGTAATTCCACGCTCGGTCGACGGCCCGCGCACGCTTGAGAATCTCCGCGCAACGCATACGTACTGCAATCAGTTGAAGTCCGACTACCCGCTCGTGCACGTCCGGGCTCGCATGGGCATCTTCCCCTCGATTGTGGAAGATCGGATCGAAGGGCTGCCCGAGGACGTCGCCGAGTTGCTCCGAGCGAAACACCTCGAAGGCGACATGCCGAAGCAGCCGAAGCGCAAGGTGAAGTTGCGCCCGGTGCCCGACTATCAGGTGCCGTTGGAAGGTCTCGTGCTGTGAGCGCTGCCCGCCTGCTGAGCTTCCACGGCTGGAGCGATCATCTGTGCAAGATCGAACACACACACGCCGGCGAACCCGACGAGTTCAGCCCCGACCTTGAGACCGGCACAGCAACGGTGGAAGTCAGCGTTCCCAGCACCGACGAAGGGCTGTGCGTCAACTGGCTGTTCAACGGTGACGAGATGTGGTCACTGGGAATCTCGCAGCTTCGTGAAGGTGTGCCGCTGCCGGCGTGGCAGTGGACGTTCGGCACCCTCAAGCATCCTGACGGCAGCTACGGAAACAGCGTCACGCTTCATCTGGAAGCCGCGTCGCTCGCCCAGATCCGACTGCTATCCCCCGAGCCGGAAACCAGTTGACATGGCAGGGCGTTATGCCGAGTTAGTGAAACGTGACGGGCACCGCTGCGCCTACTGCAACGGCCAGCGTCGGTATCCCGAGAGCCGGTTCACGATCGACCACATCATCCCCCTCTCTCGTGGTGGCTACAAGAACGTGCTGTCCAACATGGTGCTTGCCTGCTCGAGGTGCAACAGCAACAAGGCGGACATGACGCCTCAGGAGTGGATGGCGACGCCTGTGTTCCTCCAGATCACCAACGGGATGAACGGGTGGTTCTGGAAACGAGAGCCGATGATGAACGGATCAGCGCCAGAAACCGGATCGCCGCAGGAGACGTGATGGAGGCTGGGGTCGCGCTCTGCGACTTGCACATGGAAGAACGACTAGCGGGGCTCCCCGAGGATGTCGCTGTTCTCCTGCGAGCTGCGCACCTCGAGGGCGAGATGCCAACGAAACGCAGGCCAGGGGCATCTCGGCTGCACCCCGTGCTGGACAATCAGATTCCGCTGGAAGGACTCGACCTGTGACTGCCCATGACGAACCCAAGGGAACGGGCGAGGTTGCCGAGCATTTCTGCCACGGGTGCCGCCACTTCGAAGAGCACCCATCAGACAAACGCGCTGGTACCTACGGCGATGGGGTGTGCCGGCGGTATGCCCCTCGGGCGACTGTCGCCCATGGTGATCGAGTGCTGGGGTCTCAGCACCTGATCTCATGGCCGTCAGTGGCATACACCGACTGGTGCGGCGACTGGGAGACTTGCCAGAAGGGCCGGCTCTCCACCACGCTGCCGATGCGTCCTGGCAAGTCGAAGATCAAGTGAAGCAACACGATGCTCGGCCGTTGAGCAGTTCCCCCTCGATCTTCTCTGGAAGCGATGAAGAGGTCTGAGGGCGTGGTCGTTGAGGGACTTCCTAGGTGGGCTATCGACTTCGGTGGCGAGAAGATCAATGTCCGTGTTCGGGCGTGCGATGAGCGCTTCGATAACCAATCCGGTGCGATCGAGACACTGCGGCTACTCGTCATAGCGACGCCGCCATCTGACTTGGATCTGCTCAGCAAAGCGACCGGCAACGGCTGCGATGTCGGTGTGCCCCGAGTTCGCATGTACAAGCACATGCGTCTAGTCGATGTGAACGAGGTCGTCGACAGCGGCATGGGCATGGCCGAGCTGGTGTTCCAAGCGTCGAGTTGACCGTGCGCTCGTCGTCAACGCTGCGCTTCCCATCGGCCACGCTGATTGCGAGTCGGCATACGAGTCCTGAGGCAGGGGGCTGCGGCCAGTATCCGGCGAGAAACCTGCCAGTCGCGAGCGAAGGAGTTGGAGTGCATACCGATACCGCCGCCAAGGGGATCCTGACCACCCGGAGCATCAGCATCCGAGATGCCCACGCACTCATCGGCCGCGGGACGTTTCCGAAGAGCCGATCCACGCTCATCCGTTGGTTGGAGATCAACCGGCCCGGCGCACGAACGCACATGGTGCCCGGCGCAGTGTCTTTCCTAGAGCTCGTCAGCCTCGAAGTTGTGCGTCGACTCAGCCATCACGTGTGTTCCCTAGCGCGCACTAGATCTGCATGCCTGCGTCTGCATGCACTGCTGCCAGAGGCCACCTATCCCTTCGCCCACCGAGCATTCCTGACCAACGACGATGGCCTTCTCGCCAAGGCTGGCATCGTCCAGGACTACGGGCCGCAGATACTGGCCGAGCTCGCAGCCCAACTGGGCTACGCAGACGATGTGGCGACATGGTGGGACATCTCCCAGGGCATCCGCATCGACCCGCGGATACAAGGCGGGCAGCCATGCATCGCAGACACCCGGATTCCTGTGTGGGCAATCACAACCCAGATCGCAGCCGGCGAAGAGGAAGCAGACATAGCTGCCCTCTACGCCCTCGATGCCGAGCACGTGAACCAGGTCCTCTGCTTCGCTCGAGATTGGCGGATGCTGCCAGGGACGCCAGGCAACAACGGGAACACAATCTGAGCCGGAGGTTTCATGTCCGCGCCCGACTGCAACGAGCAATCCGGCAGCGCCTGAGACAACCGCCTCGGCCCCGCCTCACTAGCAGCGGCCCGAGGTCCGGTATCAACGAAGCAATCGCGAGAGGCACTACCTCATGAACACCTCGCCGCCCAACCTGAGTCTCCGCGAGGAACAGGCCATCACTCGCTGGCGCGACGAGCAGCGGAGCAGCTCAGCGGCCTCCGCTCGCCAGACGTCGCACACGTGTCGTTGTGGCGCGTGGCTGCGAAGCGAGATGGCTGGTGGCACTCGATGCTCGCGCAGCGAAGCGCGAGTCAACCGGTTCGGTGAGCAGGTGGGCACACTCGTATGCGACGGGCAGAATCACCCAGGAGACCGGATCCTGCTGTTGGCGACGATCTGTGGTGCGGAAAACATCGTCGTCGGCTTGATCAGAAGCTGGGGCGGGGAGAAGCCATGGATCGCCGGGTGCGCGCTCTGCGGGTGGCATCCGAGTAGGCCTGAGGACGCTGATGTCCGCACGCTCGTGGCGCATTTGGTCAAGCAGCACGGTATTGCCGACGAAGCGATACAGCGCGTTGGCCCGCACCCGTCGTTCGGGGCCGGATCGAAAGCCGCCTGATGGCCGCATTCTCAATCCCTGAAGGCACCAAGATCATGTGCGCCCTGTGCGGGCAGGACATCACTATGGCCAGCCACGGGCGGTGCCAAGTCAACTGCCGCTCAGGCGGCGAAGACGGCACCGTCACGCTGGTGTGCATCGACTGCTGGAACAAGCCAGGGCTCCTCGTCGAAGCCGAAATCGATGAGGACTTCGCCACCGACTGTCTTGCTTGCGGCATGCTCGTCGAGCGGCCGGCCGGCACGGTCTGCGAGGAATGCGACGACTTCCGATGTGACTACTGCCACGCCCACCACGATTGCCCCAGGACATTCGGCGGCGAGGCCAGCGACCAGCCGGCCGTTTCTCGAGGCGCAAGCGCCGTTGCCGATCTGGGGCCGCACGGCTGCCGCGCGGGCGGTATCGAGGCGGCGGAGATGTGGTCCGCTGTTGTCGCCGGCGATGTCGGCCTTGATCCCGATGACCCTCGAGGGCTGTGGGACGAGCCGCCGCTTGTGCCGTGGCGCGAGACGCCGGCGGTCCAAGAAGGGAATCTCGATGGCGACAACCGTTGAGCAACTAACCGACGATCTGTCGGTGCACTGGCACCCCAGTGGAGCGACCACAATCCGGATCGGTTCCGGCGGTGTTGGGCAAGCGATCACGCTCACCAGCGACGAATCGAGACTGGTAGCGAAACACCTCGCTGAGCGGCCCGAGAACCGGCCGACGAGGCTGTAAGCCCCTTGGGGGAGAGCCGTTGGTGAGCAGCAGTCGCCCTTGCCTGGCGTTGCCGATGCTCCAGAGAGAACCCAGCCGGCCATGCTCACGTCGGTGACTGCATCACGACGGGCCAGATATGTCTAGCGATCTCCGACATCTGATCGGACGCGAGGGCATGTCACCTGGTGAAGCGAGCCGGATCGTCGGCGTGCCCCTCGGAGTCGCGGAGTCCGTCGAGTACGCCATCGAGCGAGAAAACGCGGCGTACGGGGCTTATCAGGACCAATACGCCGAAGCCCAACTGCAGTACGAAGAGATGCTCTATCTGGAGCACATCGACGCAGAGCTTGACTGGGCCGACAAGGAGCTGGCTGCGCTGACATCGAATGGTCAACGAACACCCAGAGTGAACGGCCATCGAGCATGACAGTGATGTCTGACACGCCAGAGATCGTCATCAAGGCCGACCGTTTCGAGCGGATCGGTCGGGCACCAATGCAGCGTGTCGAATGCACTGACTGCGGGAGTCTCGGCATCTTCGAGTCTGCCCATCGGGCGTTTGAATGCCGCCGAAAGCATGCGGCAGCCCACTACTTCGACGACATCACTTTGTGCGACGGATGCGACACGGTGATTCTGAATGACGATGATCTGGAGATCAACGACGAGGACGAGAAGCTCTGCCTCGCCTGTTTCGCCGCGGATGAGGAGAGCAACGCCGCCGATGACTGAGCGCACGTTTCGGTTCACGACCGATCAAGGACATCCGATCGATGTCGTGATCCAGCCCGAGACTGTGCATGCACGAAGTGCCCGCAGCTACGGGCCGCGTGCCCGGATCAACGTCGGCGGCTGGGGAACCCACGCACCGCTGAGTTCCGGCATGGCCAATCAGATGATCGACAAGATGTTGAGCCTCGGCGCAGTGGAGATCACCGATGGCTGAGGCCGGCTGCGCCAGCGTCGTGGACTTGGGCGACGGCATCGAGGGATGCACGTGCGGGGGACGCATCTACCTGCGCCACAACACGCCGGCTTACGCCTACCCGGATCCTTTCAAGCCGCCTGAACCTCGCAAGGTCTTGGCTGTGTGCGTGCGGTCCGAACAGGTGGTGCGTGAGGTCGTGATCACATGAGCGCTCCCGATGTTGCCAAGATCTGCACACCGTGCTGGATGGATGACTGTTTCTCGTGCGACGGCGACGGCTGCCACTGCGCCTGTGAATCAGAACAGTCGGACGATGACGACTTCGTTGACGAGTGCCTCGCCGAGGTCGTACCGCTCGGGAGAGGGCCCTCCGGCGGACCCTGAGCGGCTGACTACGCCACACTCTGATGCACGGCGTTCGTGATCATGATTCCTGGCGTAGCCGCATCCTCTGCAAGTCGCGCTCGATGATGTCGATCATCGGATTAGGGGCCGTGCTGTCTGCCGCGCAGTGAGCGCACATGCGCTCGAAGTACTGGACATCGCTCTCGGGGACGAAGCGATCGCCACATCCCTTGCAGAGCACCTTCGATGCGGCTCTCACAGCCACGGTTCCAGCTTCCGCTCGAGCCAGTTCTTCGCTTCGCGCAGCGTTTCGAAGTAGTGGCCAGTCGAGGTGAGTACTTGGCTGGTGTGGTACGTGCCTTCGTAGCGGGCCCAGCTGGGTGCGTCGCTCCAGCGCCGGTCGATGCTGTCGAGACGAGCGATCTTCGCCCAGCAGCCTCGCTCTGGGAAGCTGCACGAGTAGACGATGCGATCACCTTGGCGACTGCGGTTCCACCTGATCGCCGGTTCCGTTCGGTCTGCGAAGATGGTGGCACTCATCGTGCAGCCCGTGTCGAGTTCAGTTCGTGGACGGCCTGTGCCGCGAGAGGATCGATGTTGCTCATCGCTGATTGCATGGCACCCGCGGGAGTGCCCCCGATGCCCTCGAACGTGAAGTCGTGGCCATTGCCCTGCCTGCCGGTCAAGGTCGCCCGATAGCCGAATTCTCCCCACCCTGCGTCGGTGTCGACCTCGACGACGAAGGTTCCCGAGAAGTGAGTCTTGGAGCTCGCTTCCGCTGTGCGATCAGTCGTAGCCTCAATGGTCATGACGGAACGCTCCCACGGGATGGCGTTCTCCATCGATCCTCTTCGGCACGGTCCATGTCTTGTCGCCACTGCGTCGCTGAACGATGCCATTCGTTCACCCATTGACCGGTTCGGTCAGGTGTGGGGAGCACATCACGAGTTTTCAGGCAATGGACCAACGCAGTCGGTACCTGAAGCCTGGCTGCGTCGATTCCGAACTCATCCTCGTAGATGCCGGCGCAACACTCGGCAGTGGACGCGCAGTCAAAGACTGGCGACAGTTTCCCTTGCCGCGAGTAGAGGTGCTGAACGCTGACCGGTCCGCCGCAGTAGCACTCAAGAGGCAGCGTGAACAGGGCGTTGTTCCCCTGATGGCTGCCGATCTTCGCTGGTTCACTGGCTGTTGCTGTGCCACACATGAGTCTGTCGCTGGGTTCTGTGCAAGTTCGGCAGCGTTACGCCCCGCGCGTGGCTCGCATCTGCTCGTAGTACTGCAGGTCGCCGTAGCGGCTCGACATCTGGTGACCGGCCGATCCAGGTCCCCATTCGAGTGTGATCCCACCGATTCCCCGGCGTGCCGGCCAAGGTGCCGATGGGCCGTAGCGCGGCACGATGTCCGCCACCAAGTGCGGGTCGCCGTAGCGGTCAGCCAGAGAGCTCGCCGCCATGGCCTCGAGCCCCTGCGAAAAAGGTGCCTCCGCTGTTCTCATCGTGCATCCAGTTCGTCGAGTGCGCGATATGCGGCGTTACGGGCGGTATCAGCCGATAGGAACGCGTCGGGTGCGCCGACCGAATTGCACAGGTACTCACCCCGAACCTTGGCATGCCATACGCAAACGGTGCGGGGCTCGTTGTAGGCGGTCCCAGGGATGGTGACGTGCTCTGAATGAATCGAGAAGTCTTCGCTGTATCCATCGGCCTGTGCCTCCGCTGCGCGGTCGGCAGTGTCGGCGTTCATCAGATGCCATACCGGCGACGTGCTTCGAGGTCAAACCCGGAGCCTGTCTGAGCGCCGGGGATAGGCCTCCGGCGATCCTCGAGCGGAATGTGGCAGCAGGAGTCGTCGCTGAGCCAGCCGCGGCAGTCGCTCATGCAGTCCTCCGGCCGGTGTACCTCCGCTGAGCGGTCGGCGGCAGTTGCGGTGTTCATTAGAGCGTCACTTCGCGGAATCGGGCATCGGCTGGCGAGGGCAGCACGATGTTCTTGGCTTTCAAGAGCGCGACGGCCTTGGCGTGGCGAACATTGTCCTCCGGGAACGCGAATGGCCAGCATTCTGGCGCAGGCCACCATCCCCAACCCCAGTGGTGCCTGCAGAGCGTGGGGACGACCGGGCCGTAGGTAATCTCGGGATTGTCCCGCACGGCGGCGAGACGCCTGTCTGCATCGGCCGCGGCCAAGTCTTGCGTGTGTGCCTCCGCTGTGCGGTCGGCGGTGTCTGTGGTGCTCATCAGGTCGTCGTGCTCTCAGGTGCCGTCGGTGACGATGGGCATCGATCCGTAGTCCTCGAATACACGCACCACGTCGGTGCAGTCGGATCGGCGATAGCCCTCCCCGCCAGTGTCGATGACACCGCCGAGGCAGGTGATCGGCGCGTCGATGCCGAGCACCTTTTCGGCGGCGTGTCGTGGCGTCAACGCTGCCACGCGGGTGCATTCACCTGTGCGGGTCATGACCCGATAGGACGGCGACGGTTCGACGAATCGGCGTGGCAGGTTCGCTGGTGCGAGGCCCGTCATCCGCCGTTGCGCATCGGTGGACCATTGACGGGTCCCCGGCTCTGCCATGCGCTGCCCCGTCAGCCGGTGCTGCCGCATGTCCTGCTTGGCCAATGCCTCGCTGGACCAGTGGGCTTCGTAGGCGCAGTTCGTGCAGTACACCTCGTGGTATTCCCCACAGTCATCGGTGCCGGTGTGCAGCACCGTGTGGTGGGCATCCGCTGTGCGGTCGGCAGCAGGAGTGGTGTGGTTCACAGCCCTGGGTGCTTCTGTGGAGCGTCGAAGCTGCTGAGCGGGTCTGCTGCTTCGATGGCTGCCTGCATGTCAGCGCGGGTTGCTCCCCGCTGCTGCTGGCGCCGCCGTTCGTCAGCGTTGAAGATCGCTGTGGTGGTGCCTGGCTCGGCCAAGCGTTGCCCGGTGCGTGCATGAGCGTCGCTGTCGAGGGTCGCCAGTGTGGGACTGGCCCACTTGGCGTCGTAGCCGCAGCCGTCGCAGCGGACCTCGTGATATTCGCCGCAGTCGTCGTTCCCGAAGGCGACAGTCGTTACGTGCTCAATCGTCGTCGCTGGATGTTCAGCACTGACCAAGACGCTCATCGTTCGGACACCTCCCGGTCGCACACATCCCCATCCGGCGAGACCGATGCCGGCGAACGGTCCTGCCGCATTGACCTTGATGGACTCGACGACGTTGCGCTGGCAGCGGCCTCGGCTGGCCAACGGTGTGGGCCTGCTCGGTACAGATCGTTGAAAGCGTCCATGGCTTCGGTTTCGGCTGTGCTCATGCCCTCAGTGTCACAGGCCGCGACTCGCGCGATCACGCCACGCTCGAAGTGCCTCATCTGCTTCTTGGCTGGCGACTTCGTGCGTGCCGCGATCCAAGTCGCGGCTGCGACAGGCGGCGTACGTCGCGCCCCAAATGGCGGCTTCGGCCGATGTCCCCTGAGATTGAACGAATGAGTCCACCGACTCGGTGGCCTTCGTCACCAAGATTCCGGCTTCGTAGAGCAGCAACTCTGGCGTCATGTCGATCCCTAACCGGCCCTGAGAGCATCCAGCACCGTGCAACAAACTAGGTACGCGTTGGAGGCTGAAGTCCAGCGCTAGCCAGGCGCGAGACCGAAGTGATCGTCAACGGCCCGTGCCGGGCCCTTCGGTGTTCATCAGAACGGTGGCGGTGTCCATACTGAGCGCGACTTGCCGTCGATCCGACGGCGTTGCAGATACCAGTGCCGCGAACGCAGCAGCGATGCAAGCCGGTCCCGTTGCCCCTTGTTCAACGGCGTAGTCAAACCGCAGCCTTCGGCGATCTGGTCAAGAGTGAGCTCCCCCCATTCCACCTTCGACTCATACTCGCTCAGGCCAGCGAACTCGCGCTCGGCTCGCACGATTGCAGCGGCCTCGGCGGGCACGAGCCCGGTGGCGGCGAGTTTTCGCAACGGATCGTCGGGCACCTCGCGCAGCGCGGCCATCTGCTCGCATGTCACAACGGTCATCGGTCTTCCTTCGCGGGTACTCCATCGCGGATCTGCCAGTGTCCTGACTCCAAGCCGACTTCGAGGTCGTCAGCGCAGCCAGGACACACAGCGAGCGTTATCGGCGCCCCGGCGCGCACCTCGAAAGTCTCAGATGCTTCGTTGTCGCAGGCCGGCAGGTCACAAGTCACCATCGTTCCGCTTCCCGTGAGACGAGCGTGCATCGGAGGATGGGACCTGGGCGATCATCACCGCGGCGATATCCACATGATCCGAAGGTGTCCATTGACGTGGCGGTGAATGCGAGTCCATCCGCGCTCACGCAGCGCCCGTGCGACGCGATTGCGTATCGAGCCGTCAGGCTGATCCCCTAGCCCGAGTCGTTCGACCACCTCGTCGAGTCCGAGCTCAACGCCAGCAAACTCCAAGGTGCCGACTTGGGCGCGAAGATCAGACGCAGAGGACATCAGCCGCTCACTCACATCGCTCATCGGGCCGTTCCCTTCTTCTGTCCTCGCCTTCGCAGAATCGACCACCCTTGGCGTGTTGACCTCACCTGGCTATCCGCTTTGTCGTCGGTCATGGTGATCGAGACCTGCCCGCGGCGCTCATCGATCTCGTGGATCAGCAGTGGCGAAACGCGTACACCGTCGACATCCACTCGCTGTCGCTCGTCGCGCCAGCGATGAAGCAAGCCCAGCGCTTCGTCGCTTGGCCGATGTCCCGTGAGCGTCAGAAACTGCATTTGCTGTGTCTCAGGATGCTGCTGCTTGTCCACCTTCTGGACTTCGAGCCTCACCGCGCGGTTGCCGGCGGATTCGCACACGTAGAAGGTCATGAAGTCCATCTCACACGCTCCGCGCTGGCTGCATATCGACTTGCTCGGCCAGCCACGCGCCGCGGTGGGCAAAGTTCATTAGGGCGAGCAGATTTCGGTCGGCTATTGGGCGGCTGTCCTTAACCGAGGCCATCACGCACTCTTGGGGCATGTCCCCTCCCAGATGATCTTCTCGGCGTAGTCGCACACCTTGTCCGGCTCGAACTCAGCGGTTACTACACAAGGTGTGAGAACAAGAGGCCGAGACTCTCGGACATCAAGCACTCGGCCCGACGGGCCGCGGTTCCCGCCAAGACGCACGCTGTTGGTGGCCGGCGGGCGAGATCGCGCCAGCTCAAATATGACCTGCTTGCCATCGAATGAAGCGTCACGGCCCAAGGCGAGCAGCCACCTGGCCTGTGCGTCGCACGGCTTGCTGGCCGTCTCTCGGGTAATGCCCCATCCGCATCCTCGGCCGTGTTCAACGGTTCCCCGTCCGCCCCAAGGAGAAAGTGTCGGCTGAACGCAGAAGAACGACTCGCTGTCGGAATTGATCTCGCCCCTGCACCGTGGGCAGCGCTGGACCAGTCTCGCTGAGCAATCCCAATCGCCGTCTTCGACCAACTCGACCGGCATGTCCGTAGCGCAAGTCATTCCGCCGACGTGAGCACCGGCATGGCGGTGGACTCTGACGAGGGCGGTCCCGTCAAGTTCCTCAACTCGGATGACCCGAATCGTGCGCGTGCCTCTGAGGGTCTCAAAGCGAACCATCTGGCCAGCACGAAGATCACGGACATGCACGACGTCGCCGACGGCAGGGCTAGCTAGCACGCTCATTCCTACAGCCGACACACGAACAGAATGCAGGTGTGCGGTGCCTGGCGAGCAGATGCATCCGATAGCCCCTTGGTCGTCTTGGTGCGGAGAGCAGCCATCTCACATCTCAAGAACTTGGGTCCCGGCGGACGCTCATGCGGTAGCGCAGATGTCTCGAGTCGTAGACGGTGAAGTTCTCCGCCCTTTGGGCGAAAGCGATCATTTCTTCATCGCCCGCGTGAGAAGTGAGGCCGGATGCCGAGCTCATGACGAGGTATCGACAGGCTTCAACCGTGATGCTCTTCATCATCTCGCCGACGAGGGCAATGCCCCATCCAGACGCAGAGAAGTGGCGTAGCGCAGCGAGGCGTATGACGTCGGAGGAGGAGTAGATGCGTCGTCCGGATCGACCCAGCCCCGGGTCGAGCGAAGGGACGACCCAGCCCCGCCGGGCCCAGTGATCGAGTCGTCGATAGGTGATTCCTGCCAAGTCCGCAGCCTGGTACGCAGTGATGGACGTTCCTTCTGAGCCCGCTTCGACCATCTGCCTTCGCCCTCAGTGCTGGCCTGATCGCTTCTTCGAAAACAGATCCCTGAGCCCGCGTTTCCCGCGGCGAGGCGACGGCTCCGTGCGACGGACCGGCTCGGCTCGAGATGGGCGACTGGACATCGTGTCGAACAGGTTGGCCAACGCCTTGAGCTCGTCCAACCCATCGGCGCGGTGATTGATCGCAGAGTTGATCAGCTTGCCGATCTGCGCCCGGTCACGGGATGTTGAGGGAACTTGGCGTAGCGCCATGTAGCCGTATCCGGTGAGATGAAAGCCTGTGGCTGATCGCCGTATGGAACCGGCGGATTCGAGTCGCTGCAGCGATCTGTTCAAGTCCAGCTGCCAATTCGATGACCGGAACGCCGCCAGTGGCGAGCACTCGACGGTGCGGCTGCCAGCCACAGCGGCTTCGAGTACGTGCTTCTCCAAACTGGGGCGCGGAGCGGCTACCTGGAGCAGCAGCAATATGGCCGCGTCAGCGGCCGGCAGCGAGGCAGACGGGCCGGTGCCGGAGTTCAAGCGGAGGTCTCGCGGGTCGATTGCATACCTCAGCAGGATGCCTTTGACTTGCCTGGCCGCGGGGGCAAAGCAAGAGCCCACCGGGGCGTCGAATTCGCCGACAGATCCTGAGAGGGCGGCTGTCGCCAGGCACCGCGGCGGCATTCTCACAGCGATGTCACGAACCGATGACACTGGACGCCATCCCTACGCCCAGACCGTGGGCGTTCTCAGCGTTGTAGGCGGCTGGCCCAAGTACGTGCCTCGCTGCGGCTGTGGATGGACTGGGAAGCCCTGCGACACTGCCGCCGAGGCACAGCAGGCGCTCGCTGACCACACGAGCTCGGAAACACAACCGGGACGCCAAGCAGCTGGCGCCTAGCGGGATACGAGGCCATCACCGAGGGCGCACGATCCCTAGACGGATGGCAACTGGGTCTTCTTCTAGGGGCGGAGACGCCGGCAGGCTGTCAGCGAGCGCCGTAACGATCTCGATCACTGACCTCGCCATTGACCGTTCACAGGCGCTGAGATCGCCGAGGTCCGGCGGGGGAGCCTTGCCGGCCAAGTATCGAAGTTGCTGATCGATGATCTCGTGCTCGTCAAGCCACAGACCCAACGGCACCTCATCTGTCTCCACACCTATAGGTCGTCGGGTATCACTGAAATACAACCTCTTCGCCTGGCGACAAGCAAGACGAACGATGCGCGCTGCTTGCAAGCTGATGTGATGGAGAACGAGGTCGCCTCATCAGCAGGGCCGCTCGCGGTCCGCTTGATGGGCGACCCGGTGCTTCGCCGTCACGCTGCGGAGGTCACTGAAATCAACGGCTGTGTCGCCCGCACAGCCACGAACATGGTGTTGACCATGTATCAGGCCGGCGGCATCGGCCTCGCTGCGCCGCAGGTCGGTATCCAGCAGCGATTCTTGGTCTACGACCTCCAGGGCGGCGCAGGACCGCAAGCGCTCATCAACCCCGAAGTCATCGAGACCGACGGCGAGTGGGCTTTCGCTGAGGCATGTCTCTCCATGCCCGGATTGTCGTTCGAGATCGTCCGTCCCAAGCAGATCCATCTTGTCGGCCGCGGCCTCGACGGCAACGAGGTGAGCATCGAAGCTGACGAGCTTCTGGCCCGCCTGCTGCAGCACGAGCTGGACCACCTCGACGGTGTGCTGGCCATCGATCACCTTGACCGAGAAGAGCGCAAAGCAGCTCTTCGCACTTGGAGCGAACTGACGGCAAACCCCACGAGCATCAGACCATGACGGCACTCGCCGAGGACGAGCCACGTCACCAGAGCAACGACGACATTCCGTGGGCGGCGCTTCGCCGACTCGCTGCAGAGGCGGCGGCCCGTGCCTACGCCCCGTACTCCAAGTTCCATGTCGGAGCCGCCGGCATCACAGATGACCTCCGATTCGTCACCGGGTGCAACGTCGAGTCAGCCTCATACGGGCTGACGTTGTGCGCTGAGTGCGGCATGATCAGTGACTTGCACCGCACGGGCGGCGGACGGCTCATCGCTGCCGTCATGACCGACCCAGATGGGAACCTGCTCGCTCCGTGCGGCCGATGCCGGCAACTGCTGTTTGAGGCCGGCGGGCAGGAGTGTCTTGTGAACGAGAACACAACGGTAGGCGAACTCTTGCCCGGAGCATTCGGAGCCCACGATCTCGGTGTCTGAGCCATCGAATGAGTCCGCGCGGAGACTGATGTGACGGTCTGGTTCGCGGACGATTACCAGCGGTGGTGTGATCGAGCCAACGTCATCGGGGTCATGTCCCACACGTCGATCCTCTGCGACGGAGATCTGCTGTGTGTTGTGACCGATCTCGGCAGGCGCGACATCACGAAGCACAAATTCGTCTGCGAAGCCCACGCAGCTGACATCTGGCCTCGGCCGTATCGGCACGTCGACCTGCCGATCCTGATGTTCTCCGCGAGGCACCGAGTTCTCCTGGCATCGGTGCTGCCAACCGAAATCGAATGGCCCGAACCGACAGAGCGGACTGACAGCGACGATCTCCGCGACCAGATGATCGTTGAACAGCGCATGTCCAACGCCAACCGACAGATAGACCAGTACTCGTGGCTCTCCCCATACCGCACGAAGACGCACGATGGGGAACCGCTGAGCGCTGCGGCACCTGACGACGCAGATGGCGACATGCCGAGGGGTTGACTCTCCCATCCCCCCAAGTGGGCCTTCAGAGGATCTGCCCAGGACAAGCCATTCCTCCACATGACTGCTTGCGTCGAGAAACCAGATGCGCGAGAGTCCCCGCTGACCTGTTGGCTTCAGCCGTTTGACTCAGGACGCCAAGGAACGCGAATGAGCGAAGACCAAGATCGGCGCAGTGCGGCATGGAGCCTCTCGTCAATGTCGTCCAGGGTGGTTACCGCCGTAGCAGCCGGCCTGATCCTCGCTGTGCTGCTGGGATGGTGTGGCATCAGAAGTGATGGGGCCAGCACGGACACGCCCGAGCAAGCAGCACCAACGTCGGCGCCGCGCGCAACCAGCCAGACGATCACGACGGCCACAGTCCACCAAGCGAGCACCACCAGCACGTCTCCCCCAGTGGCCGCAGCAGCCGTCAGTCCAGAGACTTCAACACTCGTTGGTGGCTGCGAGCCGTTCACCGTCTTTGCCCAGAATCGTTGGGACGATCCGGGGCTGGGGGCCAGAGTGAACGCTGAGCCGTTTCGCGGGACCGATCGGGTCGGCGGATTCGGTCCGAACGTGGAATTCAAGGTGGACGGCTGGGTGCACACCGTTGCCCCGTACCCAACCAACGATCCGCCGTTTGATTCTGATGTCTGGTTCCATGTCCCGAGCCCAGACGGTTGGGTCGCCTATGCCGCGGTTCGGCCAGGGGAAACCAAGCAATACCCGACCCCGCAAGCGAACGGCGACCCAGGGGTTGAATTGATGCCCGAGTGTGAGGGGGAGTACCGGCCTCGCTAGCGCTCTGTTGGAGCACGTTATGGGTCTAATCGCAGAGGCTGAACAGCAGTGCCGGCCGTTTCGCACGGGTGCCCCATTCATCGCTTCTCCAATACGGAGCGTGACGAAGTGTTGGCCGCAGAGATCGAATGCCGCTCCCTGCATGCCGCTGGGGCCGTTGCCATGGATGGGCGACGAAGCGGATGCGGCAATCGGAGGGGATCGGCTAGTCACGATCTACGATCCGAGGGCCATGACGGTACCGATGTGATCCAGTCCCCATTCTTCGCCCGGCACTGGGCCGCGCCTGCCGGAGTCTTGGCTGGCGTCGCTGCAGCGCTCGTGTTGTCGTTGGTGCCCGATTCAGCAGAGTTCGCCTCGGGGTGGTTCGCGCTTGCCGCAGCAGTGATCGGATGGGTGTGTGCACTGTTCTCATACCGGATAGGCGACGAGCTGGTGGGGGCCATCCCGATGGTGCTCGAGGATCCAGCTTTGGCGGCATTCGAGGAATTGCAGGCACAAGGGCCACCAGCGCGCCCTGCCGGCCTGCATGGGGTGAAGCCACTGTCGCTGATCGGCTGCGCTGTGTCCGTGGCCGGTTCCTTGCTGTGGGCATCGGTCTATCTGACGGGCTTGGTGACCGCTTCCATCGTGGCCCGAGTTGTTCTCGCCAGCATCGCCTGCGGCCTCACTGTGTGGGCGCTCGGCATGGCGCTCAGCCTGATCAGGACGTTCCGGCAGCTGCTGTACGGGCAGAGCATCTTCTTGGGCACAGCGCGATCAGACCACTGAGGTCGCCGGCGCTCAGCCCAGACGGGCCAGGCGGGAGCGAGTTGCATACTCCGCGGCAGCGAGCGCGGAGGAAGCGCCATGATCGATGCCATCATTTTCGACGCTGACGACACACTGTGGCGCACCGAAGAGCTCTACGACCAGGCGCTGGACTTGGCGCAGGCCGAAGTCGAGCGCGCCGGAGTGGACGGCAGCCAGTGGCGTTCGTTGCAGCGCGAGATTGATCTCGAGGCAGCGAAGACCTTGGGGTTCTCCGCTGAGCGGTTTCCCCTCTCGTCAAAGCGCGCCTACGAGGAACTGGCCACCGAACCGGTTGCGCGCATCGCAGACAAGGTGAGCGAATTGTCGTCCGCGGTCTTCCGACTAGTCGCCGCGCCGTTCCCCCAAGCCGAAATGACGTTGTTGACGCTCAGGAACGAGGGGTACAAGCTCGGGCTGATCACCAAGGGCGACTTCGCAGTCCAGCACAAGCGCATCCATGACTCGGGCCTCGCTCACTACTTCGAAGCATCGGCCGTAGTGGCGGACAAGACATCTGCGCAGTTCGCGGCCATGGCCACCCTGATTGGTTCTACGCCAGGGTCATCGGTGTCCATCGGCAACAGCTTCCAGTCCGACATCGTGCCGGCCATAGAAGCCGGCATGCGCGGAATCTGGATCGATGCATACGTATGGGAACGCGAAAGCCATGCCTCTCGGGAGTTGCCGGAAGGCGTGATCGAACTCTGCGCGCTCGTTGAAATTCCCGAGGCGCTACGGCATCTACGGCAGTCTGCGTGACGTCACACTCGACGCCTTCGAAGGTCGAGAGCGAGCTGGTGCAGCGTGGAGGCGCATGATGTCTGAGCAGGCAGTTCGATACGACGTACTGCTGTGGTGCTCTCACGATGTCCGGGGCAGCCATGCGCGGTTGGTGTCAGCGCATGTGGAGGGCGACGACGCGACTCCTGAGGTCGTCGAAGTTCTCGATGATGTGGCGAGCGGCGGACGGGCGTACTTGTGCCCCCGATGCCACACGGCCGGAAGGGTGCCGGTGTGACAGATAGATGGTTCGGGCACCCAGGTCGCCGAACTAGGCAGCAACGAGGACAGCGCCGACCTCCGAGTCCCGGCGGTCGAACTGCGCTTCTCCTTCTTCGCTGCTGAGCAGACTGATGATGTGCTCAGCAATGGTGATCTGCTGTTCTGCGCGGGTCAACGATGACCTGTAGGGACCGGCTTCGAGCTTGGTGAATTCTCCCGTCGCAACGAGGAGGTCCAAGACCCTTCGTGTGTGGTTGATGTGGGCGAGCAGGCTCGCGCTGTCGCCTGCGCGCAGGTGGATGTCCCCTTCGGAGAGGCAGTCATCCCAGCCGCGGCCTCCGCTCGAGTGATGCGAGCAGTCGGCTCCCCAGCGACCCCAGCCGTTGAGTAGCCGGTACGCGTAGGGGCTGATCTTCGCCGAGCAGTGCCAGCCGAGTCGCTCGCTGTAGCGACTGGCGAAGTGGTTGCCAGCCCAAGCGAACCGGTATTCGCCGTCCTGGTGAAGCGTGCAGTCCTCGAGTGTGATTTGTTCAGCTGCTGTCTTCATTGCATCTCTCCTGGATGTCATGGGTGATCTGTTGCAAGAGGCCCGCCAACGCCATGCCTTCGGTAGGGCCGTAGACGATGTGGGTGAACACGCCTCGAGGCACCTCGACTCGGGCCCAGCATTCGCCGTTGACTTCTCCGGTCTTGACCGCCGGCGTCTCTGGTGAGCCGTGTTGGGCGAACCACTCCTGGCAGAAGGCCGCGACGGCATCTCTCAGGCGGTTCGTCCGCCGGAGTTCTTGGTCCGAGCTCATCTCCATGGTCGCGTTCGCCATGGAGTCCATCGTCGCACTGAAGCGAAATCAGTGTCCTGTCCCGCCGCCAGGCATATACATGCACGAGCGGCCGTGCGTCGGGAGTAGTTGGCGGTGCGCGCCACAGCTTTGGCGGCGCTGTCGTGCCGCTGCTCCACATTCTCCGTGGGTGCCCAAGACAGCGCCTCGCAGCGAGGGAAGCACAGTTCACCGGAGCCGGCGTTCTCGTGCCACGCGGACCGTGGTCGACCTGTTCTGCGGCGCGGGAGGCTTCTCGCTCGGGTTCGAACGAGCCGGCTTCGAGACGACCGTTGGCATCGAGGCAGATCAGCGGGCTGCCGATGCCTTCAACTTGAACTTCCCACGAGCACGGGTGCTGTGCGAGGACATCTCCCGGCTGACAGGGCCAGAGGTACTCGCCGCTGCTGGCGCGACGAGCTGCGATGTCGTCATCGGCGGGCCACCGTGCCAAGGCTTCTCCATTGCCGGCCACATGAACCCAGATGATGACCGAAGGGGTTTGATCAGCGAATTTGCCCGGCTCGTTGATGAGCTCTGGCCTGACTACTTCGTCATGGAGAACGTGCCGGGAATTCTCGCCGCGAGTGCCGAGCCGGCGTTGGCCGACTTCAGAGGCAGTCTCGAGAGCGCTGGCTACGAGGTAGGCGATCCATGGGTGCTCTCGGCGACCGACTTTGGCGTTCCGCAAGCGAGGAAGCGGGTGTTCTTCGTGGGCGCCCGGTCGGGCTTGATGATGCCAACCGTTCCAGAGCCTCGGTGTGATGTGCCGGTCACCTCAGCGGAGGCGATCGAGGATCTCCGTGAAGACCTCGTGAGAAGCTCTGTCGCCGTCAGCGATTACGCACGTTCAATGCGCGGCAGCGAGCCACCTCGGACTCTGGATCAGATCACTGGCTGCGAGCACGCAAGGCATACCGAGGAAACCGTGAGAAGGTTCAGCGCCGTCGCTCCGGGCAAAGTGGAGAGCATCAGCCGATTCCGTCGACTTCACCCAGATCAGCCTGCGCCGACGTTGCGGGCGGGCACTAGTTCAGATCGTGGGAGACACACAGCAGCCCGCCCGATTCACTACGCGATCCCGAGGTGCATAACTGTTCGTGAGTCAGCCCGTCTGCAGTCGATCCCAGACCAGTTCCAATTCGACCGCACCAAGTGGCGCGGCCTCATGCAGGTTGGGAACGCCGTTCCGCCACTGCTCGGCGAAGCAGTGGCGCAGTCCCTGTTGGAAGCGATGAATTCGCGTCCCTAGACGACTGTCTCGGCTGCTGATCGCCCCACCAGCGTCACGCGAGCGGACTGCAGTACGGGCACAGATCGCGGTACTGGCCGTGCTCGCAGAACTGAGGCCGTGATTTGCGCTGCGATAGCGACCCCGCGGCTGTTGTGGGTGCTGCCGTTCTCGATGCACCAGTCGTGATTGGCTCACCTACCGCGGAACAAGGAGCGCGCTCTTGGCCCACCATCACGTGCCATCTATTCCTGCGGGGGAGTCCGGCACCTCAGGCATGCCTTGACCGTTGAGTGCTTGCCACATCATCGTCTGCGGCGATGCGCTGATCCTGTCGGCCACTGCCCGCAAGGACTTCGCGATGTTGGCGTTCATGACCAGCGGCCCGTGCTGTTGAGCGATCGAGAGCAGGAAGTCTTTGTTACCGACGACAGCCAGCAGCGGCACGCCTTGCTCGTCCCGGACTGTCTGGATCAGCATCGGCGACTCGTTGATGTGATCCCAGTCGTGCTCTTTGAGAATGTTGTTGCGCAGCGCTGCGCCGAACGCTGCGTCTTCGTCCTCGGCGCTGCGGCTCATGTGGCAATCCCGCGATAGCGAGGGATCCGGGACATCCAATGGATCGTGGCTCTGACCTTCGCCACTGTCGCCGCTGGATGCACCTGCACAGCATGACGATGTACCTGCCTGGCGCACTTCGCTGACCGTTAGCCCTCTCCACGAGGCGGGCACAAGCGGTCTGGGACCGGCCAGGCAGCGGCTCCGCAATATGCGGCATGGAAGCGAGATTCAGCGCAGCTCACTTCTTGGATACTCCGCTCCCCAGACGCGGGCGACCCTGAGCACTGATGCTGCGCATCGAGCCGATCACGCTGCGCGAAGCGAGGGTCTTCGTGGGGTGCAACCATCGTCATTCGCTCCCGCCTCGAGCGCACCTGTTCTCGGTGGCATGCACCAAGAACGGTGTGATGTGCGGTGTCGGCATCGCCGGTCGGCCGAAGTCGAGACATTGGGACGACGGCAAGACCGTGGAAATCGACCGATGCTGCACCGACGGCACTTCCAATGCGTGCTCGATGATCTACGGCGCGCTCTGTCGTGCGGCACGGGCATTGGGCTACGGGCGTGCGATCACCTACACGTTGAAGAGCGAGCCAGGAACGAGCTTGTTGGCTGCTGGCTTCAGACGCGATGGCGAGACTCGTGATGAGAACTGGGATCGCCCGTCTAGGCCACGAACCGACCAAGACCTGTTCGGGAACTCTCGGACACCGGAGGGGCCCAAAGTGCGCTGGATCCGCAACCTCTGAGACACGGATCGCAGCAGCATCGCCCGGGGTGCACCGCGGCAATCTCAACTCATGAAGCGCCGAGGAATCTGCGGCCGCCCAACCGCTGACGGCCCCCCGTGCCGCAACCCACCGGGCTGCACCATCCAGCACACGCCCGCCATGCTGGATCAAGACACCAACACTGAATCTCGATGGGCGTTGAGGGAATCAACCCTGTCGCGAGAACACACGTCGCCCGACGTCACCCCAGCAGTGGACAAAGAAGGCGCTGCAGTCCGGGAAGCGGTCAAGTCCGTGTGGGATGAAGAGCTCGGCTTGTCCGCGGTGGCGTATCGGGCAGCAGATCAGGCGCCCAAGGAGATGAGCGTCGACGACATCACTGAACTTGTCATCGACGAATCGGACCGTTGGTGGGCAGCGCACGGCGAGGTGCATGAGCATGCGGCGAATCGCGAAGTCATCCGAGGCCTCGTTCAACGAGCCCAAGCATCAACGGCCGCTTCAAATGTGCCAGACCGGCCAGGCCGCCATTGCCCCCTTTGCGGCGCGTACGCGGTGAGCGATCACGAGTGTCCATCGATGCGCCCCGTGGTCTTCCCATGCAGGCGATGCGGCGAGCCGCTACCCGGTCCGTTGGCGGCGTGCCGCTGCACCGAATAGGTACCTGACGGCGCACCCGAGTTACAGCACGCTGCGATGATTCCCGCGGTGCCCTGCACTGAGCAGACATGGCATCTGCGTTGTCTTCACCGTCGTCCCACACTTCGCCCCAGCCGCGCCATTGCCGCGCTCGCTCACGTTCTCGCTTCGTGCTGCGAGGTTTCGATGCGTATCGTCGTTTCGGGTGAGGGTCGGAGGCGGGCCGGCATCCCAGAGCTCTGTTTGCGCTTCTGAGGCTGATACTCGATCCAGAATCAGCCCTGCGTCCGCCCATCGAGCGATTTCGCGCCGCCGTTCGATGTATGCGGTCGCGCGGCGTCCTGCTGCTGCTTCGATGTCGGAAAGGCCGAGTGCCCTGCTGCTGTCGCCCATGACCACCATGTCGTCTATTTCGGCGATGGGGGAATTCAGGAGGTCGCGAGTGCGGTGCAGGGACTGGTAGTCGCACTCGGTCATCACAGCTCGTCGGATGTGGTCGCTCGCCACCATTGAGAGCGCTTCTTCGCCGCGGCCGGCGTCCACGATGCAAACCAGGTGAGGCACCCGGGAGGCGGACTCCCACAGGTCCTCCAACGCAGTGGGGTCAATGTCGCCTTGGCCTCGTGGGAGCAGGGAGATGCTGCCGCCGCCGTCCACTTGCACACTCATGCCCTGGACAGCCATTTGCGACACCTCGCCGCTCTGCGTCATCTCCGCGACCCCCGGCAGATCGGGCGATGTGCCGAGAATGACCCCGATGTCGCCGGTCAGGTCAACCAACAGAACTTGGTTGCCGGCCCGTCTCGCTGATGATGCTGTCGTGAGAGCCGTGACCGAGTTACCGACCCCGCCCTTCGATCCAACGAACGCTGTGATCATCGCATGCTCCTTTGCATGCGCTGAAGAATGCCGCGCCTCTCACGCCTGGCCTGTTCCGGCTTCTGGCCCCCGCCCCATCGCTACGTTCAGCCTCTATGGAGCGGTGGTATTCGTCTGATCTTCACCTAGGTCATCGGCGGGTCTTGGAGCATCGCCCCTTCGCGTCTCTGGACGACATGCACGAGGCGTTGGTCACGTTGTGGAATGAGCGTGTCAAGCCCAACGACGAGGTGTGGATACTTGGAGACCTCGCGATGCCTCCCTTCGACGAGTCACTCCCAGTCACCGCACGCTTCCACGGTCAAAAGAGGTTGGTGCCGGGCAATCACGACGAGTGCTGGTCCGGCAAAGGTCACGGCCGATGGAGAGCACTAGGGAGCCAGTTCCTCTATACGCGCCTCGCAATGATCTCCGAGATCGTGGACCAACCAGAGCCCCACCTGATCGCCGGCGAACAGGTCTCACTGAACCACTTCCCCTACAGCGCAGACCACACCGGGAAGGTCAGATACCCCGAATGGCGGCCAATCGACGTCGGCGGCTGGCTCATCCACGGACACCTGCACGCCATGTGGCGCCAGCACGACCGGGAGATCAACGTCGGCATCGACGCTTGGGCTCTGAGACCAGTGCACGCGGACGAAATCGCCGAGATGATCTCAGCTGGCCCGCGGGATCTTGCCCCGCTCCTCACAGAAGAACCATCGAGGTTGTCGCACCCTCCATCTACGGTGCCTCCCGATGCCTAGCGGAACTGTTCACTCGTCGCCTCGCCGGCGCGTTCGCCGTCTCGTCGACACCAATGCGGACGCTCCCAGCGACAACCGATCTGGTCGTGTGTCGAGCGAGCACGTGCCGATGAACGTGTTGAACCGCGTTCTACTCGATTGCCCCACATCCGGATTGGCAGATCTGGTCCGCTCGGGCTGGGCAGAGCGGCACCTGCCGGAACTGCCCGCCCTGGCCCTCGAACAAGACCCGATCCACCGGCACAAGGATGTGCTCGCTCACACGGTCAAGGTGACATCCCAAACTCCACGGCGCCTGCGGGTCCGGCTCGCTGCCTTGTTCCATGACATCGGCAAGCCGGCGACACGCTCGTACGCCGCCGGCAAGGTCACGTTTCATGGGCATGAAGATGTTGGTGCCCGTATGGCTCGCAGCCGGATGGCTGCCCTTGGCTACGAGAAGGCCATGATCGAAGAGGTGGCGTGCCTCGTTGCCATGTCGGGCCGCTTCAAGGGGTACACCGCCGATATCTGGACTGATTCCGCAGTTCGGCGCTATGTCCGAGAAGCAGGACCGCTTCTGCGTGACCTGCTTGACCTCGTACGAAGCGACTGCACCTCACGCATCCCTCGCCGGGTTCGGGATCTGCACATGTCGCTTGCCCGCTTCGAGCAGCACATTGAACGGCTTGCTCGTGAAGATGCAGAAGCGGCGATGCGGCCCGAGATCAACGGCGATCAGGTCATGCAGCATCTCGGCATTCAGCCCGGTCCCGAAGTCGGCGCCGCACTGCGCTTTCTTCTCGACTTGCGCCGCCAGGAAGGCATGCTCGGAGAGGCAGAGGCGTATCGGAGGCTCGACGCATGGCGGGTGTCTCGATGATCAGGTCGTTGGGCCAGCGACATGAACCATGTGGCGATATGCGACCGCAACATGGGGCAAGCCCCCTGTAAGACAGGTGCCGCTGAGCACTTCCAGCGCACCCATAGCCTGCCGCGGGCGACTGACACCGCACGGGCGCCGCGGTGTCGCTGCACCTTCAACGGCGAGTCGTCGACGTCTAAGCGGAGCCTGGCGGGGCTGATGATCTTCGTGCCTTCGCCGGCTGCATGCTCCCAAGAATCGAGAAACCAAGGATGAACATGCTCAAGGCCAATGGCTACAGCGCGGCGCAGGACCTCGGCGCATGCGCAGTGGCCGGGTGCAGCACCTCAAGAGCGGATCTCGACACCACGTACTGCTTGCGCCACGGCTGCATCGTCATCCACTGCGACCAGCGCCGTCGCCGCTGGTTACGCACCTGCGAACACCATCGAGACGTGGAACCGACCTGAACTCTGCTTGCGCACCTAGAACGGCTCATCCTCCGGCTCTTGGGTATCGCCTGCACCGTTCGTCGGTTCATCTGGCGCTAAGACGTGCTGTCCGATTCGGACATGCCAGTGGTCACCGACCCACTCGCTGTCAATCCGGTCAAGAACCCAACCAGCCAGTGCGGTCGCCTCGCCCACGATCTCCGCGAGCGGACGGCTCCGGGGCGGCGGGTCCCCCTCGGCTACGGCTCGGCAATGACCGCATGACGAAGGGCTGTTTCGCTCGAGCTGGGCATCCTCGCCCACAGCAGTGACGTCCCGAGATTGTGTCGGGTCGACAGCGTTGGTCCTGGCGCTGGCTGAGACCCACCTCTTGATCCCGTCTGGACCAAGAACTTGCCGTTTCAAGACGGCTTCGTCGTGCCACGTCTTGCCAGAAGCGGCGACCACCTGGACAGGTACTCGACAGTCGGCCTCGGCGCCATCGAAGTCCTCGACCCACAGGCCCCAGCCGCCAGATTCAGGGTCCTTGCGCGGACTCGCGGCAACGATCGTCTCGGGCATCACCCAGCAGAATGACGGCGAGCCGTCGCGCAGCCACGTCCGGCAGCCAGGCAGCTAGATAGCAGCCAATCAGGAGAGGCTCAGCACCATCTCGGCGGGCGGCCTCGCCGCATGTCTCTGACCGCTCGCTGCATCCGCGACAGCGGCGGCGCCTGACGTGCGAGCGCTGCGATCACGCATCTGGCCAGGATTGAACGGTCAGTGCCCGCGACTGAGACCTGGCTCGCCGCGACTCGACCGGTCTGGGTGATCTGGCACCCGTCCCTGAACTGAACAACGTGCCCGCTGTGCTTCAGCACGGCGACGGTGTGCTCGATGACGCGGGGCTGCTCAGCAGCGCTGAGCGGGGCGACGAACCCGCGGGCCACGACTGACGCTTGGGACATGGCCTGAATCAACGTACCGAGGTCCACACGCCCGCGCTGAGCCGTGTGTCGGTCTGCCGCTTCCAGCATGAGCAGGAGCACATCGGCGTCCTCAAGTGCTGGTGCCTCCCGCTTGTCATCGGGCGTCTCGCTCACGCAGCACTCCCGTCATAGGCATCGAGCATGGCCTCAGCGAGTGCTGCTACTGCGGTGTTGCCGGTAGCGAAATCGACATCTCCGAGACCGAGGTTGTGAAGCGCCGAGCGGCTTCTGCGCAGTCCCTCTGCAATCGCTGCGCTTGCGGTTCGGCGTGAAGTGTTCCCCGCTGCGTGTTGCTGCAGTGGCCAGATGATGTGAGCGTCGGAGTGCCCGATGACCGCGTTGCAGATCGCACTGGATCGCCCCAAAGGGTCCACCGGCAGAGCCGAGGGGATTCTCCGGACGGCCTCGTCGACGTGAGGGCACCTAGACATGATCGGCACCATAGTCTTTTACGAGGAGCACGAACAGGGCTGCGCCAGGCGATGCGTCCATTGATCGGCCATCGATTGTTCAGGGGATGAGAATGATGTCCTCGACGAATAGGGGCGCATCCTCGCTGATGCGATCATGCGCCTCGACGGCGAACTTCGGCGAGATCTCGACCAGCTCGGCAGACCTGCCCAAACGATGCGCCACCAGACCGACGGTCCCCGCGCCTCCGAACGGGTCCAGCACTGTCGCTGGTACGACGGGAGCATCACACTCACAGCCGGGTATCCACCCGAGAGTCACCGTCTTGCCTGTCCGTGTGCCGTTGCTGGAACCGAGTGTCGACTTGCTGGTACCGCCCGAGACCGCGCTAGCAGCCACGACTCGCTCGCCGTAGCGACTGCCGTCCCATCCCTGGTCCAATCGTTTCGTCTGGCGTCTCCAGGGCGTGCCGCAGTTGCCGCACACGCCATGCTCGCTCGTGCTGGCCTTGATGCATGGTTCGACCAGCTTGGTTGGAAGAACCGCGTTGTGGTCGCCGTGGTAGGGCTCTGTCGCGATTCGCCAGACGCTTCGCAATCTCACTCCGTCGGGATCGCCGACTGACCGTTTCTGCCCGATGTTCGTGAGCCCGCTGACCTTCATCAGCTCGTCGTCGCTCTCGAGGTGCTTGCCGCCGATGCGATCACGGCCTTCTCGCATCTTGCGTTTGTCACTCGGCCCGGATCGGCTGGGCACCTTCACGGCTTCGACGTCGAAGAAGTAGCGCTCCGACTTGACCATCAGCAAGATCGTCTCGTGAGCGTTCGAGGGGCGATCCGTCGCCGATTCTGGGACAGCGTTCGGCTTGTCCCAGATGATGTCCTGCCGCAAGAGCCAGCCGTCGTCCTCGAGGGCTATCGCGAGCCGCGTCGGCAGCAGCATCCGCTGCTTGCGGCGAAACCCGCCGGCCGATTTCGGGTGGCTGATGCTGCCGTTATTCCGGGACTGAGTGGGCCACTTGTCTGCGTCCCTCGATCCATGCCCATCGTGGCTATGGCTGTCGCCGTAGACGCACCAGAACGTCCCGTCATCCCGCAGCACCCGCCAGACCTCACGGAACACAGTTCGCAGGTTCTCGAGGTGCTCTTCGAAGGTCGGCTCGAGTCCGATCATCCCCTCCCCGCCGTGGTAGTTGCGCATGCCCCAATACGGCGGCGACGTGATCACCGCATGTGCCGACTGGTCGGCCATGCCTCGGAGTACTTCGGCTGCATTCCCGACTCGGATTCGGACGCCTAGGCCAGAGCGCCCAGCGGCTGCTCGCTCGCCTGTTCGCATCGTTACAGGTTGTTGGCGTGAAGCCTGGCGGCGCCCATAGCCCCACGTGTCCGGCTGGTGGCCAAGACAAGGAGTCCGTTGTGCGGAAGTGCAACGAGGCATCGCTGTCACACTGCGTCCGTGACTCAGTGGAGACGGGTGCGGAGCGGGCTAGCGCAGACCCAAGCGCTCGCCTTTCTCGCCGTGCTCGCCGCCGCATCAGTGCTAGCGGTCAGCGGGATCGGCGCCGTTCGTTCGGCAGGGCCCGCCGCTCAAGACACTGCTACACGCAACAGCATTGACTCGGTAGCCCTAGCAGCGGGGGACTACTGGCTCGAGATCGGAGCTGGCGAGATCGACCTCGCACGGTTTTGCCGCTACCTCAATGCGCGCTTCGTTGCCCGCGGAAGCGACATTCGGCTGCGGACCGCAGCGCCGGTCGGGACCGGTGGAGCGACGCTGCCGATCACTCCAGCACTCTCTCCCGACACGAGTCGGATCGCAACGGGGCTAGCTCAGCACATCGCATGGGCACGTGACGGCGACACACCACCCCCGACACCGACACCTCCCTCACGGTCACCACAGGAGGCAAACTGCCCTGTCTCGGCGGACGACATTGGTCGTGCCGCCACATCCGATCTGCTCCTGTCTGGACAAGACCTCCAGTTGCCGGCTACGCCCATTACCGACCTGACTCGTGGTGTCCAAGACTGGAGAATCGGAACCGCCGGCACCAGCGGAGGCCTTGGCGTCACACGGGGTGACATGACTTCTGCGGGCTTCTCCCCAAAGACTGTGTGGGTCATGCAGCCGACAGGGTTCGCCGCCGGCACGACTGGCGAGGTCCCAGCAGGAACGGCCGTCGGCAGCGGTCCCAGCATGCTTGACGAGAACGCCGTGCTGATCTTCGGTGCCGTAGCCCCATCAGGCAATAGCTACTGCTTGGTCAAGGTCTTCGACGCCGACGACCGCGAACACCTGGGCGATTACCGGTTCTCTCACACTTACAACCCGATTCGGCCACGAATCGCAACCTGCACACAAGGGGTCGGCGGCGGGACAGCAATCCCGAACGGGATGGCCTTCAACGCCAACTGGCCCGGTTGAGGATCAGGTTTCAGCGCCTGGTGCTTGCTTCGCCCGGTGGGCGTCTGGCGCGTCAGCGAGCCGCCAAGATGCTCGCGGCACACCCACCTCTCCTGTTGTGATCCAATGTGCGCATCTCGGATCCCGACGGCTCAGGGCTGATCCACGCGGCGGGCCGGTTGGCCGACGGCCGCATCTGGCGGTCCGAACCGGACCCGACGAATCGCGATCTCATGCAGGTTTCGCTTTGGCGAGACACCGTGACCGGTTGGGTGTTGATTGGTTCAGCGTCGGCGACAGCGCGAGATGACCCCGCTGATGTGGCGCGCAAGATCCAGTCCTCAGACTCCCAATAGGAGCCAACGGATCGGCTACTCATTCGATGCGGCATCGCCAGGCACACACGCCTTCATTCTCAACGCATGGGAACTGTGCCGGTTGAAGAATTCGTTGAGGGACACATCGAGGCGTCTGGAGCCAGCGCAGAGCAGGCAGATGCTCTGCGTTCGCTCAACAATCCGTTGTCGGGCTCACGGGCCGGCCGGCAGAACCAGTGGTACGAACGCCTCGGTGAGTGCGTCGAGTTAGGTATCTCGACCAGGGTCATCGCTCAGGTTGCCGGCAAGTCGACAGCCTGGATTGAGCGTGATGTACTCCGCGCTCGCGTCAAGGGCTACTGCAAGCAGCAGCCCAGCGTGCTCGAAGATGCGCCGACTGGAAACGTCAACGGCGAAACGGCTGAGACGATTGAGCCAGCGCAAGCAGGCGAGCCCGCTGACGTCGAGCCGGCACCAGCGCACTCAGTTCGGCCCGCGCAGTCAAGCCCGATGCCGGATGCCGCTGAAGAGCCCCTGCCAGCTGAGAGCGCCACGGCAACAGATGTGCCTCCGCCGCCGCCGGATACGGCGATTGCGGAAGTGAGCGAAGAAAACCCCGCTAGTGATCCATCGGGCGCCCCCGAGAGCGATCAGCAAGGTGCGGGTCGCTCAATGAGCGATGAGCACAAGGAAGCCATCGCACTCGGCCGCACCGAGTCTCGCGCTGTAAGCCGCTATCTGGATGCGCTTGAAGCCCACAGGCCGAAGCGTGGCCGGCGGATGTCAACCGAGGCGCTCGTCGAGCGGAGGGCGGCGGCAGAGGCAGCGTTGGCCCGCGGGAATCTCATGGTGCTGAAGCGGCTCGAATTGCTGCAAGAGGTCAGCGATCTCGACGAAGCGCTCGCACAGCGATCTGATGTCCATGACATGGCTGCGCTGGAGGCCGGTTTCGTCGCTCACGCTGCGAGCTATGCCCGCCGCAAAGGCATCCAGTACAAGACATGGCGTGAGATCGGAGTCACCGCGGAAGTCCTCGAGCGAGCTGGCATGGCCCGGCGTGCCTGAGGTTGCCCGGATGGGTTCTGCCGTTGAGGAAGTGAGTCGTCTCGGTGACGATGTTCAGCCGTTGCTGGACGAGGAGTTCTTCCCAGCGGCAGTAGGGACACTCCGAGTAGGACCCGACGGTGGTGGGGCAACTCTCGGCGAGCTTGACCTCGAGACGGTGGCACTCCTAGCTGATCTCGCGGGGATGCCGTGTAGCACGATCTCCGATTTGCGGAAGCGGCTCCACGATCACGACACTGCCCATCGGGAGTGGCAACGTGCCTTGGAGTACGCCGACCATCATGAAGAGGATCTGATCCGACGCGCCTGCGGACACCTCGCGAGCGAGATGGCACACCCTCAGTCCGGCTCTCTCATCTCATCTGCAGATGCCGCTGCTCAGGCCTGGTCAGATTTCCGCCGCCAGTGCACATCGGGCATCGCGGCGCAAATGCTCGACAAGGGACTGATTCTCGGGCCTGACCGCCACGGCGCTTTCCATCTGACGGTCAGCCCCGCTACGGCACTTGAGCGCCTAGCCGCCGGTGGGGCCAGCAACAGGCGACGAGCGGCAACCTCATCAACATGAAGCAGCGCGGGACCTGTGGGCTGACTACAGATGACGGGACCCCATGCAAGAATCCGCCCGGCTGCAGAGTCCGGCATTCGTCTGCGACCGCGCAAGACACAACCGAGGCACGACTGGCAGTTCGCGAAGCGATGTCATCCAGCGAATCTGAGGTGCATGCCGACCCTCCTCAGGTGAGGATCGAACACCCAGACTTCGCTCTGCCATCCGCTCAAGCGCCAGAACACGTGTGGCGAGAGTGGGTTGAAGCGGACCGTGAGTTGTGGGGAGGAATGCGCCGGCGTGACGCTGACGATGGTGTTGCCGCGGCGGCGCTGGATGCCATTCGACGATCTGATGACGTGATCCGCCGCCTCGCCGAAGAGCAGGCAATCTGGGCAAACGAACGCGGTCTGCCTGGGGATGTTGCCGACGAGCAGGCTGCCCGCTGGACGAAGGCGACCCTCGCATTGAGGGACGCCGCCATTGGCCCACGCCCGGCTTCTGCCGCTGCGGTCACGCTTGACTACGGCTTCTGGCCCAGAAGCGACCCGGACGACACGCGCCTGCGCGACCCCAGCGGGGCGAATTGCGAGTTGGAATCAGAGGACGGCAAGAAGACGCTCGACATCGAAGGGCTGTACCAAGGCAAAGTCACCCTGAACCTTCTGCGTCACGGCAGCGGTTGGATGCACGACCACGACGTAGAGGTCGCTTGGGATCTCACCGAAGACGAAGCCCGTCTACTCGTTTCAGAGCTCGCTCACCGATTCGGCTGGGACTAGGGCGGCGATTGACCGCGGCGCGCTCCCGAACCCAGCGGCGACTACTGCCGCCGGACCCAGCAACCAGACATCACTCACCTCGGGGTGACCCGAATGAACGGCTGCCACTGGACATCGCTTGAAGGAGCCTCAGCCATCGTCCTGATTCTCTGAAGCAGCTCGGATCTCCCACCCGGATCGTCCCACAAGGTCAAACCGTGAAGGCTGGTGAGAACTTCACGCACCTTCACCGCATGCAGCAGAGATTCCTTGCTGAACGGCGCCTCGAGGCTTCGATAGCCCCTGATGAGCACGCGAGCATCCCAACTTGGCGAGTGGTAGCGCTGGATCGCCATGACCGTCGGGGCCAGGTCGTGCTCGATGCGGCCAACGCACAACGTGTCGAGATCGATCGCAAGGATCTTCCCTCCCTCGGTGACGACCGCATTGCGCTTGTGCATGTCGCCGTGCAGTACGAACTGAGCGTCATGGTCACCTATGGCAGCAAAAGCGCTTTCCAACGTCGAGACGAGCGCCTCAGTGATCTCGGCCGGCACACCGTCCCGCAACGCTTGAGCACACTGCTGAACCGTGCGCGCACGAGCCTGCTCATCGAATGTCGGCAACTCACCCTGAATCCCAGATGTCAGGGCCATCATGTGCCAACGAGCGACGAATCGGCCGAACGTCTTGGGTTTGGCCGCATCGGCATCATCCAGACAGGGCCAGTAGGTCGCCCAGCACGAGGACCTGGGCAGTTCGACACAACGCTCAGCCAGGGGAGTGACGACAGGCGCGCCCGATTCAGCCAGCCGACGAGCGTGGCGGAGGCTCTTGTCGACATCGGATCTCGAGATGTCGTCGTGGTGGACCCGAACGACCACGGATCTGGCGCGGTCAATGTAAGTGCGGTTCACGCCGATGTGCCGCACGCTCAGATCGAGACGCTTCACCCCCAACGGGTTCAGAATCGCAGCTTCCTCGATGATCGCCGCGTCATCCACATCCGTCCGCGCAACAGCGAATCTCACCATTCGCTGCAGGTCTTTGCAGGGTGGTACATCGGGCATTCTCACCAACGGCTTCGGCATCAGCGGCTGAACTCGTCGGAGCATGCAGAACAACCGCTTTGCCAGACGCACAAAGTCCGTGGAGTTGCTCAGGTCAGGCTCGCCCTAGCCAAGACATCACCGGACCGCCAGCGTGGGCCCGCACGTTCCACGTGACCCACGAGCAGTGTCTTCGCCGGGTAGCAGTCGGACGCCAACTACTAATTTGACATCGACTATCAACCAATTAGTACTTCAGCCGGGCCAGTAAATCGCCTGGCGAAATCCCCGACGTGCTGCCACCATCTCGCGACCAACCTGTGAAGGTGCGCCGGCGACGCGAAGACTCGATCCACAGCGTTCAAGCAGTTTCGACGCCGTGCCGCACCTAGGTTCCGAACAGACGGGATGCCCATGAGCGAAACCGCTGCGTACGAATCGCTCTACCGTCGATTCCGCCCCCAGCGCTTTGGCGATGTCATAGGCCAATCACATCTGGTGCAGGCGTTGCGCAACGCTGTCCGTGATGGCCGAGTCGGCCATGCGTACCTGCTGAGCGGACCCCGCGGCACGGGCAAGACTTCAACCGCTCGGATCCTCGCCAAAGCGCTCAACTGCCTTGCCGGAGCCCCCGAAGGCGAACCTTGTGACGAGTGCTCTCAGTGCGAAGCCATCGCACGGGGGACATCGCTCGATCTGGTCGAGCTGGATGCTGCGTCCAGCAACTCGGTCGACGACATCCGCGAGCTCACTGACCACGCCTTTCTCGTGGGCCTCGGACAGCGGAAGGTGTACCTACTCGACGAAGTACACATGCTGACTGCTGCGGCAGCGAACGCACTGCTCAAGACGCTCGAAGAGCCGCCCGAGCATGTCGTGTTCATCCTCGCCACGACGGACCCGCAGAAGGTTCTGCCCACCATCCGCAGCCGCACACAGCAGTTCGAGTTGTCGCTCGTGAGTGACGATGAAGTGGCCAAGCTGGTCCGTGACATCTCTGATCGAGCGGGACTCGACCTCGACGAGCCAGTAATCGCCCATGTTGTGAGACGAGGTGCCGGCTCGGTGCGCGACGCGCTCTCGGCATTGGACACCGTGATCGTCGCAGGAGGGATAGCGAAGGACCACGACGTCGCTGAGAGTCTCGTCCTGGCCGTTGGCTCCCGAGATGCCTCACGTGTCTTGGACGTTGTAGGCGCAGCGGTTGGCCAAGGGATCGACCCAAGATCGCTCGCCGAGAGTGCTCTACGGATCCTGCGCGATGCGTTTCTCGTCAGCGTGGGATCAGCCGGCGACCCGGATGCCGAGGGCTTCGCCTCGATACTGGAAGTGATGGAGCCGGCGGACTGCACGGCGACCATTGCTGGCCTCGGGCAGGCTCTAGCCAAGATGCCCAAGACCGCGGAGCGGCGGATTGCTCTCGAAGCGAGTCTGCTCAGCGTCATGGGGCGAATCTCCAGCGACGGCCGCGGCGCGCCACCAGCTTCGAATGACGATGCCCGCACGTCTGAGGCTCTTACTCCACCCGTCTCCGACGGCTCAGCAGACACGGTGCAAGAGGCAGCGATGCCAAATGGAGAACCCAGCCACGATGCCGACTCTTTGGAAGGGCTTCAGCGATTCCTGGATGAGCAGGTGCCGACGATGCTGAGGCCAGTCGCGAGGGGCATGTTCCACCTAGCGAGAGTTGTCTCGCTCGATGAGGGCACGATGACGGTCAGGCTCGCCGACGGCGTTCCGCTGAAACAAGCACAGCAGCGGTTGCCCGAATTCGAAGATGCCGTAACGAAGACGCTTGAGACCGTCGCTCGGGTCGTGGTCGTTTGACCGACTAGAGGGCCGCCGCCGACCGGATGCGTCGACGGCACCGATCGGCAAGCCATCGATGTCGGGCCCTCGGTCAATCGCCAGTCTGATCTGCCAACTCCAAGAGATCAGCCGTAGCACGCAACCAGTGCGCCACTGAAGACGGCTCGCCTCGAGTCGCGTCCAGCAGCAGGCATGCGACCACTCCAGAAGTCGGGCCAGCGTCCGCCTCATCGAGCATTGTCGTGGTCGGGCGCAGTAGCGCGTCCTTGGCCACCAAGACGCCAGCCGCTTGCAGTACGCGTCGCTGTTCAGCACCGCCGTTGTCGTCGATGGATTCGAATGCTGTGGGTGCCATCTCTGACCGGCCCTTGTTCGGGTGTGTCGCAGGCCAACGTACCGCGAGTCAAAGCGCCCGCTCGTTGCCTGGCACACGCACCGTGCGGCTCAGCGCTCAACGACAGCCCAGCATCGCCTACAAGGACGAAACTCCCTCAGAGCGACAGCGCTCGCCACCAGCGAGCCAGTAGAAGCAACTGCCCACAGGACGGTCAGTATCACTGCGCCGCGCAGATACAAGAGGGTCCCGCAAGCCCCCAGTACGCCAGATAGAACGAACACAACCAGCGCCCCATTGGCCGTCTGCTCATGCTCACATGCGTCGCCATGGCTTCCTACGGGATTCATCGGTTAGGCCACCAATGGCTGATCATCGTGAAGATCGTCTGACCCGGCCCTCAGATTTCGACGCCAACGCTGCCGCTCTTGCTGGCTCTCGCCGCGCTGGGTCCTTGTCGGCGGCATTCTTAGGGCATGCCGCGTCGTGGTATCTGCGGGAAAACGACCAACGCCGGGAAGCCGTGCCGTAATCCACCTGGGTGCAACCTGGTTCACGCAGCGCACCTCGATGATGACCAGCGGCACAAGGACGCTCGAGCAGCTCTGAGAGCCGAGGGCGACCACCGACCGGACGTGGCTACGAGTGACCAAGACTTGGCGATGCAATGGGACTACAGCCTCCTCGCCGATCGGTACCAAGCCACCGTCGACGGCGCCACATACGACATCACCGCCGGGGTCGGGTTGGATACCGATTGGCGTGTGTACTCAGACGGTGACCGCATCGGCTCATTCGGTGCACTTCAGCAGGCGCAAGAAGCCGCTGAAGCGCACGCTCGTTCGAGGCGCGGCGCTGACCCAGCGCAACGCGAGCGGGATATCGAGCGCCTCCGCGGAGTCATCAGCAGCTACGAACGCCACGAACCATTCCAGAACGAGCCGCCACGCAGTTACGAAGAGGCGAAGATTGCTCGCTCCGAACTGAGTGAGAACTACGGGATCAGTGCCTAGACATCGACCGTCCGGTTCTCGAATTGCTCACGAAGGCTCCGGAGAATCTCGCGAGCCTCTGCACGCACGCCTTCGCTATGCCGGAAGCGCACACGCGACATACCCCTGTCGCAGCCTTCGAGCCGGTGCAGGCGCGCCGCTTCGCTGAGCACCTCACGGCAGTAGGCCCTGAACGATTGACCGCAGCCGCAGGTCACGTCGTACACCAGTCCGCTTGGTCCGGCCGGCTTCATCGCACATCTCGGGGCGGGTACAGCCGCACATCGCACTCGAGGCCGGTCACGGCACCTTCGATCAGCGGGCGTACTTGGTCCCACGCCAAGCCCCCGAGGCCGCAGCCAAGTGCTGGCAGGGCGACAGAACGAATCTCGTTGGTCTCAAGAACGGAACGCAGGTCGCCCAAGCCGACAGCGATGTCTCCGATGCGCGAAGGAGATCGCCAGTGGCGCTTCGTCGGGAAGTTGATGATCCAGCGGGGATCAGCACGGACCACGTTGTCGAACACGAACATTTGCCCAGGTTCGACTTCTCGCCGCTCGCAAGCCCGCCTGTACGCCAGGTAGTTCTCCGGGTATGCCAGCTTGAATTGCAAGGCAAGACCTTTGCCCATGGCTCCGACGGTGTTCACCGGGTTCACCAATGCCTCCGTGCCGGCTCTGAGCAGGTCGTCGTCACCGCCCTGGATTGTGAGCATCGAGCGAACCTAACGAAGGGTCCGGCGCAGCGATCCAGAATCGCCAGGCAACACCAGGAGACTCATCGTCGATGACTCCATCGGTGGTTTGCCCCGTGACCGGCCGGCGGCGGCTTGACAAGGCTGGCGAACTAGGGAACATCTAGACGCGGCGCGCCTCACGACGTGCGATCTCGGTACGGATGATCTTGGCTTCTCGGGCCCGAATCCCGATGCGCGTCCCACGCTCCGGATCGTCGTTCGCGGAATCGGCATCTGCACCATGCCCACTCCGCTGTTTCAGGTGGGTCTCGCAGTCTCGTAGCCACCTACGCAACTCAGAGACCGAGACATGGCGCATCCGCTGACGGAGAGCCTGCTCGCCCAACGTGGGCCACTGCACAACCTCACCCATGGTGCTCGCTGTGTCGCTCAGAAGAGGCCGAGCCTGCGGCGCCGGCTCTTCGAGCATCTAGCTTGGCTCGTCTCGCGTCACGACGGGTTTCTCGCGCCTTGGACGCACGGTCGCTCTCTACGGCTCGAACGCGTGAATTTGGGTCTCGAATGGCGTTGATGAGCCGTTCCGTGTCTAGGTCAGCGTGGAGCGCCCTTTCGCGTGCGGAATGGCCACGCTGCGCACGTCCGTCGTCAACAGATCGCAGCCGTCGCGAACTCATCTCGGGCAGGGTAAGCAGACTCGTGAGCGCTTGGAGCAAAACGCCAGGCTGGGCCACCGGTCCATGCGTTGGGTTCCTGTGAGTGTCGCTGATGGATGGTCCATCGCCGGCAAGTTCCCCGCCAGCACCAAGAGGTGCCATCGCTGCGGAGACTCTCTACGCGGGTACACGATCGCCAGCGCAAATCACTCGCACCGACTGTGCGGCAGCTGCTTTTTCGATCTCGGCTACATGTGCAACGGTTCGCCGCGAGTACCCGGCGTCGAACCGCTGGTTGCCGGCGAACCGATCTCGCTTACCTAAACCGATCCGCTCGGGCATGCCTCGCTGGTCATCACAGAGCCCAACAAGTTGTTGAGTTGAGACAGTTCAAATTGAACAGTTCAACTTCCACTCGGTGGCGACGTGAATCGTGTCGACGAAACGTCGCCGGGCAGCCACAGGACCCGAGATCAAGCCTCAGTGCCCTGTACTGGCTCGATCTCGACCACCTTCGGAGGCAGCACCCTGGCCGAGCACACGGGTGCCGGCGTGTGGTCTCCGAGTGCCTGTGGGCTGATCAGCACTCGTCGGGTCATCTGCACGAGTGAGCCGCACGTAACCTGTTGCTCATCTGAGCGCAGGCACCAGCGATCGTGGCGCTTGAGCATCTCGTAGGCCTGCTTCTTGTACATCTTCAGCCAGAACGGTTCCTCAGTCTCGTTCTCGACGAGAAAGAACACGCTGCCTGCCTCACGTACCAGACGGCGGGCATCGGACCGGCGGGTCGCCCGCAGATGCCGTTCGGACTCATCTCGCCCTGTCACGAGATGGTCCTCCAGCGAGGTGATCTAGCGATCATCGTGTGCCTCCGATGTTGCGTGCGACTGACTCGAGGTCCGTACCGGCATCGGATGTGACCTCAGAGCCGAGCGGCAGGCCGCGCCGCGACCACGTGGTGACGACCATCTGGCCCGGACGATGAGCGTCCGGCTCAGCTCGCCACTTGCGGCCGTCGGCCAGCGTGCCGCTGATGACTGCCACGACGCTCACAACGACACCGGTCCCTGCGCCGGCTCATCCACACGCGGTTCGATGACAGCGTGATCTGAGAACTCCACCAATTGCCACGCGTTGAAGCAGTTGTCGATCAGCCCTCGGGCGGTCGGCTTGGTTATCTGCACTTCGTATCGCTCGCCGTCGTGGGCCACGATCATCCAGAACTTCTTGTGGCGATCCACGGCGAGAGAAGCGTTGTGGCCACGCAGCCGAGTGCCAGCGTTTCGGTCTTCAAGCTGCTGCGCTTCAACGAGGCTCATGGCTTCAGAGGGCTCTCCGTGCTTGGACTGTGGTGACATCCGGCCACTACGACAGATTGTCCTCGGGCAACTTGCCTGGCGCCACTGATGGGTAGAGCACATCGATGGGGAGTCGCTGATTCGGCGCCGGTCTCGGACTATGTGCGACTGGCGCTACGCGCCGTCTTGCATCGATGCGGTGTGCCGTTTCGCTGCTCGATCCACGCCTGAAGCACTGCCCGACCCGCTGATCCCAGTGATCTTCGAGATCCGATTCTTCTTCCATCCACGGACACGGAGGGCTTCGTGGATCGCTCGATCCATTGTCGCCCGGAGGAATGAGGTGTCCTGTTCGTACTGCCTGAGGAGCGCGCCGAGGTCGCCCAGGATCTCTTCAAGGCGTTCGTCCGATTCAGCTTGGGGAACCCACTGTTCTTGAGTTCGAGATGAATTGCCTGATGGCCCAGGACGTCTACGTCGAACTGTGCGCTGATCCGTCATTCCGGGCCCGCATCTTGGTCACCCGCACGTGCCGCTCGAGAGGCGGATAGCCCTGCGCACAGGTGCCCATCTCGATCCTGTATGGCCGCCTGACGGGCCGCGATAGTGCGGCCGTAGTCGCCAAGGCTGTAGAAGTGCGGCTCACCGACCCAGCCGCAGTGTGAACATGGCCCCGCCTGTGCCTTGCACTGCTCAGCAGCGGACTTGCGCCGGCTCGCCTTGCTGGGCTCGCTCACGGTCAGGCGACGCTCAGTGCAGATGCAGCACTGGTGTGGGCTGCTCGTGGGTGGCAAGCGCTGCAGACGCACTCGGGCTGGTCCAGCAGATCTGCTGGACAGTCGACTTCGATGCCAAGCGGGGCAATGGCGGCGTTGAGGTCTCTCACGGTGAGCGCTTGATAGCGCGTCGCCTTGCCGTCGACGAACTCGATGTATGCGACAGGCCCGAAATGGCATGAACCGTCGATTTCAACGTCGCCCCACCACGAATGGGAGCGCTTGACGGCGACTGCCCTGGCTACACGCGTTCCGCCTTCGGGCCGGGGGCCGCGTGCTCCGCTGCGTGGTTCTACGCCCGGCCGCTGCGGCATGGTGAGCATTCCCCGCTCGATGGGTCCTTGGTGTTCGTGGCTGTTCACGTGTCCCTCTCGTTCAGCACTGGTCATGTTGGCAGCGGGATGTGACGCGCCTTGATTGCGGCTAGGCGGAGCCGCTAGTAGCGGCGTGCCCAGAACACCTCATCCGTCGAGGTGCGAAACGCCCGCACATCAGTAGGGACAGCGGCATCGTTCTTGCTCGGGTGCTGGTCGCCCTTGAGTTCCGTCGCCCCGACTTCGCAGAAGGCGATCCCGTCGGCGCTGAGATCGCTGATCTCGGCAAACAGTTCGCGGTCATCCCATGCGTTGACGACAGTCCAGTTGCTGCTGAGGTCGGTGTAGCCGCAGGGAGTGGTCGAGGACGCGACCTTCCAGCAGACCTCGGATTCCAAGATGCAGTGCACGCGAATGCCGAACGTTCGGCATCCCGGCTGCCGGACCTGTCCATTCTCGCGTTTCGACTCCGCTGGCTGGCCTGCTTGATCGTGCGGAATGGAGATCGTGCCGAGAGCGTACGCCTCGTACTCGGACAATCGGGTGCCGATGGTCGGGGCGCCGGGGTACCGCCAGCGGACATTGTGTTCGTACGGGCCGCCCTCACCTGCGATACGCAGCGTCGGATGTCCGGCGATCCAGGTCTCGAGTGCCTTGCGAGCCGTGTCGGCGACGATCACTTCGTGTTGCCCGTCGACGCTGTAGATCACCCATCGCATCTCGGCTGTTTCGTCGGCGCTGGTGTCCGGCATGTCGGACCCATCTGGTGGCTTGTAGTCGAGCAGCCAGTTTCCTCGCACTTGGGGTGCCTGGCGAAATAGTCCGCTATTGCGTGCGACGTGCCCAAAACACCTCGTCGTCAGAAACCTGGAACACCCGCATGTCGCTCCCGACAGCCTCGTCGCGGCTTCTTGGGTGGGCATCTCCCGTCAGTTCGGATCGAGCCACCTCTTGCGCCGAGATCTTTCGGGAGGAACGCCTACTGATCTCTTGGAACAGACCACTGTCGTCCCATGCGTTGGCAACGGCCCAGCCCTTGCGCTGTTTCGGGTAGCGAAGCGGCGAGACCGACTTCGTGAGCTCCCAGTGCAGCTTGTCGAATACGAGGATCACCTCGCCGGTCCCGAGCTGGTTGCGATTCGACCCGGCACCCATCCCCGGCGTCCCGACCGCAGCGGATCCGAGGTAGGTCAAACCGAGATCACACAGTGTCCGCAAGTGCCATCCAGAAATGGGCTGCAGAGCATGCTTCTCAGGTTCGGCCTTCTTGAGGGAATCACGGAAATTCAGCAACAGCCGGCCAGATGGGGCCAACACCCGAACTACTTCGCGCCAGGCGTCCTGGTGCAGTTCCCGGTACTCCTGACCCCAGCGGACGGCGCCGGTGTTGCCGTCAGTCATGTCGCGGCGGAGCTTGTCGGGGTAGGAGTGCCGGGAGCCTCTCGGTGAGTTATTGGGGTGGTGATGTCTCTGTCCCATGCCGTTGCCGTATGTGGGGCTGGTGGCAACGACCGGGAACCTGCCGTCTTCGAATTGCAGATCGCGGGCGTCGCCGAGCCATGTCAGATCGTCGTGCATCGCCCACTCGGGTTCGTACTCGATGGTGTGAACGCACCACGGGCCCATGCCCTCGAGTTCGCGAAGCCGCCCTGTCCCGGCGAATGGGTCAAGTACGCATCCGTGGTGGAAGTCGAGGAGCTGAGCGAAAGTCTTGACGATCCCTTCGGAGAACTTCGCCGGATGGTCAGCCTTGGTGAGGTGACTCAAGTCGTCTGGACGCGGGACCTGGCACTCGCAATACGCCCCGGACGACACCTCGATGTCTCGTTGAAGGGCTGGCCGCTGCGAGGTGTCTTCTTCGAAGAACAGTGAATGTTGGCTCATGATCTTGGAGCGGCCTTGCTGATCACCGGTCGGGCTGCGCCAGAGAGAAGGTAGAGAGCGCCCGGCCTGGCGTTGCCATTCGGGATCGAGAACGAAGAGGCGAGATCACGTCGTGAGTTCGCATCTGCTCTTCTGCGCAGTCCAAGCGGGCAGCCATCCTTCGGCTTGCCACATCAACGCCGATATCCGGATGTTCTCGAAAGGATCGAGGAGCAGCGCGAGCGCTTCACCCATCGTGCGGCGCGGCTCGCCCTCAAGCCCCGCAACTCGATACTTGCCGGCCACGTTGTCGACTGCGACCTGGAACAACCCAGCGGATCCTCCCCACGCTTCCGTCTCCGCGGTGTTGTGAGCCGCCGGCCGGCCGTTGCTCTCGCCGCTCATGACACAGAGGCCGCGATGCAGTTCTGTCGGTGGCAGATGCTGCCAGAGGGGCCAGAACCATCTGGTTACGTCAGGCGCGAATCCGGCTGTGAGCGCATCGACGATTACCGCGTCCAAGACCGGCACTGGCGGGCGTATCTGACTCGGAACGAGTGATTGGGCAAAGCCCAGTTCGTCTGGGTTGAACTGGTCTGCTGGTGTGGTTGACGCTGAACCCGGTGCCGGGATGAGCGGCGATGACGGTCGGGTGGCACTGACGAACGGGTGCTCACTGTCGAGTCCCTGATAGTCCGCGTCAACGGGCGGCTGAACAAGCCTGTCTTCGGCAGCGTGTTCAATCTGCGCAGCCGCTGCGGGCTCGATTTCCCACTTGCCGCTATGCCCGATAACGACAAGCAGAGACATGGCCGCGAAGACCAGCTTCTGGAGGAGTGGACGACACGAGCGAACAACGGAGCGCGTGCGTGCGAGGGCCCTGTGAGAGGGGTACATCGACATATTCGGCTGAGTGGCTTCGAGGGCAGGCGCCCGTTAGCGGTCGCTCAAGCGAACGGTGCGCCGGCGCGCCGGCTCCGGTGTCGCTGGTGTCGCGGCGGAAGCACGGGGCTTTGGGCGTGCTGTTGGCTGCTCAGGTGCAGTGCCGGCGCGTTCGCGCAGTGCTCGACGATTGTTCTTGGCCTTGCGCCGCCGCTTCTTGGCGGCCTTCCGATGCTGTGCACTCATGGGGCGCAGAATGAGCCGACAAGCTCACGATGCTGCCGTTCACACGCCAGGCAGACCTATGTCCACGATTCGTGTGGGCGCTCAAGCGCGGTGCGTAACGCCCTCAGGCCGCTCGAGTGCTGGGAAGTGTCCCGGCCGATCGCAAAAGGGCTGCGGTGGGTCCGTCACTCTGGAGTTCGACGGGCTCGATCTCGAAACGCGTAGAGCGCACTCTGCGCCCACACGGTCTCTGTCGGACTCAGCGGGCCGGCGCTGCCGACGAGTGCGACAGCACGCTGCCAGCACTCCCAGATCGAAGCCTCCCGTTCGGAACCGATCTCCAGCGTGACCTGTCCTGGCCGGCGCTTGCACTCGCAACCCTCAACGTGGCCGAGCCTGTCCCACCAGCGAATCGTCGCGCTAGTCCACCTGAAGACACGCTTGGCCGCGGTCATGTATCGGTTCCCCAGACCCAAACTTCGTAGTCGGCCGGTCTGGTGATGGCGCTCCGATAATCGTCCCCGACGATGCACACCCAGGTCCTCTCGCCCAATCGAGCGTGTGGGTCGTTCCCGCGCTCCACGACCTGATAGCGCACATCGTGCGGATTCTTCAACACGCTCCAGACCTGTCCAGGGGCGAGGGCACGAAACTCTGACTTCGTTGGCTTGATCATCCGAAAGTGCCTCTGCATGACGACGGGATTGGTCACCGTTTGGCCGGTGGCGCAAGCGCTGTTCACCCAAGAGAGATCTTGTCGCTGGGCCGCCTGGCGGCCTCGATTCGCATTACTCCAGAACGGGTTGCACTTCCAAGAGTTCGTCGTGCCGGTACTTGCGACTGATCGTCTGACGACAGTTCGGGGTTGGCCAGCCTGTGAGGATGATTGTCGTGTCACGATCCTCTGGCGGTGATTCCTTGTCGACATTGGTGACGTTCATCCAAACGTCGCGCATGCCGCTGCGGGTCCCGAGCCGGCGAACGACTTGACCGATCTCTGCGTCACCAGCCTGGATCACGACGGAGCGGTCAGCTCGTTCGGCTTCCCGACGAAGGTCATCGAGTTGTCGCTCGAGCACGGAAGATTCCGCTGCCGCTTGGCACAGGTGCGCAAGGCGCAGCGTCAATGGATCGTTGAGCAGCAGATTCCTCGGCGCGTAGCGGGAGATGCCGCCGTTGAAGGTGAGGTGAACCAGGTCTGGGCGCGCCGAAGGGCCGATCGAGGCGATAGCCAAACGCTCAACTCGGTTGCCGGCCTCAGTGGTGATCTCGACCGGAACTCGCTGCTTCAGTTCGACGCCACCCCACCGCATCGATGTCCTCGTCGTGGTCTCGGATGGCATCGCTTGGTCTCCTATGGGCTCGAATGGCCTCTCGTGGCCCGCTCATCGCGGGCTCGCGGTCAGCTAACAGAAGCACGCCACAGCAACTCCGGCGCTGTCGGCGCGCCAGGCAACGGGCGCTCTCCTAAGCGGCAGCGACTCGCACCTCGGCGCTCAGCTCGTCAAGGCGAACTCGGTGCTTGCCGGCGTGGATGTCGATGACTCCCCGTACTTCTTCGGCGCCATCCACGAGCGGATCTCGCTGGGTTTGATCAACTCCACGGGCAACGAAGCGTGCGACTGCTAGATGGTGAACGCCCTCACCTGTACTGCTCCAGATCACGTGTGTGCGTTTCGCACAACCCGACGAAGACGCGGTGCGGTTCGGGGCCGTGGTGCAAGGTCTCGTAGTAGTGCACTGCGGGCTTGAAGCAGTCCGTGAACGCCAAGGCGATTCGCCGATGGTGCCAGTGCACGTCTGCGCCCCGGAATGTGCCCCATTCGCACAATTCCGGGGAAGCAGCGGCAAGGTCAGTGGCGATCTCATCAGGGGAAGTCTCGATCATGCAGTCCCCATGCCGAGCAGATCGCTGCTCATTTCGTTTGCCCTGATGCCTGGTCGCAACGCCGAATCCGGCGGTCGGTCGCCTCGGCCGCGTCTGCTACATCGGCGGGATGCCCGGACCAGTCGGCCAGCATCAACGCCTTCCGCTCCCTCTGCTCAGCTCGCTCACATGCGCGGGTGCCCAGGTCGGCTTCGATCAGTGCCACCGCCAGCAGCACGAGCAGCAAGACGAGGACAGCGATCACGTTCGCAACCCCTAGGCGCAGCGTCCATTTCTGTTCCCGCTGCCACTTGGCGCGTGCTTCGGGATTCATGCCGGTCATTCGGACATCACCGGCTCGCCGTAGATCTCCGCGTACCTGGCTGCACCGCGAGCGTCCAAGGCACACCGACTCTTCGCGTCTCGCAAGGTCGAGAATGGTGCACTCCATGACACTGATCCGGTGGCGGTCTGGCGCCAGCAATGAGCGCTCCACCGCCGAGTACGAATGCGGCGAATCGTGTAGCGGCCGCATTCGGACTTGTAGCTGCCAGTCTCGGTGCGTGCCCATCTGAGGTCGACGCTCATGCCGTCATCTCTCGTCGTCGCCGGCCATCAGCCGCCGGCCGCGATTGATGATGTGCACCGCCTGATCCCCGCTGACACGAAGCGCAGCGGCCGTTGCAGCTAGGGGCGCTCCGATCTCAGAGTGCTGCGCCGCGAGCACAGCGCGAACGTCTCGCAGGGCCGCGACGAAGAGCGGGCCGTTCAATTTGTCCCTCCGGTCTGCCGACTCATAGCCGGTCGCCGAAGCACGTCTCATCTGACGGGTCGCCGGCCACCATGAGTTCGGCCTTCTCGCGCAAGTGATTCGCGGCGACTGTTCGCTCGGTCATGTCGTACCTTCCTCAGCGATCTGACTGCTTCCTGGCTGCAGCCGCGCGTGCGTCTCGGGCCCGTGCAGGCCGTGTTCGTTGCCGGCCATCGTCGGAGCCCACCCGCTGCCGACCAGCAGGCGAGCGGAGGCTTCCTCGTAGCGCTGCTCACTGAACCACTCGCCTTCGTCGACGAGGAACCGGATCATCTCTTCGGCAGTGGCGAATACCGGCGACACCGGGGTGCCTTCTGAGACGGTCTGATACAGCTGGTAATGCGTGCGTTCCTCGTCGGCCCACTTGGGCATCCACCCCCACTCGGGTTCCGGCCGTTCTTCCTCGTAGGCGCAATACGAATCGTCGTGGTCGCAGTGGCGATGTTCGGAGTGCTTCGTCTCGTGCTGAGCAAGCTCCGTTTCGAAGTCCTTGCCAAAGAGCCCCACGAACTGGATGCCGCCGCGCGGAATCCAGGCATCAGGGCGCCGATACATGACCGGGTGCTGCCAGTTGGCAGGCACTCGGCGAACTTCGCGACTCATAGCCGGACTCTCGTCCCGCCCATCACCCCGCGTGGCATCGTTTCCCCTACGAGATCGGACTCGTCGGGCATGACATGGGCGTCGCAGAAGAAGCCGGATCGGTCTGGCCAGAAGATGCTGAAGACCGTTTGCTTCCACGTCGCTCTGGCAGCACACATGATCTTCCCGATGGGATTCACCATGCGCTCGCACAGTGGTGGTCTGGGCTTGTTGACGGCTGGTCCAGGGTCTTCCGTTACGGTGCTCATGCTGTTCGTAGCCTCCGTTCACCATCGGTCCGCATTGCGGACAGCGTGATATCAGCGCCGGACTCGACGCATTCCCACTTCCAGTCCCGATCAGCCTGTGAGCCGCACTTGCACCAGTGGTAAGGAGCATCGCTGCGTCGGTGGTCATAGGCGTGTTGCCGCCGCCGGACCCGCCAGATGCGAAAATTCACGCGCCAGCCGTTCTTGGTCATCCGGATGCAGCACCCGTCTCAGAGGCCATGTGTGGTGCGCCGGCGAGCAAGCCCTCGGCGTTAGCCAGCCCGGCAGTGACGTGATGGTCTGCGGCAGCCTCTTTCGCATCCTTCATCGATGGGTAGGTGCCCAGTTCGGCGAGATTCGGTCCGTCGACGTCGAAGACCGTGTGCCACATGGGCCTTGCCGTGTTCTTCCGCACGAGATAGCCCGGCTGCTCGACGGTCTCGTAACGGCCCGGCTCGATCCGCTTCCAATGCAGGGCGGCTTCGTCCTCTGATTTGCTGCCCGCGAAGAGCGAGGTCGTTGGAAGCGGCGCCGGCTTTCCGCAGTCCGCGGCGCGCTCATTTGCTGCCCGTCGAAGCCGATCACCGGCCGAACGCATCAGTTCGGTCAGTTCTCTGTGTTCGGTGCCGTCTTGGAGAGCGGCGATCTGGTCGACTGGGATCCCGGCGGGCGGGAACCTGCGAGTACCCGGTGCCAACGCGAGCAGTGCATGCATCGCGATCATCGGCGCGTCGTCTACTCCGATCTCCATGATGCGACCGAAGATTCGACTCGGAACATGCCCGGCTCGAGATTCTGCTTTTCGCTCGTCAATCAGGGAGCCGAGCACTGTCGCGGCATCCGTGAGAGCAGCAGCGCTGTGCCTATCGCGCAGGCCGCGAAGACGGCCATCGACGATCTCTGCTCGTGCGGGCATCGTGCCGTTGCTCGGCGTCATCGTGGCCGTGTTCGTGCCGCAGCAGAGGCGGCACGTCGGAACAAGCCGGCCAGAGAGATCCGTGCAGCCCCGCTCGCCTCGCAGCGAGCGAACTTCGAGCATTCCATGATCGACAGAGCCGTCCGGTAGTGCGTTGCGACACGCAGCGAAGTCTCACCGTCCTTGTGAGGTGAAAAGAGTTCGCTCGGGCAAGCACAATTCGGTTGGTGCCCCTGCGCCACCAAGGCGTTGAGTGCTTTGGCGGTTACTTCGATGAGAGCGTGCCTCATTGAGGTTCGTCCGCTGCGGGAGCCGATGATCTCAACTGTTTCGCTGCGTGTCGTAGCCGTGTGGACAGGTGCTTGTGGGTCACGTTTCGCTGCAGGGTCGCAACCGTATCGGCGAGCCGAGAGTCGCTCGGTGGCCAGTCGCCAGATTCCCAAGCAAGCACGGCGAGCAGCGCCACGTTCAGAGATTCGCCTGTGCAGTAGTCCTCGACGTGGACAGCGAGATTGCGCTCAGGCATGCCGAGTTGATGTCGAGCCGAACGGTCCTCAGCCACCGTGGCCAGGGCCGTGGCGGCCAGCCGCAGGGCCTTGCCGTCGTGCTGTTCCCGTAGTTCCACCATGCGAGACACGGATGTGGGCGCACGCTCTTGGGCGACATGCTGAGCACGGTTCGTGCCGTCACGGTCCTCGGGGCCGAACATCGTGATGCCATGCTCTCGTGCCGTTCGGCGGCACTCCTTGACCGCTTCGGCTCCCATGCAGAGCCAGACGTCACGTCCGCGCTCGACAACGAAACGCTGGCGACGCGATTCGGTTGCCCCACACGCCGCACACGGCTTGGCCGACTGGCTTTGGTCTCGTGGCCGTCAACACCATGGGATCAAGCTAAGAAGGGCGTGCCTGGCGACGGCCGTTAGCCCTCCTGATGGGATCGCCCAAGATTGGCTTCACTGCAATTGGCGGCACCGGCCGACGGCTGGCCACAAGCCTCCTTGGAGCAGATTGAGGAAGCGATGGCCGCAGCGACCGAGACCGACCCGATCCGCCACATCTGCGGGATCTCAGGCGGCAAGGACTCCAGCGCGCTCGCCCTGCATCTACGCGAGAGCGTCCCCCAAATGGAGTACTTCTTCTGCGACACAGGCGCCGAGCTGCCCGAGACCTACGAGTTCCTCACCCGGCTCGAGGTCATCCTGGGCAAGCCGATCGCTCGCCTGAACTCCGAACGCGGTTTCGACCACTGGTTCGAGGTCTTCCGAGGAGCGCTGCCGTCGCCGCAGATGCGCTGGTGCACCCGGGTCATGAAGATCAAGCCCATTGAGGAATGGATCGGGGACGCGCCCGCCATCTCGTACGTGGCCATCCGGGCAGATGAAGCCAACCGGAAGGGCTACATCTCGACGAAGCCGAACATCGAGAGTCGGTTCCCGTTCATCGATGACGGCATCGATCACGCCGGGGTCATGCAGATCCTCGACGAGGCCGGTATCGGGCTGCCGGACTACTACGAGTGGCGCAGCCGCTCAGGCTGCTATTTCTGCTTCTACCAACGCAAAGCTGAGTGGATCGGGCTCGCTGAACGGCATCCGGAGCTCTTCGAGCGCGCTGTCGCCATTGAACAGAAGGTGCTGCTCGATGCCGGTGTCGGCGGCGATGCTGACTACCGCGACCGCGCGATGGCAGGTAGGCAGTACACGTGGAGTGGGGGAGAGACGCTCGTGCAACTGCGCGGCCGTCGCGACGAGATCTTGGATCGCCATGAAGCAGCCCTCGCCAAGAGCAAGGCGAGTCGCCGGGACGTACCGCTGCTTGAAGCTCTCACAGCCGTGCTGGATGATGAGGACGACAGCGAGCAGTGCACCGTCTGTGCGCTCTAGATGAACTCGATCCCAGTGACATCTAGGGCCACCGATCCTGCGATGGCCGGCTCTATTCCCGTTTGGGACGGGCTAGTCCGCGGTGATTGACCATCTTTGGGGCGCGTATCCAGCAGTCTCCAGCAGGTCCATGGATCAACCCTTCTGGTACAAGGCTCGTGTATCGATGCAGAGATCGACGCTCGACGCGCCGGAACCCGCTCGCTGAGGCCTCAGCCCCTTCTCGCGCTTCCCATAACACGCCTCTTGGCGACGAACCAGAAATGGTCAGTATCGCCAGGCAGCAAGCACGAACACTGCCCCAACACAGTGTCTTCGCAATGGAGGTGTGCCTGTGCTCTTGATCGTGGGAGCGCTCATCATCGTGGCGGGCATCACAGCCGCCATCTTGAAGATCGAGGAACGGAAACCAGATGGCGTGGGCGCATTGGGCATCCTGTCCGCTGCAAGCGCGCTCGGCGCGTTTGTGCTCGGTGCAATATGGATTATCTCGCTGTTCGTGGGATTGACTGCGGCCAATACAGCCAGCCCTGCTGGATTGAAGCAGCGTTTGATTTCTGTGGAGAACGAGCACCTGCTGCGGGACGCAGAACAGCAACTGCGACTCGACAAACCTGGATTTTCCGAACTCTGGCATCTCGACTTGGCGGACTATCGCCGCGAGTGTTTGGAGATCCGGCGAGCCAATGCACTCGCCGCTTACAACAACGCCTTGGAAGAGCACATTGTTGGCCGCTCGGATATCGAACCATGGTCATCTCTTGATTACCGAGACATCGCCGCGAACGCGAACGGGATCTGGTGGAATCCGTTGGGATCGGCCCATCCCATCTGGCCCGATGTCAGCCGAGATGCAGTCGGCCCCCTAGTGCGCCTCGCAGACGTGCTTCTGAGACACGACTCAGATGACCTGAATGCGTTGATGGACCGTGAGATGGAGCTCCCAGGTGAAACTTCGTCGCTTCTGCAGCGCAACACGTACCGCAAGGTCCGAGAATCCGCCCACGCTGCAATGAGGAAGCTGGCCCAAGTCGACTCTGTGCTCGACGGTGGTCCAGACCCAGATGGCCTATGCCCTTGGGGTGCTGCATAATCTCTGTCAACGTTGATGGTGCGACATTCGGCGATGCCCGACGGCCCGAAGTGAGGCACTGATTCGCGACGCTGCGCAGCCAGGTTGACCGACGTTCGAGGGGTCACCCAACCAGGAAGTGTCAACGGCGGCGTCCGCTTCATCGAGCGAACGGGCAGGGGCCTTCTTTACAAGCCAATTGGCCTCGTTCGATCGACACCCCCGACCGTCAGCGATCTCCAGGTATCGAGCGGTTTAGGGCTACCAGTGGCATTGTGCAGCGGCGGCCGTCGCGAATTCAGCTGATGTCTGGTGGCCGCATGACGGTACATGGGCATGAGGTGCGGGATTCGGATTCGCCAGGTGAGGATGGTTCATTCGATGTTCAGACCAGCCGAGCGTCTACCGACGAGGAGGCTGAAGCATCTAGTCGTCGATGAGCTCTATGAGCACCTTCAACAGAAAGGAGAGACCGAGGAGGCCCGATTGTGCGGCATTCACTCCGAACAGGATGCGAGCAGCCGTGTCGTCGGTGTATGCGCCGGTCGCTCCACGAGTCAAGAAGAACGTCAACAAGGCGAAGCTGCCGACGATGCCAACCGTTAACAGGAACAGCAAGACCATGGCGGCGGTCTCGGCAATGTCTTGCGCTGGCCATCGCCGGTTCAGGTTCATGCCATCACTCCGCAGGTTGCAGGCTCGAACGTGCTTCGAGGATTATCGGAGCGAGTTGCCTGGCGCGGTACCAATCAGCTAGCAAATGGAGCGGGGAACTCCTCGCCGTGCAGCCGTGCGAAAACTTGATCTGGCGACTTCACAGCCTCGAGCCGCTGCAAGAAGCTCTCGACGGTGCTGGGTTCCCAGTCGTCGCCTCGCCAACGCTGACCAAGGCTGATGGTCTTCGAGAGCGTTCTGGCGTGCACGATTGCTTCGAGAAGTTCGTGGTTGATGGGGCGCCCGTAAGCACGGACGAGGCGTTCGCCGGCTGTCGGGTCGAATCCCGGGTAGCGCCGAGAGTGCACGATGGGCAGCGACAGGTCAGCCTCGGGTGGTCCAATGCAGATTTCGTCCAGGTCGCAGCCGACCATGCGCCCGTCGAGTTCGACGATGTTCAGTGGGTGAGCGTCGCCATGCAAGAGCGTGCGTGGAGCGTCAGCGAGCAGGTGCTGCAGTTTTTCCTTGGCTGCGGCCATCAGCGCGCCGCATTCGTCTATCGCTTCTGCTGGTAGCGCCGGTCGCTTAGATCGCAGACGCTCCACATCTTCATCACTGCCGCCATGGCGGACGTCCAGCCATTCCCGCAACCCGTCAGGCGGATTGCGAACATCGTGGATGTCTCGGATCACAGAGGCCATCTCGTCGGGAGTGACCAGCCGGTTGTTGCCCAGCGGCCACAACGTCGCCGCGTACTGTTCGTCATCGCCGAACGTGATCGCCTCCGACAGGATCGGAGAGACAACGGGTGCGCCGGCGTCGCCGATGGCTTGGCTTTGTGCGAGGTTCTCGTTCAGCGCATCAAGCGGGAATGCGCCAGCGCCTACGACACGGACGCGCGCAACGATGCCTGCTCGTCGATCCGCCAGGACCCAGTTGACCGCGCGTGGCACCAGCAGCTCGAACTGAGGGTTTCGCACCACGTCGGCTGCTGTGAGTGCCGCTTGAAGGCCGTGGACGATTTGGGTCGGGGCTATTCGGCTCGAAGTCATCCCGTTCCTCTCCGAAGTCGTCGTTGCGTTCATCCCATGACATGCGCACCAGGTGGAACTCCCTTCGCTCAACGGGGTTCCGGGTCATGCCGCTCCTTTGCGGTTACAGGTACAGACGGAAGTACTGCTGGATTCCGCCGCCGTACGAGTCGTTCCGAGGCGAGTAGCCGAGGGACTCATAGAGCCCGGTTGCGCGGGGGTTGTCTTCGTTGGCGTGGAGCTCCACGCTGCGACAGCCGCGATCTCGGGCGAAGCGCTCCACTGCCTTCATGAGTGCCCGCCCAGCGCCAGATCCACGCTCTGAGGGTTCAACCCACAAGACGTCGACGAAGCAGTACCCAGTTGGCGAGAAGAGCGAATCGAGATAGCGCACGACGGCGACGCCATGAATCGGGGCGCCGGCGACGAAGAACAGCATCCGCCCGAACGCAATGTCATCTGATCCGGCGATCTGTACCGCGGCGAGGTCACGCAGATCGCTCGTCGATGCCCCTTCGATCTCCAACGAGTCGAGATAGTTGCGGATGCATCTCGCTATCTGTTCGGCCTCGTGTGGCTGGGAGGCGACTCTCGTGTCGTGCTGCACTTCGGGAAGGTAGGGGGACGTTCGGGGGCGCTGACTTCAAACAACTGAATCTCAGACTGCGGACCTCCGCCGCATGCATGCGGCTCCGTGGGTGACTGCTTCGAGTCGAATCTGTGGCCCGCCGTTGCCCTGAACAGCCAGGTCAGCGCACCTGGGTTCTCATCCTGCAGAACGAGCCAGATATGGACACCGAGCCAGCCGTCTAGGTGCCCGAATTGCCTGGCTTGTCCTCGCTGAGCGCGCGACTGTTCGTTAGTTTGCAGCCATGTCCACTGAGACACTTCCAGCGCCGGCGCCGGCGCCACGCAAGAAATGGAAGAGCAGGGCAGTGCTGCGTCTCATCGAGCCCGGCAGTTCTGTGTACTGCGTTTTCTGCGATGAACTAGTCAAGTTCCGGGCCCGCACCAAGGCGAAGCAAGTCATCTGCAATGTCTACGTGCGAAACCGTTGGGATCGAGTTGAGCACTACCACGCCGAGTGCTACACCAAGGCGCGCAGCCCTTACGGCGCTCCCGCGGACTGACTTCGCCAGCGGGCCGCCTCGCCAAGCCTCTGGCTTCTAGGCGGCTGGGTCTTCCTGTCTGGCCGCGTCGGTGTCCGGGTTTCCCTTGTACCGACCGGACTTCTTCGGCAATCTCAGGCCAGTACGCCGGACTCGCTCTTCACGCGAAGCATCGATGGTCCCGAATCGTCGCCCGAGTGATGCGGAAACCCGATCGAAGTCGACGGGGCTGCGTTTCTCATCTCCCGCTTGGAGGCTCCCGTTGATCCGCCATGGTGGGGCCTGATGCTCAGCCTCGAGGGCGTCAGCGAGACACCGTGCGTATGCAGCCTCGCGCTCTTCGCTTCCCATCGAAGAGCCCCAGATAGCGGACAGATCCCCAAAGCGACGCGCCCGGACCGAAGCGCCAGGCTGTTCGTGGGACACGCTGCGATCACCTGAGGGGTCATCCATCGCGCAGGCCTCGCCGTCCTGGGGCGCATCACTCACCGAAGTCATGCGTTTCGCGCAATCCCTAGCGCCTGCTCCAGCGCTTGCACTACCCGCAGTGGTGCCTCAGAGTCGCGCATTGACCATTCGGTGAGTGCCGTGCCGTCCGGTTGCGGGAAGAAATCGAACATCCCCAGGATCGCTTCACCGCTCTCGTCGGCAGCGACGCACACTCGGATCATGTCTGCCACGAGGAGCCTCCACAGCGGCCAGCACACTCGGGCGGGTTCGTGCACTGCATCGTCACACAGCCACCGTCGCTTCGACGGGCGCTGAACATCCGGCCGCAGAACTGTGGCGGGCTGCAAGCGCCCGCATCGGTACCAGAGGGGCCGGCGGCGTTTGGGGTCGCCATGCCGCCAGTACATCAGGTGGCGTCGACCCTTGTCCAAGTGCGGCCAGGCGAGGACTCGACTGGCTGCGCGCTAGTACGAGCCCTGTCCGACGCTCGTCAAGACGTTGCATGGCCCTGACCCGATTGAGGACACGGACGCGCTGTAGCCGGCCGCCAGTTCGCGCGTGCTTTGACGATCGGCACTTTGCGGCGGCGGCCGGAGCGCGTCACGTAGTGATCGGTGGTGAACAGCGCTTGAGGTGGCCGCAGCGACAGTTCGGTGTCGGTGCCACGAATGCCGAGGTTCCCGTCGGTCGTCACGCACACATAGACGTCGTGTGCATCGATGATGGAGCCGTCGAGCAGGTGGAAGTGGCTACCGATCACACCGGGTGCATCGCAGAGGCACAGGCCCGCCAACTCCACAGCCAATGAGCGCACCGATGGGGGCGATGGCGGTGGTCGTGACGGCCATGGTCCGCGAAGCACCACGCCGGCGCGGGCAACTTCGGGGAACAACTCAGATACCACCGCAACCCGGTTTCTAGGCGCTCTGGTCGAGTTCAGTGCCGGATGGGGTCGACCGCTGGAGTTCGTCGCTGACTCTTCGGAGTTTGGACTCACACTGGCCGATCAGGTGCCGGCCTCGTTCTGCGGCTTGAAGCATGTCGTCAACACCGATGCTGCCGTCCTGCAGTTGGCGATTGATGGACTGGACCTCATCCATTGCTGCTTCGAAACTGAATTCGCTGGCCGGCGATTCGTCAGTGTTCATGCGGGGGCTCCTGTGGTCTGAAGTTCTGCTGTGGCGTGCTCGACACGACTGGCGATGTGCCCGTCTGCGACGAGAGTGGTGATCAGCTCGCCCTTCTCAACCTCCCGGTACGAGGTGACCGGCAAGCCATTGGCTCGTCGTGACAGAGACCAGCCCTGCCGCAGCCGCGAGGCCGGGTCAAGAGCGTCCAAGAGCTCGCTCGCCTGATTCACGTCCGCCTGGGCTGATGCCAACCGTGCCGAGATCGATGCCTCGAACTCTGCGGCCAGAATCTTGTGGCGCTGTTGTTCTTGGTGACAAGAGCGCTGCAGGTCCCGCTCGAGCGCTTCGCCGGCCGAGCGAACTCGGTCATGCAACCGCCTGACAACAGAACGGATGGTCTCTTCGAAGTTGCTTCGGACCTCACTCACCCGCTGCGCGCTTGCACGCAGCAACTTCATGACACCCTCGGCTGCTGCCGTAGGCGTCGAGAACGCCGTATGGGCAACGTTGTCGACGGCTGGCGAATCTATGTCGTGACCGACGCCGGCGAACACGGGAATGGGGCAATTCGCGACGGCTCGGGCGACCTCGAGATCGTCGAAGACTCGCAGATCAGATTCGCGGCCTCCGCCACGGCAAAGCAGGATCACGTCTGGTTTCTCGGCAGCCGCGTGACGCAGCGCTGCGACGATCCCCGATGGGGCTCCATCTCCCTGCACAGCCGTTGCGTGGAGAGTTGTGCGTACCGCGAACTCCGACTGTCTGAGCACTCGTTCTATGTCGTGGTGCGCCGCTGAGCCAGGACTGGTGACGAGAGCGACACGCTGGGGCACCGTCGGCAACGACAGCGCCCGGTTGAGCTCGAGAAGCCCCTCGGCGCGAAGAGTGTTGATCGTGCGCTCCCGAGCCAGCAGCCGTTCGGCTCGCAGTGACTCGATATCGACGTCGCTGACATGAAAGCTGAGCGTCCCGCCGGGGCGGTAGTAGCCGAACGTGCCGAGCATCGAGACGGTCGTGCCGTCGCGGATGGCCTCGCTCATCCCGGCTTGACGAAGGCGAGCGTTGATTCGGTTCCGATTCGTGCGCCACATGACGGCGCTTAGGCGAGCGACAATCTTCGACTGATTGTCGTCGCTGTGCTCGATCAAAGCGAAGAACTTGTGCTCGCTCTTCGACTGGCGGGTCATGCCGTCGAGCACACCGCGAACCCAGACGGGCCTGCCCTCGAAGGCTGACTTGATTCGTGCTTCTAGATGGGCAGCAGCTTGGCTGACTGAGATTGCGCTAGTCGGGTTGGCGCTAGGCGACGATGCGGCGCTCATCAATTCGAGAATGTAGGAACCGGGACGGACTGGCCGATGCCAAACGCCAGGCCCAGAGCCAAATGATGCGCCGGGGCGTGCGTGCCGGCTAACGCTGACCGCTGATGTAGTAGCCGCCTTCCTCGTGGGCGTTGACCACCAGGTCTTTGAACTCATCGCCGTGTTGCAGATTCACACGACCAAGCACCCTTGTGTTGTCGAGCACCGTTCCATTTCTGATCATTGCGCTGCCGTCGAGTTCGCTGCCATTCCGAAGTTCGGAACCGCCGGCGAGTGTCGCGTGTTGTCGTATGCGGCTGCGCCCAGAGGCGGTACTTCCCTCGATCACACGGGCCTTGCCAGCCATCTCGCAGTTGTGGACGCTGCTGCGATCTCGAACCTCGCAGTCATCGAGCTGGCTGCCGTCAACAATGCTGCCCCCGAGGATTCGGCTGCTGTCCGATAAGCGACTCGCCGTGACGCTGCTGGCATCAACGCGGCAATGCCCAGAGATCGCACATTCGCTGATGTTCGAGGATGCACTGACTTGGCAGCCGTCGCGCAACGTGGACCCGATGACGGCGCTTCGGGATCCGATCTCGCAGCCTGCGACGGCATGACTGCCGTCTAGAACACTGCGGCCCGTCAGGGTGCTGTCGCCTTCCAGAGTGGAGCCGTTGGCGACGATGCTGTGGGAACGCACCTCGCTGCCCGTCGCCACGAGGCTGCCGTTGAGGATCTGACTTCCGCCGAAGACACGGCTGGACTCATCCACCCAGCTATCGCTCGAGACGACACAGCCCGGTTCGATCAAGCCTCCCCAGTCGCCCTTCTCGACTCCGAACTCGGGCAGGTCACGAGTGGCAACCAGGTCCAGCAGGTAGTTATCTCGCTCGCTGTCTTGCAGCCGATGTCCCTCGTCCTCGGCGAGTTCGACAGCGGTTGCTTGTGCCTTGATGTAGTCGGCGAACGCAGCCCGCCCTTCTTGAAGCGTGGCTCCGGGCGATCCCCCTGCCCCGGGCGACGGGGCGTTTCTATGGTGGCGGCACAGCCCCGTTGGGTCTTTAGTCGGGTTTCCGCACTGGTGAGTGCCGTCGATCATGTACGAGCACTGAACTGAGGTGCTGCTGGTCGGTTGCCTGCTTCGGGCCATGGGGTCTCCCTCGTCAGCGGGAGAATGCCGTGACAGCGGAAGGAGCCCAGGTCGTGCGGTTTGGTGGGCGCTGCTGAGCGCTGCCACGGATGACGATGAGGTTTCATCGATGCCGCTGCATGGGTATTCAGGCGGCGATTTTCGATCAGCGTCGGGCATTCAGATGGGCCCGGCGTGGACGTCACACCCCCTCTCTACGGTGTTCAACATCGCAACAAGAACACTGGAGAAGAAGACGGATGAGGTTCCCTGATCTTGACGAAGCCACACGGGCATACATGGTCGAAGAATTCGATCACGATGTCCGAGCGGGGTGCTTGTACCTGAGCCATCGGCTCAATGAGCGCGGCAAGGCCCTGTACCCGATCATCTTCCGCGGCATGCTCGAATGCGGCAGTGTTGATGGGCTCACGGACGCTCTCGAGTCGGCTGCGGCGATAGCCACCTACGAGGAATCAGTACGCAACGGGCGAACCACTACACGGCGGGTGCCCTGCAACGCCGCCGAGACGCTGGCGGTCGGGGAGTTCACCCGCTTCTACATGCGAGCTCTGTGTCGGCGCGTCCTTGCCGATGTGACCGATTCGCTGCGAGCTGAGGTCTGTCGGCTCCGATCTGTCAGCGATCCGCGGCCTGAGTCAGAAGCGCGGATCGGCATGATTGTCGATGCAGAAGGCTTGCTCGAGTACCTGCGCCGATCTCTCGATGCTGATGCATCCGACGCGCCCGATTACAGCTGGCTGAGACGCCCGAACACCGGTCTCGGGATCCGGCTTGGCTCCACCCGGCCGACGGCTCCCGCGATGCCGGGAAGATCGGTGCCTCCGATCCGGCTGGTGAGCTCCGGCGATTCAGACCCCGGCACCTTCACCATCGTCGCCGACGGGCCAGTGCGTGTCACCGTGTCGGCAAAGGACGGCGGCGGACCCACGATCTCGGTGCGTGCCGGCAGCCAGGACGCGTCGGTCGACAGTAACGAGCTGGTGCTGCAATTGGCGAGCTAGGTGGCCGTGCCTCGGCGTTCACACTGGCCTATGAGAGCTCCGAGGCTGCAGCGCAGCGGCCCGACATCGGTCGGGTAGGCGTAGCCGTCGTCGTTGCTCACTGCCGTTTCGACCCGTTCGATGATCGAACGGCAGGCACTCGCGAACCCGTGTGCCTCGGAGTGGCTGATGCGAAGCGTGCCGGCGCTCAACGCTTCGTCGGGCACATCTGGATGCTCGAATATGGTGAGCCACTTGGCAGCAGCGTCCGTGATCTTGACCTGGACCATCCCAGGTGGTTGACCATCCAGCGCAGCCAAGGTCACTGGCATCGCAAATCGGCAATCTGGTACCCGACCTGCTCGATCTCGTCCGTGATCTGCCGCCGGTCTTCGTCGTAGTCTTCGCCCGCCGGGTCGAGTGCTGCGAGTTCGGCACGCAACTCGACCACCGTCCGTGCGTAGCGCACCGCGCGGCCGTCGATCTGACGAGCGTGACGATCACACAGCGGCCGCCGCAGCGCGTTGATCGTCTGGGCGGCAACGCTCATCGTGCCGCAGGGGTACCAGCCGCCCTCGACTCGATCCGTCGCTTCGCAACCAGCGATATCGGTTCCATTCATCGCGCACCTCGTTGTTCGGTCTTGCTGCAACAGCCAGCACCGTAGGCAGGGGGTGTCACAGCGTCGGGCGGCCTCGCCTGGCGAGTTCTCCAGATAGCCCCGTGGCGGTCCTTACGTTCACCGAATGGCAGGCAGATACCTCAAAGACCTCTTAGATGCGTTCGTTCGGCGTGACGAGGCGAGGTTCCATGCCGCGGCGGAGGCGTTGATCGCTAACGAGGAAGCCAAGCAGCACACCAGACTGGCCCGCGAGTTGCGGCACATCTTGGCCGGCGGCAATGTCCGGCAGCGTGAGGTGACGCCGCTGGTCCCGATCGCGCTCAGCCGTGGCGCCGATGGAGCGAAGATCCCGCTGGCTGATGTGATCAAGCCGCAGCGGGCGATTGACGATCTTGTTCTCGATCCTGATGTCCGGGACAAGCTCACATCGCTGGCTGCTGAGCACGCTCATCGAGATGTCCTCAACGAGCACCGAGTGCCAACCCGCCGCAAGCTGATGTTCCACGGACCGCCCGGGTGCGGCAAGACCAGCGCCGCTGAAGCGCTCGCATCCCTTCTCGGCTATCCGCTCGCGATTGTGCGAATCGACGCGCTGCTGTCGAGCTACCTCGGGGAAACACTGTCGAACCTCCGCAACGTGATGGACGGCTTCACATGGGAACCCCATGTGGTGCTGTTCGATGAGTTCGACGCTCTCGGCCGCAGCCGCGACGACCCGCACGAACACGGCGAAATCCGGCGAGTCGTGTCCGGCTTCCTCATGATGCTCGAACAGTTCACCGGGCAGAGCATCCTGATCACAGCGACGAACCATGAAGACCTGCTCGACCGCGCCCTATGGCGCCGGTTCGACGACATCTTCACGTTCGCTCGCCCCGACTGCCACCAAGTCGCCGCGCACCTGCAGATGCTGCTCGAGACGATTCCTCACGAGAGCATCGACATACCCGCCGCTGCGCAGGCGCTCACAGCCGACAACCTGCCGTACGCGGCCGTTGAGTATTCCGTGTGGAGCGCCTACCGAACGCAACTCGTCGCCGGCGAGACACGAATCACAGCAGCAGCACTGCAATCAGCGATCAAGAAAGCAGCGGAACGGCCCTGGTGAGAGAGGATCAGAGAAATGCACGAATTCCAGATGGTCGCGGACACGCCCGAGGCCAAGGAGGCAGCTCGCAGGTACATCGAGGCGAGACGCCAAGCTGACACTGCTGCCGAAGACTTCGCCAACGCCGTCGTCGAGCAAGATCATCGGTACACCGACATGATCGAGACGTGCCTCTTGGCACCCGACGAAATGGGCATGGACGTATCGCGTTGACCGGCGGGGCAGATACCAACGCCGACCATCCACCGAGGATCGCCTGGCAGAGCCATCACCCGTGCCACACACCAATGGGATGATGCGGGCATGGACGGCGAGGGGAAGAACCCCATCACCTACACCGAATGGGACGAGCACATAATCGGGCTCATCAGCGGGCCGGATTTCGACGGCGAACGAGAAGTCCGCGCCAAGACGACCGGATCACAAAAGGTGTTCGCTGAGTGCTACATCGGGCCGTCATCGAATCCTGAGAGCATCCGCAGCGAGCTTCTGCTGCCGCTGGATACCAGTGCCATCGCCATGCGTCTGCTCGGGGATATGCAGCAGCTGCTTCCAACCCATTCGGTCCGGGCGCACAGCGCCGCTCAGCCCTCCGATCTGCGCCCGTTCCCACAGGGTCCCGGAGAGCACGGTGTCAGCCTCACTGAAGATCACAAGGAACGCATGTGGGCGCAGTCGGGGGCATTCGTTTCCTTGTCAGTCGCCCGTCGCGGCTGGATGGGGGTCAACCATGGTCGGCTCCAAGAGGCACTCGCGACCGGTGACGAACTCGCAATCAGCATCGCTGAGAACGCCATCCGCGGCGACAAAACCGAGTATCTGGAATTCGTTCGGCGGATGAAAGAGCAGATCGACCTGCTGAGCGACTTCGCAGCAGCCGAACTGGCCATGGCCGAGTCCGCGGCAGCGGAAGTCCCTGTTCACACCTGACCGTATTGCCAACCCAAGCCGCCGCATCCTCCTCGCAAGCCGAACAGCCAGCGGAGGACGACATGAACGAATCGCGGATCGTCCGTATCCAAGTGCCGTTCGTTTTCACGTACCTGGCGTGGCTGCTGGTCCTTCAGATCATCTTCCGCGACTTCAAAGACACGGAACTCCCCTCCGATCCCGTGGGCAGGTACCGCTTCCGCCGGCGGCGCAATGGAGATTCTCGTCGGATCGCTCGCGTCTGCCAGGAACTACCGCTACCGAGGGGCGTTGCTCGGGCCGGCGGAGCGCAGTTCAGCCACTAACTGGTCCAAAGCGCTGTCGATGCGGTCCGCGGCATCGGTGCGTGCTTCGACTCGTAGTTCGCTGGCGTGGCTGCGGATGTTGCATATCGCATCGGAGACGGGAAGCGAAAAGCCTGATGCGGCGAGTTCTTGGAACTCTTTGTGCGCTGCGTTGAACGGCCCCATCTCCCAAGGCTCATCGAGGTCCGGGCGCAAATCAGTGACCACTGCTGGCATCGTCTCCCACCTCCGGTCGAGTCAAGACGTTTCGCCAGTATCCGAGTGAGTCTGACCTGAGGGCCGGAATAGCCATCCCGGTACGTCTGCATGCCGCAGACCGCCTCCGTGGTTCTCCTGCGACCAGCAGATAGCCGTCTTGCTGCCGCAGCTTGGGGCCACACCGCCGCGGGGAGCCAGTTGAAGACCGGTCAATACACGGCCAGCACGAACGCGCACGCCGCTGTCCAAAGACTGCCGTGAAGGTGCAGATTGATTCGCACGGCCCACAGTTCGTTGCGCAGGCCCACAGCGAGGACATCGTGGTACTCAGCGTCGAGCAGCTGAGGATGGACGCAGACGGCGGGATTGAACTTGGTACGCGCAGATGCGATAACCCAGTGGCGCATCTGGGCGTCTCCGACGAACACTCTCGGCAGCGCCACTCCTTCGTCTACAGCGGCTTCGATGCAGGCGTGGAAGAGTCGGCTGCGGTCCGGGTCAGCATCATTGGGCTGCACGGGCTCGGCGCCGGCGACGGCGAGGATCAGCACCGGGGAAACCCAGTGGCTGAGACCGACAACTGCGGCGGCTGCGCCGAAGACGAATAGGGCGGGAAGGCCGGCGAGGGAGGCAACAAGCAAGGCGAGGTACGCCCCCAATCCCGTCAAGACGGCTCGCTTCAGCGTGTGTCGCCTCATTGGGGAGTTGATGCCGCGTTGGTCGCTGGGAGACACTGCTTGGCGGACACTGACCAGGAGTGAGCGTGTGCCCGCAGTGCGGTGATGCTCTCGTCGGCTTCGCTCATCCACGTGAGGTTGAGCCCGGCGTTCACAGCATCGAGAGCGAGGCGATGTACGCACTCGTAGGAGACGTCGACGCCATCAAGGAACTGCTCGACGTCGCTTAGGAATGCCTCGGCCTGATGGGCGGAGAACCTGGTGAGGTATTCACCGCGTCGCGGACGGATGTGGCCGCTGACTTGCTGCAGGGTGTTGATCACCAACAGGATGGTGTTCAGCGTCTCCTTGGTCGCCGACGAGGAGCGGCTGGCCATCTTCAAGTAGTTGACTTCGATCACGGTCTCGAGGTCAGAGGACGCACGGCGCAGCCAGCACTTTGCGGTGGTGGCCCTTGCGGCCATCTCGGCTTGTTCAGCGACGGCTGCGGCTGCTTGGCTCATGCGCTCAATATGGCCAGGGCGGCGGCGAGGGCCACATGGTTGGGCCAGGCATGCGGCTTCAAGCGCTGGCGACCACCATCGGCTCATCCTGCGCGTCCTCTGCCTCATCCCGGACTCGGCGTTCCCCCGAGGAAATTCGCGTGAACACCGAGGCGGCAGCGCGCCAAGCCGTCATTGCCTGCCCACTTGACGAGGCCGTCTGCCAGACAACCCCATTGAGGTACTGGCCGTCTCCGCGAATCGAGGCGTACCAGTCGCCGTCGTCGCGTTGATCCACGACGACACAGAGTTGGGCAAGCTCGTTCGCGATGATCGCATCGCCACGGCCCAGTCCCACGACTGGCGGGCCGACCGCGATTTCATTGCCGCTGTCGATGCGGACGAATGGCTGGAATCGTGCTGTGGTGGGTGCGTGGATCTCGAGCGTTTCTGCGACGAGCTCGCTCAGCAAGGCGGCCCCTCGTGTTCTCGCATCGGTGCGGCCTCGAAGATCCGCTGGGAATTCGTGGTCGTCCTTGAGGACTACGTGCCGCCGTGGCTCGCCGTCGACACCGAGGCCAGCACCACCCGTTGTGACTACGGCGAACCAGCCGCCGCCATCGTGTTCTGGCACATGCGATGGGACCACATCGTGCGTGTAGTCATTCAGTTCCTCCATGGCGTACTCGCAGGCCCTCTCAGGCGACGCGTAGGTCAGGATTGACTTCCAGACCACCTGCTCGGCACCAGCAGCTGGGGCTGCCTCTCCTCGCCTTCGTCGAATGATGATCGGGCGGTACACGGCCATTTTGTCTCCTAGTGACACTGACTCTGAACGTAAGAGTGATGGCTCGTCGCGCCGGGTAGTTCCCGCCAGGCAATTCCCGGCTGCTCATGCCCGCTGCCACTGGCCAGTTTGAGATTTCGGAACTCCGATTCGCGGCCCGGTGAGGTCGCTTGCCTGGCGGTTCTCAGCATCGACCTCGTTGCCGTGCTGGCATTCTCCAACGCATGGGCAGCAGCCGTGGGGTCACGGGCCGCTAGGTGTCGGTGCGCGTGAGGTTGTGTGCGCGTGATGCGGGTGGGCCGCCAACCGCGGTGTGGTGTCGGTGGCAGTTGTAGTCGTGGACCCAACGCTGGAGGCGGACCCTGCGGTCGGTCTCTGATTTGAATTTGCGGGCGTAGAGGAACTCGTCGCTCATGGTGCGGTTGAAGCGCTCTGCTTTGCCGTTCGTTTGGGGCCGGTAGGGCTGGGTGCGGCGGTGTTTGATGCGGCGTTCGGCGAGCAGCTCGGCGAATTTCGTCGAGGTGAAGTTCGGGCCGTTGTCTGTGAGGACCTCGTCGACGGCGAGGTTGTTGGACCAGAACCAGTCCTGGGCTCGCCGCCAGAACCCCACCAGCGTGTCGGCTTTCTCGTCGTCGAGCGCCTCGACGTATGCGACACGGGAGTAGTCGTCGATCGCGACGTGCAGGTAGGTGTAGCCGCGGCGTTTGCGCCGCCGCCGCTTGGTCTTGGGCGACCCGCGGCCATGCACCCGCCAGCCCCCTCCAGGGGGGACCTTGCCGACCTTCTTGACGTCGAGGTGGACCAGCTCGCCCGGAGACGACCGCTCATAGCGGCGGATCACCTGACCCGTGGGCCGATCCAGCCAGCTGAGCCGGTTCAGCCCATGACGCTTGAGGACCCGCCAGATCGTCGCCTGGGCACCCCGGTACGCACAGCCAGATACGCCGGACCGCGCTTGGTGCTGCGGCGCAGCCGACAGATCCGCTCCTCCGCCTTGGAGTCGGTGCGGCGAGGGGACCGATGGGGCCGGCTGGACCGATCCCGAAGCCCCGCCTCGCCCTCAGCGCACCAGCGATGCCACCACTTCGCGACCGTGCCCCTCGACAGATGCATCTGGCGGGCCACCTCGGCCTGGGTCGTGCCGGCCTCGATCCGCTCGACCAAGATCAGCCGCCCAGCGGGCGTCAAACGGGCATTAGCGTGAGACATCGAGCCTCCTGATGTGTTCGTGGTTGTTGTCGCCAACACCACGCTCGCACAGGAGGCTCAACCCATCACCCTGCTACCAACCTCTATGTCCACGACAGCTAGGGCGCCGGTCGGCTGCTGTGTTCCACATTCATGATGTGTGCGTGGCGTTCGGGCCGTGTCATGTCCTTGAGACCGGCAGTCAGAATGGGGCACCACATGAGCAATGACCTAGACAACATCGCCCCGCAGCGCTGGCGGCTCATCGAGCACGACGCTGACGGCGACCCGCAGCCGGCTGGCCCTGACGGCGGCGACGTTTACGAGTTGCCCGCCCAGATCTATGAGATGCTCGACGCTGTAGAGGCGTGGGCCGACGATGAGGCGCTGAGCGCAGCGGACCTCGACGAGGCGGTCGACGGCGCCCGCTGGAGCCTCGTCGCTGCGCTGCTCACTACCGCCGCTAACCGAGCCCCTACCGCGATCGCACGCGACGCCGACCGCGACCTGACCAGGCTCAGCATCTCGCCGGTGGTGCAGTCATGAGCATCACGACACGGCAGCGCAGCGACGCCTGGACCGGCTCGACGGCATGGCGCGCCGACGCGCGCTGTCTCGGCGGCGAAATCGTGGCGGACGACGAGCACGAATCCGTGATGAAGAGCAGTCACCAACCCGAATCGAAGATGTCCACGCGTGCCCTAGATGAGTGGTTCCAAGGGGTGGGGGTCCGCCTGTGGTGGGGTGAGGGTGTCCAAGCTCGGGGTGTGTACACACACCTCGATCTCGGAGGACCTGGGCATGAACCCGGACTTGGACACCC